>Ga0209591_10004141_pt1 | contig 16541 bp, 10 predicted proteins | sample MAT01_FD_187207 | JGI IMG/M metagenome (GOLD analysis project Ga0209591, IMG submission 187207) | Freshwater microbial communities from Lake Fryxell liftoff mats and glacier meltwater in Antarctica - MAT-01 (SPAdes) (version 2) | ecosystem: Environmental > Aquatic > Freshwater > Ice > Liftoff... | reverse complement strand
CGCCGAAAAAGACCGGGTCTTCTTTTGGTCCCGCCTGCCGCTCATTCTCTTTCCCGTGGCCGGATGCCTGCTGTTGTGGTGGTGGGGACGGCAGTTGTTTGGCCCCACCTGCGGGGTTCTCGTCGCGATGGTATTTTGCCTGGCGCCGACAGCGCTCGGCCACGGCCATCTCTTTAAGAACGACTGGGCGGCGGCGTTCACTTACCTTCTGTTTTGGTACCGCTGCTGGGTCTATTGGGGTAAGCCCAATGCCGTTAATGGCAGCGGCGTAGCTATCGCCGCCGGCTTAGCCTTATGCGCCAAGCTCTCCCTCATCTTTCTCGCCCCCGTCGCGGTGGTCGTAATCGTCGCGGGACAACTGTGGTTTCGCAAATCATGGCGAGAAGTCTGCTTAACGACCGGATTGGCGGTCCTGCTGCTTTACGCGATTCCTTTGGCCGCCTGGCAGTTCGATCACTCGGGCTTAGAAGAGGCGCGGTTGCGAGCCTTATCGGTGGATCCGAGTACACCTCCCATCGCCGCATGGTTCGGCCGTACCTTCGCCCATTGGCCCTTTCCCTCAAGGCTCTGGCAGGGCACGCTCGCGCTCGTACAGTCAAACGCGGGTGGGAACGGCGTCTACCTTCGCGGCCAAGTATATCCGTCCGGCCATCCGCTTTATTTTCTTGCCGCGCTCGCGGTCAAGCTGCCGGTGCCGCAGCAGATACTGATTCTGGCCGGTTTTGTCACCACGCTGCTACTTTGGCGTCGCGCCGGGGCGCGCGTCCTGTTTTGGCTCGCTCCGCCGCTGCTCTATTTGCTGCTGGCGTCTCTTTCTTCGCTGCAACTCGGGATTCGGCTCGTGTTGCCATCCCTCATATTCTTTACGCTTTGGACCGGCGCCTTTTTTCGCTGGAGCCTGCAGCATCAACGTCAATTGCCCAGGTTACTGGCAGCCACGGTACTGCTCGGTTTGGGCTGGAGTTCGGCCGCCACTTACCCGCACTACCTCTCATTCTTCAACGCCTGGGTGGGCGGCCCGGAAAACGGCCTGGCCTGGCTCAGCGACAGCAATCTGGACTGGGGCCAGAACCTGCCCGAGTTTGCTGACTGGGTGGAGACGCACCAGATTCGGCGCATTCGCCTGGCCTACTTCGGCATGGACAACCCCTGGGCTTACCTCCACGACGACCGTCTTACCAGCATCCCGCCCCCATGGAGTGACGCCTTGGCCCAAGGTATTCGCTACGTACCCCAACCCGGTTATTACGCCATCAGCGCCTCCCTTTTGAGCGGCCACCACTTTGCACCCAAGTACCGCGACTACTTTGCCGCGTTCCGCGAAGCGAAACCGATTGCGCGGGCCGGCTACTCCATACAGATCTACGAGGTCCGGTAGCGCATGCCCCAGTTCGCAGCCTTGCTGGCGGCGGCGGCGACGCTGCTGGTTTGCTACGCTGGCGGACGCGCGTTCCTCTCGCGATTACAACTGGCTTTGACTCCCCTCGAAGTGTCACTCTTCAGCCTGCTCTGCGGTTCTGCCCTCGTCAGCCTACTGGTGCTGGCCACGGGGCTCGCCGGCTTGCTCCACCCCCTGAGTTTCTTGCTGCTGGCCTTCCTGATCGCCGGTGCCGCCGGTTGGAACTGGAGAGCCTTCCCGGTTCCGAACCGCGACACGACGCCCCTTCCATTACCTTGGCGTTGGGCTCTTGGGCTCCTGTTTCTGGTCTATGGTGCGGCGTACCTCGCGGTAGCCATGTCGCCCGAGATCAGTCCCGACGGCATGGCTTACCACCTGCCTCTGATTCAACGCTATCTCCGTGACGGCAGAATCGGCCGCATCGACACCGACCTGTACGCTCAACTCTCCCAGGGTTTGGAGATGCTCTTTTTGCCGGCCTACGCCTGGGGCCGTCATTCGGCAGCCGCACTGGTTCACCTCGCCTTCCTCGCCGCGTTACCGTTGCTGATGATCGCCTACGGTCTTCGCCGGGGCTATGCTGTGCCCGCCGCGGCGGCCGCCGCCCTCGTCTTTCTCTCCCCCGTGGCCGGCACCGATGGCAGTGCCGCTTACAACGATATGGCGCTGGCCACCGTCTTGTTCGCCGCTTTCTTTGCTCTCAGTTGCTGGCAGCGCCAATCGCACGCCCATTGGCTATGGGTGGCTGGGCTCCTCACGGGCTTTGCGTATGGAATCAAATATACCGGCGTCTTTGCCCTGCCCCTGGGCTTGACCGCCGTTCTATGGCCAGCCGCATCGCCACGGCGCCGATTGGCTAACGCGCTGCAGTTCATTGTTCCCGCATTGCTCATGATCCTGCCTTGGCTGCTCAAGAACCTGGCCTTTACCGGGAACCCCCTCGCCCCTTTTTTCAATGCCTGGTTTCCTAATAACGTCATGGATTGGCCGCTGGAAAAGGAGTACTTCCGTGCCGTCCAGAATTACACCGGCTACACATCGGCCACGACGATTCCGTGGGAGGTGACCGTGCTCGGCGGCACGCTGCAGGGCTTGCTCGGTCCGGTTTTCCTGCTATTGCCCTTAGGCCTAGTCGCGCTGCGAAACGTTGAGGGGCGAAGGCTCCTGGCCTTCGCCGCAGTCGGGTTGCTGCCGTTTGCCATCAACCATGGAACCAGATTTCTGCTTCCCGGTCTAGCATTTCTCGCCCTCGCGCTAGCTCACTCACTCTCTCGCTGGCCTTGGCTGCTGGCCGTCCTGGTCGCGTTTCATGCCATCGCGTCCTGGCCGGGGGTGGTGGAGCGCTATGCCGCCCCGCACGCTTGGCGCATCAAGGAGATTCCTTGGAATACGGCGCTCGGGCGTGAAACCGAAAGCGAGTTTTTGGCCCGGCATCTTCCAGAATTCCCGGTTCTCGAAGCTCTCCAAACCGTGGCCCGGCCGGGTGAACCGGTTCTCGCGTTTCGCCAATATGCGGCCAGCTACACGCCGGTGCAGCTTTTCACCGACAATCATTCACGCATCGCTGCTGAACTCTGTCGTCTGTTATATATTCCCGTTCTGGAGGCGCAGCATCCCACCGCTGGGGAGCGCTTCTGGTTCCCGGCGGTGAACCTAACAGGAATCCGTCTTCAGAAGACTCCAGGTTCAATTATGACCGCAACCGAAGTCCGTTTCTACGATCTGATGGAACTCGTCCGGCCGTCACGCGCCTGGGCCAAATCTTATCCCGCCAGAGACGATGCCGCGCTCGGTTTCGATGGAAATCGCCTGACGCGATGGCGCGGTGGGCTAAATCCCAACACGGCGGCCTATCTCGAACTCACCTGGCAGGCGTCGGTTCGCATTTCCCGGGTCGATCTTGAACACCGCCCCATCCACCCCGCCCCCGCAGTGACCCTGTATGGCCGCCACCCCGATGGCCAATGGAACGCAATTACCGACCACACTCAGCCGCTGCTCGCCGGCCCCCTGCCGGAAGTTCGCCTCGCGGCCACACAGGAGATGCTTCGCCGCGGAATCCGGTATGTTCTTCTGCATCAGGGAGATTTGATTGCCTCCGATGTCCAGGCAAACCTCACCCGATGGAATTGGCGAGTCGTGCATGAAAACCGCGGCATCACCCTCTATCGATTACTGCCCTCCTCAGAACGCTCCAGTAGATAATGACTGTGCGAGCCCGGAGATCGGGAGCGCAGGGGGGACATTTTGGGGTGACCCGTCATCACCCACAAGGTGGCTCCCAAATGCCCCTATAAGCGGTCAAAGTACATGAAGTGCGTGTCACAAAATCCTCCAGTTCGATGCGGAAAGCGGTGGCAAGCTCGACACCAAGTAAGCGTTCTTCCTTTATTCCGCGCGCTGGGTACAGTGGGCTCACAGCAAACTGTCCCGAAATGCCGAAATGCCCCCGAAATAACGTTGTGCACGTGTTCAGAAGGCTACTGGATCATCACTTTGATCTCGTTCGAACGCTTCTCACCAATTTGCACCGCGACGCTTGCCTCTCCGCGGCCTACTAAGGAACGCGGGATTGCGATCGTGATCCAATCGACGCCGGGCAGGCCAACCGCGGCTTCCACCGAGATGACTTTTGCCTCCTCGTCGCCAATCGATGCGACATACGCCTCCACCGCGGGCTGCGAACGCGTGCCCGTTATGGGAATCCGTAGCATCACCGAATCGGTTTCCGCTCCCAAGTCGATGGGAACAGGTTGACACAAATCTTCGCAGAGGTATACCGCTTCCTCGGTTGGGGCGTCCGCTCCGATGGATCGCAATACGACGGTGCGTGGGCCGTTTGGACGGGCCGTGAAAATTGCCGGCGAGAGATCCACGATACGAATGGAGCCTTGCAGCGCCGCGGTGCCGGTCGATTGAATAGAGATCGCGATCGCCTCCCCGGCCGTTGCGCTCACGGGCACCACCAAGTCCACTCGCTTACCCGATATCTCCGCGATCTCCGCGTCGATGCCTGCGACGGATACCGTAGCCGTAGGCGGCAACTCCCTGGGTGCCTCCAAGGTGATTCGAGATCCCGGTGCGGCTTCAGTTATCGGTTGGAGCGTCGCGCTGCTTTGGATGGCGCTGATCATGGACGCGAGACTCACGGTAAACGTCACCCGGATGTTCGCCGTGCCATTCGAAGTTTGCGGGGCGGCGATGGTGATTACACTTTCGTAGGTTCCCGCGTCGAGTCCCGCAGGATCGGCGGTGACTCTGATCGTGGCTGGCGTGGTTCCAACGAGCCGGTCGAGTTTCAGCCAGCGTGCGGTAGGCAGGGCAATCGTAAAGGCGACGGGGGAAGCACTCGCTACGTTCAGGAGTTGTTCAGCCGACGGACCGGCACCGCTATCTTGACGGAACGTTAACGCCTGCGCGCTGGTAGTCAACGCCGGCCCCGCGAAATCGCTGAACAGATCGTGCGACGGCCAGGTTGGGGATCGAGTCTCGGCATCGGAAAAGGCGTTGAAGAGATCGGTGATAATCGGGTCCTCATCCTGGGGGCGCATATTCATGAGCACGACCCAGTCGCGATTATTCTGCCGGCGTGCGAGCAGGTTGCGCGTGCCGACGGCGCCGCCGGAATGCCACCAGTGAAATTGGCCGCCGGCGAGCGCCGTCAGCCGCCAAGTGAGTCCGATGGGAGTTCCGCCAGGGCCAGTGATAACGGGGCGTTGCCCGATCGAAGCCAGCGAGGCCGGGCTCAACAGAGCGGGCCCGCGTCGGCCTTCGAGTGCGTTGATGTACTTCATGACATCAATGGCATTGCCGATCCAGCCACCGTAGGCTTCGGCTTGTTCGACCCAGTAATTGCCATACTGGCGGTCGAACGGAATGGCGGTTCCGGGTACGACGGGCGCGCTAGTTCCGAGCGAGGCCCCGGGGAAGTTGTAGTAGCGGACCTCGTCTGGCTCTTTTTGGGCAAAGAGCGATTTGCCGATCTTAAACGATGCTGCGGCGCCAGCCGGGGTCAACAGCTTTTCTTTCACGGCGTCTTCATACTTCTTTCCGGTGATGCGCTCGATGATCCGGCCCAGCAAGAGATAGCCGGTTTGGCTGTAGTAATAGCGGGTTCCGGGGGCGAAGTCGAGTCCCTGGCTGATGGCAAAGCGAGCCATGTGATCGGGGGTGATGGTGGAGCGGTCTACGTTTAGGGCGCGTGCCGCCGAGGTGAACTGCAGCGAGGCGTCATCGGGGATCTCTTTGGCCCAGCCTCCGGTGTGTTGCAGCAGTTGCTGGACGGTGATCTGTCTCGTGCGCGGATCGACAGCGATGCCGGGGATGGGGGTGATGTTGGGGATGAGGTCCAAGGCGCGGGAGTCGAGAGCGAACCTGCCTTCTTGAATCAGGCGAAGGATGGTCATGCCAGTCAAGGTTTTGGAGATGCTGGCCATGCGGAAGACGCTGGCGGGTTGGACGAGAAGTCCGCGTTCGCGATCGGCGAATCCGAAGCCCCGGGCATAGACGAGACGGCCTTGGTCTGTGATGGCGACCGATGCGCCTGGAATGGCCCATTTTTGCATCACGCTACGGATGGCGGCGTCGTAGGCGGCGAGTTCCGGCACCGCACGCCCGGTGGCGGGAATGGTGATGCCGGTCTGGGCTGTAAGTTGAAGGCACAGGGCCAACAGCGGGATGAAGAGACGCATTTGCTAAAGAATACGCGATTCGGGGCAGAAGTGCGTCAACTTTTTTCTGAAATATGCATATCCGGAATCGGCGTCAAAGCCGCTATAATCCGATTTTCTCCCAGCAATAGCCTAAGTCTACTTAAGTACTAGAATCGCGAAGAGTTAACCTATACCCCACCAATGCGGGTAGCGCAACCTACCTCTATCTACCCTCCGTCCCCCCTACCCCATTCTGTTCGCAAAAACTAAGAGAAAATGCTCCGCGAAATCCACTTATAGGTGCCACTTACTAGGTAAACTGCCCCGCAAACCAGATCTGCCCCCCCATACCCGCTCCACCTTGACCCAACATGACAACTCCGGGCAAATCGGCGCCTCCACTGCATCCCCACCTTTCGGTGACTCCAGCAGATTGACGTAGCGCGCCTAACGAACGGAAGGAACGAAAACCCATTTCATCCAAAAAACGAATCGAAGCCAATCGGCGAAACGCGCAAAAGTCCACCGGTCCCCGCACGCCCGAAGGCAAAGCGCGCTCCGCTCAAAATGCCACCACCCATGGCCTGTCCTCCCTCAACTACAACCCGCTCGCCCCGGGGCTGTTTCTTGCACATTGAAGACGAAGCGAAATTCCTCGGCTTACTCAATAATTACGACGCCGAATACCGTCCCTAACGCCTGATGGAGATCAACCCCGGCCTTCGTCCGGTGACTCCAGAAGGAATTGCCTAGCCCACCGCGTAAAGCGGTGGGTCACATAGGCCATCTCATTTGGCAGCAAATACTGAGATTTAGCGGATGTGACCCACCGCTGATGCGATGGGCCAGGTGTTCGGTCTCGCAAAAGGATAGAAATCACTCGGTCAAAGCTCTTCCTCCTCCACCTCCCCCGCCCGTGCCGCTTTGGCGGCGGCGATGATCTTGTCCGCCTGTAAGGCCGGCACGTAGTCGTAGTGGGAGAACTCCATGTGGAATGACGCGCGACCCTGCGTGATCGACGTCAGGTCATTCTGATAGGTCAGCATCTCACTCATCGGGGCTTCGGCCTTCAGGATCTGGTCTGAGCCAACGATATCGGTGCCGGAGATCCGGCCGCGCCGCGTGTTCATGTCGCCCATCAGGTCGCCCGCGAACTCCACCGGAGCGCGCACTTCCACCTTCATGATGGGCTCCAGCAAGGTGGGCTTCGCCACGGCCATGGCCGCTTTGAAGGCCTTCTTGGCGGCCATTTTGAAGGACATTTCCGATGAGTCCACGTCGTGGTAACTGCCGTCGTAAAGGGTCACCTTGAAGTCCACCATGGGGTTGCCGGCCAGGTAGCCGTTGGCGGCCGCCTCGATCAGGCCTTTCTCCACCGCGGGGACGAACTGCCGCGGTACGGAGCCGCCGAAGGTGGCATTGTGGAACTCGAACTGACTGCCGCGCGGCAGCGGTTCCACGCGAATCCAGCAGTCGCCGAATTGGCCGTGGCCGCCGGTCTGCTTCTTGTGCCGGCCTTGCACGTCGGCCGTGCCGCGGATGGTCTCGCGGTAGGGAATCTTGGGTGCATGCAACTCGACATCAACGTGATACTTTCGCCGCAAGCGCGACACAATGATTTCGAGGTGTTGCTGCCCGTTGCCGGCGAGCAGGAACTCCTTGGTTTGCGGATCGCGGTAGAAGCGCAGACCGGGGTCCTCTTCGAGGATCTTGTGGATGGCGTGGCCCATGCGGTCCTCGTCGTGGCGGCTCTTGGCGACGATGGCGTAGGCGATGGAGGGCTCCGGGATTTCGACCGCCGGATAAGCGGCCGGCGCGCTCTTGTCGTGCAGGGTATCGCCGGTGAGCGTGTCCTTCAGCTTGGCCACGGCGCCGATGTCGCCGGCGTGCAGTTCGGTGACGGGGCTCAGGTTCTTGCCTTGCAGCACGCCGATGTGGGCCAGCTTCTCGGGCTGGCCGGTGCGCGCGTTGATCAGCACGGCGTCGTTCTTCAGCACGCCGGAGGCGACCTTCAGATAGGAGACGCGCCCCGAAAAGTTATCGGCGACGGTCTTAAAGACGAATACGCTCAGCGGCTCGGAATCCCGCACTGTGCGCTCTGCCTTCTCGATGGTGCCGATGGCGGAGGGCCGGCAGGTAGGGGCGGGGAAGTACTCGAGGGCGAAGTCGAGCAAACGGTCCGTGGCGATGTTGCGCAGCGCGGAGAAGGCCAGAATCGGGAACACCTTGTCCTCGGCGATCGCGTCTTTCAGGCCCGCGATGATATGCTCCGGCGGCAAGGTGCCTTCGGCGAAGAACTCTTCGAGCAGCGCTTCGTTGCCTTCGGCCACCATCTCGATCAGCTCTTCATGCGCCAGTTGGGCGTCTTCCACTAAGTCCGCGGGAATCTCCCCTTCCTGGCCGATGCCATTGCCATCGGGCGTGTAGAAGTAGGCCTTCATGGTGATCAGGTCCACGACGCCGCGGAACTGCTTCTCTTCGCCGATAGGCAATTGAATCGGGATCGAGTTGCGTCCGAAGCGGGCATGCAGACTTTCGACGGCACGGGCGAAGCTGGCACGGTCACGGTCCATACGATTGACGACGAAGGCGCGCGGCAGGCGGTATTCGTCGGCAAAGGCGTAAACCTTCTCCGTCTGCACTTCGACGCCCGCTACGGCGTCGACAAGGATGAATGCCGAGTCCGCCGCGGCCATGGCGCCGCGGGTGTCGTTAAGGAAGATGTTGAACCCGGGCGTGTCGATCAGGTTGATCTTTTTCTTGTGCCATTCGGCAGTGGTGAGGGAAGTGGAGATGGTGAACTTGCGTTCAATCTCCTCTTCGTCGTGGTCGGTGATCGTATTGCCGTCGTCGACACGCGTGAGCCGGTTGGTGGCTCCTGTCGTGTACAACATGGCAGCGACGAGCGAAGTCTTACCGCAGTGGCCGTGTCCAGCCAGGGCGACGTTTTTAATATCCGAGCCTTCATAAGTTCTCAAGGCAGTCATACCTCCCAGTGTTGGCGGCCTGGCCCCTCCGAGAGAGCCAGGCTCTTCGAACGTCAAAGGGAATATCACAATTGGGTGACGGAGGGAAGGGGGGCGGTGCACGACGAGGTAACCTTGAGCAATGGACAGTCAACTGAAGCCGGCAAATGAAATGGATGCGATTCGCCTTCAGGATGGTACTCCGGACGATCCTGAACGGAGCGTAGCCGCCAAGTTAGCGGCCATTCGAGAGGCGGCCAAATTCTGCGGTCCCACCGGTGACATCGACCAAATGAATCGAGAAATCGAGCAAGGTTACCTCTCGGATGAAGTTTGATATAAACTCAGGAGCATGCAAGCGAAAAAGCTTTCCCGTCGCGCTTTCTCTACCGGTGTCGCGGCTCCCTTGATCCTGGGCGCCGCCAACAAGTCTGGCTCAAAGAATCCCATCCTCGGCTCGGGTGACCATACCTATGAGGCCATCCACGATTGGGGCGAACTGCCGGCCAATATCAAATACGGCAATTGCCACGGCGTCATGGAAGATTCGCAAGGGCGCATCTTTGTTCATCACACGGTGAATGCTGCCTCCGAGTCCAGCGATTCGATGGTGATCTTCGATGCCAAAGGCAAGTTCGTCAAGAGCTGGGGCAAAGAGTTCAAGGGCGGTGCGCATGGCCTGCACTTGCACAAGGAGGGCAACACCGAGTATCTCTACCTCTGCGACACCAAGCGTGGACTCGTCGTCAAAACTGACCTCGACGGCCGCGAAGTTTGGAGCATCGGCTACCCCAAGGAAGCTAAAGGCTACGAACCCGGCGCCGATGGCAAGCTGCCGAAGTACAGCCCCACCAATCTCACCGTGTCGCCCAATGGCGACGTCTACGTGGGCGACGGTTATGGCTCTAGCTGGGTGAACGTCTACAACAAAGACGGCAAGTACAAGATGAGCTTCGGCCCCAAAGGCAAGGAAAAGGGCGAATTGAATAGCCCGCACGGCATCATGACCGATCTGCGCCAGGGTGCCGACAAGGCTACGATCATCGTCGCTGACCGCGGCAATGCCCGCCTGCAGCGCTTCACCTTGGCCGGCCAGCACATCGAGTTTATGGATGGCACCGTGCTGCCTTGCCACCTGCATACGCACATGAAGTCCGGCGACCTGGTGGTGCCGGACTTGGGTGCCCGCGTGACGCTTTTCGACAAGAACATGAAGCTGATCGGCCACCTGGGCGATGACTCCGAGAAGAAGGCTTGGCGCGAGACCCGCACCAAAGCCCGTGACGCCTTCACCCCCGGCAAGTTCGTCTGCCCGCACGGCGCCTGCTTTGATCGTAAGGGCAATGTCTTTGTGGCGGAATGGGTGGAGGTCGGCCGCGTGACGAAGTTGCGGAAGGTCTAGGCGAGGTCGGTTTGGGAGAAGTCGTTGCCTTGGTAAAAGAGCGGCTCGCGCCGGATTTTGGCCAAGGCGTAGGATAGGCAATCGCCGTAATTGAGGCCCGCCGGATGTCGGCCCTTGCCATATTTCTCGAAGGCCCGTACGGCAATTCGAGCCTGCTCTTCGTCCAACGAAACCACTTCAATTCGTGAGCGCATCAGGAACACCTCCAATTGGGGCAGACCCAACTCGCCTCTCAAATTGGTCAGCCGCAGGCCGCATTCCACGAAGCTTGCGGCAGAAATCACACGAACCGGCGCCTCAAGGATGCTACGCGCATACTCTCGCGCTTTCGGCTCTTCCAGCATGATGGCGAGGATAATGGACGAATCGATTACCATGAAGACGCATTACTCGGGCTTTCAGGGATGCCCGATTTGTCGTATCCCAACGTCTCATCTTCCGACTCTGTTGACCGAACCGGCAATTGGGCGCAACGGTGCGCAATCTCCATCAACTCGTCCAGCAACCGCTCCTTGTCTTCCGCCTCTACCTGCTTGTTTACCTTGAGGCGGTTCAGACGATGCCGGAGTGATTCCGTTACCGCCGACGTGATGGATTCACCCGTCATGCTCACCATCTCACGGGCCATCGCTTCGGCTTCAGGGTTGCGAATAGAGAACGCCATGCCGGAAGTATAGCAGTTTTCTCCCTCGTAATACAGGGGCCTTCAGATCTCGTCAGCGTGCCCCGCCGCCAGTCCGCCGTCCACTGATAGGGCGTGGCCGGTGATCCACGCTGCGTCGTCCGACGCTAGGAATACAATGGACTTAGCCACGTCCTCCGCCGTCCCCAGCCGACCCAGCGGGTGCAGCTTGGCGAGCCTGGCAGAACGCTCCGGATCGTCCAGGATCGGCTGGATGAAAGGCGTGCGAACGAAGCCTGGGCAGACGCAGTTGACCCGAATGCCTTGGCCCGCATAGTCGAGCGCCATGTTACGGGTCAGCGCGACGATGGCGCCTTTGGACGCCGAATAGGCCGCGCGATGCCGGAAGCCCGTAACGCCGACAACCGAGGCCACGTGGACGATCGCGCCACCGGCTGTCATCTTGGGGATCGCGTGCTTGGCCACCAGGAAGGCGCCCTTGACGTTCACGGCAAAGACGCGGTCCCACCCCGCGGCGTCCTGCTCGTGCACTGACTTCCTCAGCGCAGTCCCAGCACAGGTCACCAGTACGTCGATGGTCGCTAAGCCACTGAGGGCTTGGGCGATGGCCTCCTCGTCTGTGACGTCGCAGGCGGGCTCGCCTTGGCGGTCGAGCACGATCACCCGGGCACCTTCCGCCCTCAGCAAAGCAACCGTGGCCGCCCCAATGCCGGAAGCGCCGCCGGTGATCACGGCTGTCTTTTGAGTGAAACGCATGGGGATCAGGTTACACTGAAGTTTCCCATGGAATTCGACAAAGTCTATGAGCCCCAGCGCTTTGAAGCGCATTGGGCCGAGTGGTGGATCAGCCACGGATGTTTCACACCGGACCCGGCGTCGACGGCGCCGATGTTTTCGCTCGTCATCCCGCCGCCCAACGTCACCGGCTCCCTTCACATGGGCCACATGCTCGAACACACCATCATGGACGTCACCATCCGCACCCAGCGCATGCGTGGCAAGAAGACCCTGTGGCTGCCGGGCATGGACCATGCCGGCATCGCCACCCAAATGGTCGTCGAGCGCAAACTCCTCAAGGACGAGAACATCACCCGGCGCGACCTCGGCCGGCCCGAATTCCAAAAGCGCATCTGGGCCTGGAAAGAGCAAAGCGGCGGCCGCATCATCGAGCAGATGAAGAGCGTCGGCGCCAGTTGCGACTGGAGCCGCGAACGCTTCACGATGGACCCTGGCCTCTCCCGCGCCGTCCGCGAGACCTTCGTCCGCCTGTGGGAAAAGAAGCTCATCTACCGCGGCGACTACATGGTGAACTGGTGCCCCAGTTGCGCCACCGCCTTGAGCGACCTCGAAGTGGACCACGAAGAGGTGCAAGGCAGCCTGTGGCACATTCGGTATCCAGTGAATGGCATGCCCGGCCGAGACCTGGAGGTGGCTACCACGCGTCCTGAAACGATGCTGGGCGACACCGCCGTCTGCGTGAATCCGAATGACGAGCGCTACGCCGACCTGCGTGGCATGACGGTCCGCTTGCCGTTGATGGATCGCGATATCCCGATCATCTTCGACGAACTGGCCGACCCCAAGTTCGGCACCGGCGTAGTGAAAGTCACTCCCGCTCATGACCCCAATGACTTTGAGGCTGGTAAACGCAACAACCTTGAGAAGATCAAGGTAATTAACGAAGAGGCTAAGATCACGGCTGCCGGCGGCATTTACGCGGGCCTTGATCGCTACGAAGCTCGCAAGCGGATCGTGGCGGATCTTACCGCCCAAGGTTACTTAGTAAAAACTGAGGACCACACGCTTTCCATTGGTAAGTGCCAACGCAGTAAGACCATTGTGGAGCCGCTAATCTCCACCCAATGGTTCTGCCACATGAAACCTTTGGCCGAGAAGGCGATCGAAGCCGTGCAGAGCGGCCGGACGACCATCCGGCCCGAAAATTGGGAAAAGATCTACTTCGACTGGATGAATAACATCCGCGACTGGTGTATCTCGCGCCAGTTATGGTGGGGACATCGGATTCCGGCTTGGATTTGCCAGGATTGCCAAGAGATCAATGTAAGTCGCGAAGATCCGACGAAATGCTGTAAGTGCGGCAGTGCAAACCTAAAGCAAGTGGACGACGTGCTCGACACGTGGTTTAGCTCTGGCTTATGGCCCTTTTCTACGTTGGGCTGGCCGGACCAGACCGCGGATCTCAAGACTTACTATCCCACCGAGCTCATGATTATGGGCTACGAGATTCTCTTCTTCTGGTGCGCCCGCATGATGATGCTGGGCCTCGAGATGATGGGCGATGTGCCTTTCCGGCAAGTCTTCATCCACGGCATCGTCCGCAATGCCGACCGCACGAAGATGTCGAAGACCAAGGGCAACACGGTCGATCCGCTCGACATGACCTCGAAGTATGGCACCGACGCCGTGCGGATGGCCTTGGTGCAAGCCTCGGCTCCGGGGGCCGACGTCATCTGGACCGAGGATAAGTTACCCGCCTCCCGCAGCTTCGCCAATAAGATTTGGAATGCCGCGCGCTTCTTGTTCCTGAACATGGAACGCGCCGGAGTTACTCCCCAGTTAGTAACTGACCCTGGCCCCGCCGAAACGCTTGAAGATCGTTGGATTCGCAGCCGCCTGAACGCGGCGGCGGAAACGGTAAACCGCGCCGTCGACCAGAATCGCTTCCATGAAGTGGGCCAGGCCATGTGGCAGTTCTTCTGGAGCGAGTTCTGCGATTGGTACGTGGAGCTTAAGAAGCTTCGCTTCCGCGAGGACTCTGGGCTTGACTCTAACTGGAAGAATATCCTCTTTGTCTTCGACTCTGCCTTGCGCCTCTTGCATCCTTCGATGCCCTTCATCACCGAAGAGATCTGGCAGCGCCTCCGAAACCAAGGCGCCGAGGGCGTCGAGTCCATTTCGCTCGCGCAATTCCCGATGGCCGATCCGTCGCGTTACGATGCGTCGGCCGAGCGCGAAATGGGCATCTTACAGGACATCGTCACCTCGGTGCGAACCTTACGCGCCGAGATGAAAGTCGATCCGAAGTTAGCTCTCGAGGGCGTGCTTTTTTCGACCACCGGCGCGGTGGAGATCGCCGAGCGCGAGCTCGAAGCGATCGCCAAGTTAGCCAACGTCAAGCTCACGCTGAAGGCCGAGGCCGCGCCCAAAACCGGGGCCGGTACGCGCTCGACGCCGGACTTTGACTTAGTCCTGATGGTGCCCGCCGCCCAGCAGGACGCGCAAATTGCCCGTCTCACCAAAGAGAACGAGCAACTCGAGAAGAACATCGCGAATACTGAGCGCCAATTGGGCGACGAGAAGTTTATGGGCAAGGCACCGCCGCACATTGTCGCGTCCATGCGACAGAAACTTTCCGAGTACCAGACCCAGCTCAACAAGAATCAGGATGCTTTGCGGAGCTTGGCGGGCTAAATGCACCCTGAGATTATCGAAACCGTAAAGCGCGCGCTCGCCGAAGATATTGGCACCGGCGACCTTACCTCGCAAATGACGGTGCCTGCCGATCGGCAAGCCGAAGGTAAGTTCTACGCGCGCGCCGCTATCACAGTAGCCGGTATTGAGTTATTGCCTTTGATCTTTGAACTCCGCGGTGGCGTCGATCATTTGGAGTTACTGAAGCAGCCCGGCGACCAAACTTACGATGGTGAGTTAATCGCCGTGGTAAGGGGAAATGCCCGTCGTTTGCTTGAATGCGAACGGGTCGCGTTGAACTTCATACAGCGGCTTTCGGGCGTAGCGACTCTGGCGTCGAAGTATGTCGCCGCTGTTGCCGGTACCCGCACCAAAGTGCTTGACACCCGCAAGACCACGCCCGGCCTACGCCGCTTGGAGAAAGCGGCCGCGGCAGCCGGTGGCGTGACGAATCATCGCATGGGGCTCTTCGATTACATTCTGATCAAGAACAACCACATTACGGCGGCTGGCGGCGTGAAGCAGGCCCTGGCTGGCACTGCGGGCGCCACGGTGCCGGTGGAAGTAGAAGTCCGCACCTGGGACGAACTGAACGAGGCGCTCGACGCGGGGGCCAAGCGGTTACTGATTGATAACTTGACTCCCGCCGAGGCGAAGCGCTGGGTGGATCACGTGGCTGGCCGCGCCAGCATCGAAATCTCGGGCGGAATAACTCTCGATACCATTCGCGCGTACGCCGAAGCCGGCGCCGACTATATCTCGGTTGGCGCCATTACCCATTCAGCCGTTTCCGTCGATCTTAATTTCCGGGTCACCTTACTCGGGTGAGTATCCGCCGTAATCTCGACCATATCAGCGCGCGCCTGCCGCTCTGGCACCTGAACTGGTACGTCACGCTCGACTCTACCCAACTCGAAGCCCAACGCCTAATTGACGACGGCTGCCCGGACCACACCGCCGTGGTTACGCAAGAGCAAACCGCCGGCATGGGGCGCTTCGGCCGCCGCTGGCATTCCGAAAGCGGCCAGGGCCTTTATCTGACGATCGTTCTCCGCGTCGACCTGCCGCCCGCCCAATTACCCGGACTCACTCTTGCCTTAGGGCTCGCGGCCAAGCGCGCCATCGAAGAGATCGCCGAACTCGATTGCGACTTACGTTGGCCTAACGATGTCCTGGTCGCCGGTCGCAAGGTCTGTGGCATTCTCACCCAGATCTACAACAACGCCGTGGTCGCCGGCATCGGCATTAACTTGAACCAACGGGACTTTCCTTTGGAACTCGAGCACATCGCCACGTCGCTGGATCGTGAAGGTGCGAGTAACTTCTCCCGTGAGGACTTACTCGTCAAGTTACTCGATTACGTCGAAGAATACACGCAACTCTACTGCCGCGACGGGCGCGACATCGTCTACCGGGCCTTCCGGATGAATTCGACTTATGCACAAGGCAAGAAGGTGATTGTCGAACAGGAAGGCCGCACGCTGCGCGGAGTTACTGACGGCCTGGACGCCGACGGTTTCCTGCTACTTCGGACCGAAGACGGCCAACGCGTCACGATTTTGGCTGGCGGTGTGCGTCCGGTAGTCTAGTGCTTTGACCGTTTAGTTACTTTGCTTGCTAGGCCACCGGTCGCCCTAGCCTGCCGCTTATGCGGCGGGTCACACAGGACAGGACAATCCCAGCTCCAATGTTTTCTGCCAGATAATTGGGCCAATGTGACCCAACGCTTATGCGTCAGGGTAGGGCGGGTTTGAAATGCAAAAGTCAACAAATCAAGCGGTCACGGCACTAATGCCGAAACTCCAGGAAATACTGCGTCGGCAGCATCTTCCATTCCTGGGTCTTCTTGAACCCGGCGGCTTTCAACTCTTTCACGCAATCGGCCTGGGCGATGCGTTCCTTCACCGGCGGACCCACCGCAGTCTCACGCTTATGGAACTCCAGGATCACCAGCCGTCCGCCGGGCTTCAGTGCCTTGCTGAGCTTGGCGTAATAAGCCGGGCGTTGCTCAATGTGGTGCGGAAATATGCGTGCCCGGCACCGCGTA
>Ga0209591_10004140_pt1 | contig 16545 bp, 15 predicted proteins | sample MAT01_FD_187207 | JGI IMG/M metagenome (GOLD analysis project Ga0209591, IMG submission 187207) | Freshwater microbial communities from Lake Fryxell liftoff mats and glacier meltwater in Antarctica - MAT-01 (SPAdes) (version 2) | ecosystem: Environmental > Aquatic > Freshwater > Ice > Liftoff... | reverse complement strand
GCGAGCTTTTGGGAGCGCGAGAGAGATTTTTTTTGGGGAGGGAGAGAGAGATGTAGTAAGATGTCGCTCCTAGGGAGCTTGGATTCAGAATAATCACTATAAATAGTAAGCACCTTTCTCTGGTAGTAGTTACAAAAGGTAATACCCATGTTACTTAATCCCGCATTGCGCATCGGAATTATGTTTTGGGTAATGCGCTGCAGCATGTTGCATGCATGAAATGGTAAATGCCGTTTATTGCGCATTACGCATTGGAATTATGTTTTGGGTAATGCGCTGCAGCATCTTGAATGCATGAAACGGTAAATGCCGTTTATCCCGCATTGCGCATTGGAAGCATCTTGGGGTTTATGCGCTGCGGGATTCTTGAATCTACACGATGGAGCATATTAATAGTTCGATCTGTGAATTCCGATATCTCCATCGCGTGATTCGGGTTTATGTATCTGTAATAGTCCAATTCCGTTTCAGTTCATGAGTCTATAACACTTACTCTCACGGCATTTACCTCTTTCCTGCTTTTAAAATAGTTTGGACCATTTAATAAGCAATGTTGGAATTAAATGCCGTTGAGATATTTTTTTAGTTCAATGTAGTGAAACGAAATATGACTCGGCTCAACCGATATTACATAATTCCAAACGGTATTACATTGGTTTTTGAAGCTTCCATTAACCGCAGGAATTGGCACTAAGAGTGGGTGGATACATTCTGAATATCTCTTTACCATTACAAAAGGAGGTTAGCTGTGCATAGCCGAGGTAGTAAAGAGGTATGTGTTATCAACATTTGTTAATAACTTATGTTAACACCAAGTTGAAAACATTGTGTTGTTAAAAATGGTTATTAAGGTTAAATGGCATATCGTTGCAACTATTAATTTGTTCTTAGTACCTCAGCTTTTTGGATATATTGAAATTTTTCTAAAATAACTCAACATAAAATCCGGGAATTCGTATCGGAGTTTAACATTTATAGGTTTTAGTGTGTGCGGAGGTGTGCGGATAGCACGAGAAAAAAAATTTCGAAGCGTATTTAGCTTTTCTTTTTTTTTATGAATTTACTCCTTGTATGAAATTGTTTCTAGATACTGAATTTACATCGCTTACCCAAAATAGTCAGCTCATTAGTTTGGCGCTTGTGGGTGAAAGCGGTGATTCGTTCTATGCGGAGTTTGATGACTACGATGAAGCACACTTGAGCGATTGGCACAAACAAAATGTAATTGCACATCTTTCTTTTTTGGATCGCAGCAAGTTCATCGATAAAGACAACAATGTAGTATATATGAAGGGCAACAGCGCTGAGGTAAAATCTCAATTGGAAGTATTTCTCGATCGTAATGAACAAATTGAAATGTGGGGAGACAATCATGCGTATGATTGGGTACTGTTTTGTGAGTTGTGGGGAGGGGCGCTGATTTTACCGAAAATGAAATCGGATACCGAAAAAACTCAGATACACTACGTGGTAAGAGACATCTGTACGTTGTTCGAGCTAAAAGAAAAAGATACTAATGAGCCACGAAGGAATTTTGCCGGAATGGAAGATTCGAAAGAATTCAAACCACACCATGCGCTATGGGATGCGAAGGCTTCGATGCTGTGTTATAAAAGACTCATTCAACTATAAAAGTGGACTACGAAGAAGAAATATCGGTAGTACAACCTTTTTACAGTTACCATGTTTTTCTGTTTTCATTTGACTGGAAACTGAAATCGAAGGATGGCAAGAAGTTTTTGCTTGAAGAACAAACCCAACTAAAAGACTTTTGTCGTGAGATGGACAGTACTTCCAGATGGAAAAGGAGTATTGGATTTTATCCACCTAAAACGATTCTCTACTATAATGAAGCGAACTACTTCCACAAGTTTGTACACCCCGCTTTGTACGATACCGAAAAGGAAGATTCTTTCCTTACGCATTATTCCTATATACTTTCTCAACCTGCGCAATATGTCATCAAGACAGGAGAATATGAATATGCACTTGATATCGAAAGCATACTCCTTCATGTGTATAGTTCAGGTGTGGGCGTTTTGTCTTTTCACCTTTACAACCGAAGTAAGAAACAAAGCAGCCCCAATGACATATTGAGGATTAATCAATTTGGGCGAAGAATTTTTCCGCCATTTGTTCCTACCGAAACTGAAAAAGTAGGTTCACAAGAATTTTTTGAGTCTCGAAATTTTGGCGAACGGCTGGCTTTTGACCGAGGTGAATTAGCAAACGAAATCAAAATATGTCAACACAACAAACCAGATATAACCGAGGATTTCTATCAGTCGGAAAATAATTATGACTTGTATAGAATTCCCCGGCATATTTCAACGTTGTTTTCGGCTGGTTTCTTTTCATCCATCGAATTCCAGCCCACGCTTGACGATCGAATGTTTGTGCTCTGCTGGTACGGCAACGCCAAACTTACCGAAGAGTTGAATGTGCCAATTGATGCGGAAGGCAAAACGATAGACAAAGTAAAAGTAAAAGATGTAGTTGGAAAAAAGGAATTCACATATGGATATTGTAACAACGATTGGTGGTATAAGTTTCTATTTGTGGATAACCCAAAGGATCGGACTCATCGAGATAAAGAGGTGACCTGGCAACTTTTGAAAGAACAAACCAATGCCAGGTGGGCCGAGTATGGCACATTGTACGGAGTTACGCGCTATTCATTTGTGAGCCTGACACCTGAAGTTTTGAAATTTTATATGAATGCCGTAATTGCCAGTCACATGATGACCATGTATTACAAACTGGCTGAGTTATGTCTTGTGCAGCGATCATGCATTATACGGTTTTCCGATGAGGTAACGAGCATTTCATCACTAGAACCTGAAAAGGGTCTAACCAGCGAAGTTGCAAGCCTTTACAAGCAATACATACGTTTTGTAAACAAAATTTACTTCCGGGAAGTCACCGCGCAGGAACAGGGAATTGAGCTGTATGACCTACTGCAAAAAAGCATGCGCATTGAGCAAAATGTAAAAGACCTTGATACAGAGATAAGCGAATTGCACGACTATGTATCCATGCGCGAACAACAGAAGCAAGCGGCACAGCAAACAACTCTTACCACTATTGCAACCTATGCTTTGCCGTTCACAGTTGTATTTGGAATTCTAGGGGCTAACATTTTTAGCGGTTCCATGCAATTGGAAGACAGTGCTGATTGGAATGCGATCTATTGGTTATTGATTGGTTCCGGGATTTCGGCACTTCTCATACTCACTATTAAGGTCATTACAAAAAAGAAATAATATCTATGAGGGCATTTTTGATATCCGTTGCGATCGTTTTGTTCGGCTTTGCTTTAGCAGTATTTTGCCTTTTCATGATTGGAAATAGGGTAGATGAATTACTGCGAAATTGGGTATTGCCTGTTTGTTACACCGTTGCTTTTACATTAGTGACGTTCGTGTTGCGGACCTCGATAATTGAGATGTCCAAAGTATTTGTCGAGTTCGAAAAAACAGGTGTACAAAAGTTAAGGGAGCAAGAGGAAACTACACGATACAATAATCAGGAAAGGCTTAGATCGAAAATTGACTCTGAGAAGGGGGAATACACATTGCCAATTGGTGCGTTGGAAAAAATTATGGAGTTCAGTCGCCGTGTTGTAGAAACCAAAGACAGCGAAGGAAGAACGACTGTTACAAAAGATAGCACTGATGACGCGAAAGTAAAAAATTTATGCGACTACTATTTGAGTAAAAATGTAAAAACTAAAGAGTAATGAACAATCCCTTCACATTGGAATTCAAACTAAGGCAGCATACGCCGATGATCCATTTTCAGTGGCATGAGAAAAACGCCACCATCCGACCAACTGAACTCAAGGCGAAACTGGACAAATGGATTATTGGTCACCAAGGGCTGGCCGAGGCTCGGATTGATAAAGCGTTGAAAGATGATACTTTGAGGAAGTGGCTCAGAGGAGCAAAAAAGAAAGACAAGTCAAATCCGGCATTGAACTATTCGGTGAAAGTGGTGGCAGTTGGAGATAACATTTTGAAAAATGAGCTAGATACAAGAATTGAAGAATTTCAAAGAGGCGGTCAAACCATAAAGATAGTTGGAAAGGAGTATCCACCTTATTTTGGAAATCAACTTAAGATTCAGGATTTTAAAACAGGTGATGAACGCATCAAACGTCTCTCATACCACAAGGGGGTGATTGTAACTTTCTCTTCTCCCTATACCGACCTTATTAATAAAATCGAACAGCAGTTCCCAGAGTTCATTCTCAAAACCAACTTTGGCACAAGACAGGGAAAGGGGTTTGGGAGTTTCTTCATCGAAAGAGGCACTGATGGATACCCACAAAACCATGAAATTTTTTTCAATGAACAGTTCGACTGGAATTTTGATGTGAAGGTTCAAGGGAATACAGATACCGATCGTATTAGTATCCTTTTTGAAAAGATTGACTTGTTCTATAAGACACTAAGGAGCGGGATAAGTCCGCATGATAAAGTTTCTATGTACTTCAAATCTCTGATGTGGAAATACGCAAAAGGCCAAACCCGGCAATGGGATAAGAAGACCATCAAACAAACTCATTTCTCAAGGGAAGAAAGTTGGCAGCAAGTGGTTCATATAGATACTGATTCACCCATTAACTGGAATTCAGGCTTGAAGGTGATTATGCCTAAACCTACTGAGCAAAATCCAAACGCCTCTGAGGAAGCGCATTTGATTTGGCGGGACATATTGGGCTTGTCTTCCCAACAAACTTGGATGAGTTACAACAGTGCATCAGTGAACAAGTCTCACCTCGAAGAACATTCTCCCAATGGATTAAAAGACAAAATAGCTCGATTCAAGTCGCCTCTTTTTTTCAAGCCGATAAGAACTGCGTTAAATACATTTAGGGTATTCTTTGAAGTACCGAGGTATATTAAAGACGCCTTCAGAGAAAATGGTGTAAGGACTAATATTGAAGAGGCCCAAATCCTCGGAGAGTGGTTCGATATTTCAGGTTCGCTAAAGAGCCTCGAATTACCGTTCCCTAATCATTTTAATTTTGATGAATTTTTGGAAGAGTCATTCGCGGTTAATCCGAGTGATTATGTAAAAGACGGTGAAGAAATTTTTACTCACAGGGACGGACGAAGCAAGTCAATTCCGAAAAGACATGGAAGTACGTTTAGTATAAGTAGATTTAATGGAGGATTGGGAAGGAATGAGTGGGTTGAGGCTCATGAATATAATCCAGCGTTAGATTTTCTTACCAAGGTGTTCTCTGAACTGGCCAAACAGGCAAAAACTAAAACTTCTACAAGACTATGATCAACACCCAATACATAGGCATCACTATTGGCCCCATTTATAAGACCTTTAAAAAGGCGGAAAAGACACGCGAACTGTGGGGCGGCAGTTACTTGTTTTCTTACCTCTGCCGCAAACTTGTTCAGCGTTTGAACGCTGACAAGTTCAAGATTCTATTGCCAAGCCCTGCTGCTGTTGACGACATTCATCCGGGTGTTGGTCTCTATCCAGACAGAATCATTATACAAGCTGGTGAGGACAAATGGGCTTATGTAACGAAAGTTGTCGTTGAAATAAAAAAGGAAGTGGTAAATGAAATAATGACCGCCATCAAAACTTATCCTGCTTTCGACCCCTTTGCCAAATTATTGAAACAAAAAGTACAAGAAAATTGGGATGGAGCAAAAAAGTACTTGCTGAATTACCTTCAGGTCTATACGGTGTTAGCCAACCCAGATGCGTTGAATCTCAAAACTGATAAAGGAGAAAATCTTGGTATTGTTAGGAGCATGAATGTGCTGCTTGACCATGCTGAGCTTCGCTCCTCTATTGCTGGCTTCGACCCCGATCCCATGAAAGTATTCCTACGGGGTATCAATCACAGCTGGTTGTTGAGGGATGCCTTCAACACAACCGAGTACGGTAAGGATAGAAAGAAATTTCTTCACTTCCCATCATTACCTGAAATCACAACGACCGAACTACGTTTCATTTCGGATGAAATTAAGGAACAATACGACAAAATTGTCAGGCGGGATTATCTTGACCTGATTGAGAAGGAAAAGGAAACAGCTGCTGCCTTGGCTGAAGGTGTCATTGACATTGAATCGGATGCAAAGGAAGATGAATTGCTCGCAATACTCTTCTCAATAGAAGGAACCAAAGATTATCACCGCACCTACCACCGCTATGTAGCCATTGTGCATGGCGATGGAGACCGCATTGGCAGTCTGATTGGTGCGCTGAAACCAGAAGAAGTTACAAAATTCTCAGAAGACCTGCTTGAATTTGCCAAAGCAGCCAACATTGTGATTGCCGGCAGCCGGTTCACCGGTGGTTGCCAAACCGATTGGGGCTATGGAGGCGCACCAATATACATAGGTGGTGACGACCTCGTGTTTTTTGCGCCCGTGGCGAGCCGAAAAAAAGAAGGCGACAATCAAATGTTTCAAACTGTGTTTCACCTTATCCGCGATATTGATCAAAAGTTCGATGTCATTTTTAATAAGAAGAATGCAAATGGAGAGTATGAAAACTATCCATCGCTTAAGGAAAAGAAGGATCGCCCCTGCATGACATACGGTGTTTCCATCGGATATTTGAAGCACCCCTTGCATGAAACTTATGAGCAGAGCTTTGAACTGATGAAGGCGGTGAAGAACAACGATTACAAAAGCCGCAATCGCATAAACTTCAAGGTGCAGAAGCACAGCGGGCAGTGGTTTGGGGGTGTAATTGACAAGAATGATGAAGCATCATGGAACGCATTTCTTCTACTGCTTGATGCTAACAACACCTCAGACCCGAAACTTGAAAAGGCTGAGCAATTCATCAACTCACTCTCGCAAAAACTGCGATTCTATCAATCTGCCATACAACACCGCGCTGTTAAAGACAATGAAGTTGAGCTAAAAGAAAGCATAACCGCATTGTTCGACAATGCACTTGATGAAGGAGTTCATCAGTACACTGAAGACTATTGGAAAAAAATCTGTGCACTGCTTATCGGAATGCTAAATCAAAGCAAAAAAAATGAGGGAAGGTCACTCAGAGAAAGAATAGAGGAAGCAATAGATACTCTTCACGGACAATTACGATTCATCCATTTTATACGAAGCAATGAGTTCAGGAACTAAAACAATCCGCTTTATCCTCAAGCCGCTCGATACCATCTTTTTTGGTGACGAGAAGTCGTTTTTCAAACAGGCTTACCATCAGCATAGCCGCATGTTGCCGCAACAAACCGGTGTGCTCGGCTTCCTCCGATACGAAGCCTTGCGCAGAGCGGATTTGTTGGGGAAAAATCATGCTCTCTGGACTTCACTGATAGGCAGTAAAAGTTTTGATGGGAGCAGCCAATCATTCGGAGTCATTAAAAGTATTTCAGCCTTGAGCATTTACAATGACACTGTGGATTTGTTTCCACTGCGCAATCCTTGCGAATTGCCTGAAAAACCGGTGGCTGTAACAACAAATTTTGGCGATGGCTCAGCACAATGGCAATCGCTTGCACTCTTTGAGGATGCTGCAAGCAATCGATACGACCCGAAAAAAACTGAACATTTTGCACTCTGCTTTTCTGACTATTTGGGAAACACTTTTGATGCAGAATGCAAAGGGGCAGACCATCACATTGAGGCTCACGGTTTTGATAAACCCGACTGGACAAAGAGCGGTATTTTCTGGAAAGATGCTCGGCCTGGAATTACTAAAAGTTATGCTGGCATTCCCAACGATGCTGGATTCTTCCACACCGAATTCTGGAGAATGAACCCTGAATTCGCGTTCAGTTTCGTTGCAAAAATTGAAGAATCCGATAAACTGAAGTTTTATGCATGGGAGGAGCCTGCTGTTGTGCGCTTCGGAGGCGACCGCTCCCTTTACAAGATGAGCATTGATCTGCATAATTCTTCTCGACCTGCAACTAAACGAACAGGAAATGTTTTCGTCCTTCTAAGTGATGCGCTGGTGAGCAACAGCATCTACGACCACTGCACTTCAGCGGTTAGCGAAACGCAGCATTTCCGAAGTGTGCGTACCGAGAGCAAGGCAGGTGAGAAGTGGAACAAACGCCCCACTGAGTGGAAAGGGAGTAAGCAAGGAATTGCTTCTCCTGCCAAGACCCTAATAAAGCACGGCAGTATATTGATTGCGAAGGATGATGATGCCGCAATCGAGATTGAGGAAGCACTCAAGAAAGAGAAAGCATACTGCAACATCGGTTACAATCAATTTCAGCGACTTGAAAAATTACCTAAAGGAAAATCAAAATAAAATCAATGAATATGGTGACTCAATTCTATCTACTCCGCGCTATCACCAACTTGCATGTGGGAAGCGGAGAAACCAATTACGGAGTAATTGACAAACTCATCGAGCGCGATGCAGCTACGGGTTTCCCCTGCATCAATAGCAGCGGGCTGAAAGGTGCTATCAAAGAGAAATTTAATGACAAAGGCGAAAAACTTCTGCTTGAAGTTTTCGGGAGCGACACCGCCCGAAATCGAAGAAAAAAAGATGAATTGGCGAAGGAGGGTGGAAACACTGCAGCCCGTGATGATGAAAACACAACACAGGGTTTATGCCACTTCCTACCCGCCCATTTGCTGGCACTGCCGGTAAGAAGCGACAAGACTCCTTTTTTTATTGCCACATCTCCGGCACTGGTCAATGGTTTTCTGAAACTGTATGCGGATATTATAGGTAATTACGTCAACAAAAGCCTATTGGAGAAAGTAAAGGATCACATTCGCAAAGCTAGTAGTGGCTTTCAATCAACTCCAGAGGATAATCCGTCAGTAAAGGTTGACCTTGGGCAACTCGGCATTGATACGAACAGCAATCCGATTCCTAACTCAAATGACAACAACATTGAAGGCACTCTCAAAACTTTATTGGGCAGCACCACACACCCATTGGTGATTGTTAGTGATGCACACATGATTGAACTCTGCAACGATTACAACCTGCCTGTGATTGCCCGCAACGCGCTGGAAGACGGACAAAGCCAAAACCTGTGGTATGAACAGGTGTTACCGCGTGAATCGTTGATGTATTTCCCCATCATCTGGGACAAAGACCGGAGCAACGATTTCAATCTGAATGGCAACACCCTTCAAGTAGGCGGCAATGCTTCTGTAGGATATGGTTTCACCAAAATCAATTCAATCTCATGATTAGCAAGAAAAGAATGGATGCGCTTATCCCAAAAGCAATTGATGTAATTAGAGAAATGGAAACCAGAGAAAAAAGTTTCTTCATTTGGGAGAATCGTGGCGCAACAGAAGTGAGAACAAATTTCATATCTAAAACCTATCACGGTTATTTCTCTTCCTTCGGGGCTGACATGATTAACAGTACACCCTTGGCTGCCATCATTTTTTTTGAGGAAAGCACAGGCGGTATAGAGAAACGCTCACTAATTCCCCTAAGTATTCTCAATCTGATTCGAAAAGAAAATTCCGTAACAGAAGCTCCTGAAACCATGAAAAAGCTCAGCTCCTATTACACTCGTGACACCCGTAAAATGGAAAACATCGCTGCGGCAGCCGCAGCATTGAAAATTGCGCTTCGCACTTTCCCACAACCAAAATCAAATGAAGATGAACGTGAGTAACCCCGGACTGGCTTTTAATAAGACTGTATTCAAAGAATTGAGTGCGGATTATAGAAGTAGGTACAGAAATAAAACAAAAGAGTTGCACCAAGCCCTTTTTGCTGAAGCACTTGGCGATAAGTGGAAGCCGCTTGCGATGGACGATGCAGGGACTGCAACTCGGCCATTCAAAAGTATTGAGTTGCAAATAGCCTGGCCTGGAATGATGATGGGCCTTGGCTATGGGCATGCTGCAAAAACCACTATACCCAGTGAAAGCAATCTGAAACTTCACCCCCACGAAACCGAAGTAAAAACGGGTTTCTATTTTGACTTCACCACGGGTTTGCCAGTATTACCCGGCTCCACAGTCAAAGGAATTCTCCGCAGCTTTTTCCCGGGTAGAATTAGAGGCAGCAGCACATTGAAAAAAGCAGTTACAGATAGGCTAATCCGCATTTTGAACGTTGACTTAAAACTTGAACTAAAAGAGAATAAAACGACAGGGGATGCCAAGCAAATCGAAATATTAGAGAATGCCATTTTCGAAGGTTTTGAAATGAAAGTTGACGGCAAAAGACCCAAAAAGGTATGCTACTCCTCAACGGAGCAGGATATTTTTCTTGATGCCTTTCCATGTAAAGGCACAATCGCTAAGGTCTTTGATATAAACCCACCTCACGAAGTACAGGATGTTTTCATAGGTGAAGATGTGCTCACCCCTCACGAGCATCCCCTTCGTAATCCTGTCCCCATCAAGCATTTGAAACTAGTACCTGGTGTAAAGATTCGGTTTCAATTTTTGCTTAATGATAATGGGGGGCTTACAAGCAGTGAAAAAGAGAAGTTGTTCTATTACTTGCTACTTAATTTCGGTGCAGGTGCAAGAAAAGGAACCGGATTTGGGCAGTTTATTGATCCCGATAAAAACTTAGATGATTCATTTAATGAACATAATTGGTTTATCAATTTCAAAAAACTTGAATTTACTCAAGTAAATGAGAATTGGCCATCCATTGAGGCTCTTAAAAAAAATGATGTTATTGAGGGAATTGTGCTCGAAGTAAAAAGCGGCAATGCAAAGGTTCAGCTTTACGTCAAAGGGCAGAAAGAAATCAAAAATGTTTCTGGGGTTAAAGACGCTGTGAATTCAGCAATTGAACTTGTGATAATCGAGTTTTCAGGCTCCCCAAAAAAGGGAAACTATCAGATTTGCAAAGTGATTAAAAAGAAATAGTTAGAATAGTGAAAAAACAAACCTTCACTTATTCACACCGGGCTGCACGTAAAAAGGGTTGTCGCGATGGTGGCAGCTTCCGATGGAAGATTTGGCAATTTCTTAAGGAAAGCAAACTCCCATATCCGCTAAACAATCAGCAACAGCCAGCGCAGTATGAGGAAGAAATGTACCATGCAGCAGAACGCGACATCTCGATTGTGAGCCTTGAGTGGGAGCAACTCGACCGAAAGCTGATGAGCAGTTATTGCGACAAATTGCATTTGCGCGATAAAGCGCATTGTGAATTGGTTGAGAAAAAGTCAGAGTTGAATGCACTCACCAACAGGTACGAAAAGGTGCGTGAAGAGTTTGAGAATTTTGAACAGCCTCTGGTAACGGGTTGGTTCAAATGGCCAATTCTCATTCTTCTCGGTGTGTTCGAAATTTTTGTGAACTCCGAAATTTTTTCATTGCTTGGCTCAAGCGACAACGAGAAATTATTGCTTGCCGCAGGCATAGGGGCAGTAACTACTGCTGCGGCCCACATCATGGGTATGGGCCTTAAACAAAAAACAAAAACGCAGACCGATAAGATACTTCTCACTGTTGGGCCATTGGTAGTATTGGCACTTATGTACGGCCTTGCTATAGGTCGTGCTATCTATTTCGAAGACCTCAATGCACCGGTTGAAACCTACAATGAGGTGACGCATCAGGTTGAAAAAACTAGGCTGATAAACGCAGATGCCACACCCACCAAACTCACTACACTTTTCTTCATCATCAATATGGCTGTGTTTTTTGTTTCTATGCTGCTTGCCTATTTCGGTTCAAGAACCAATCAAACAGAATATCGCAAAAAGCGAAAACTCTTTCTCTCCATTGAGGCTGAATTTATAGTGGAAGAAGTAGGTGTGGAGGAAGCAGCCGAAGCATTAAAAAAGGCAGGAAGTCCACTCATTATTGTTCGCCAACTGAGGCAAAAGGAATTTGAAGCACATGTAGAAAATGCAAAGGAAATAGCTGATACCGGAGAAACACTTATGCGTACCTACCGCACCGCCAACATAGAAGCGCGGAATGATGCACAAACTCCCCTATGCTTCAATGTACCGGTTAAAGTACCACAGTTGCCCGGCAACCTGGACGAAAAAACCATATCATGGAATTGCGATAACCGAAACGGATAACTGACATGCAAAAAAATATATTATTCCTTTCCATCTGCCTTGGGTTACTTGCTGTAGCGTGCAACTGTGATGCTGTATATGAATGCCCGGCAGAATCGGATTGCTTTGTGGTACTGATTGATTTTTCGTCAAGCGCACGTGCTATGGAATCACGCACGAACTATGTGGCTAATTTTCCGAAAATTGCCCGTCAATTGGACGAATGCGATGTGATTTATGCCACACCCATTACTAATCAAAGTTTGATGGAAACCAAAAAAATTGTGGAGCATACTTTTGGATTTTTTACGCCCCAACATCCTGACAACAGCACCTATGTCGCAAAGGAGCGGAAGAAATTTGAAAGTGATATTGCGCAGGTTCGCGACCAGTTAGTCACTCAATTTTCTACCAAAGTTTCGGATACAACGAACCATGTAAACGGCACCGAAATAATGGCTGCGCTTATTGCAGCAAGTTCCTATTTCAAAAAGAATTCTGGCAAAAATGCGCAGCTCTACCTGATGAGTGATATGCTGGAGAGCAGTTCGTTTTACAATTTTGAAACGCTGCGCCTCTCAGAACAAAAATCAAATGAAATCATTCAGGCCGAACGCGATCAAAAGGGATTGCCGGAGCTCACAGGTGTACATGTACATATCGCAGGCGCGGCTGCCAGTGATACTGAGCGTTGGCTTGGTGTAAAAAATTTCTGGCTGAAGTATTTCGCTGCCTGTAGTGCCAATCTTAAAACAGAAAACTACGGTTCTGAATTTATTCAATAACGCAAAACGACCTAACAACCCCCCATCCCCATGCCCACAATCCTTCGCACCACCTTCAACCTCGCCATTCCGCACAACGACATCACTCAGTTTCGCGGGGCGCTGAACGAACGCGTTCAATCACTGAAAGAGGAATTCGTAAAACGAAATCTGCCTACCGACCTCTTTCACAACCATGAAGAATCTTCTGGTGAAAATCAAAACCGGTATCCGCTGATACAATACCGGTCGGTGCGTGGGCAACTTGAAATATGGGGATATGCACAGGGAGTAGATGCCCTTCGTCTTGTATTAAAACATGCTGATACTATACCAACAGCCGATGGCGATTTGGAATTGCGATGCGTTGAAATGAAGGAAGATCAACACCAACTAAATGAAAGCCCGTTGATGTTGGAGTACCGCATGTACCACTGGGTGCCAATGCACCCGGGCAAATACAAGCGTTGGATTACAAACGACCATTTTTCTTTCCGGCTGCAATTGATTGACAGCATACTGCGCGGCAACCTGCGCACCATGCTCGAAGCATTTGGAAATGAAGACACTCAATGGGTGCAGTCGTATATATCAAACATTACTGAACAGAAATGGGTGAAGCGATACGGCCAGAGTGAACTCGCATTCAACATCACTTTTCGATGCAATGTGCACTTACCCGAAGGCATTGCCATTGGAAGAGGAACAAGCATTGGTTTTGGCAAGGTGCTGCCTTTGACCGAGCGCAGGCCACATGCCACGGTTGCTGCAGAAGCAAAACAACATGAGACACTGAGGGTAGAAGAAATTGAAAAGCTTCAAGAAGCGACACAAGAGGTTGGCATTTGAAAGCAACCCTGCACGAATTAGGAAATCCCGAATCAAGGGTGGAGGCTCTTGATGTAATAAAGTTCTTTTCTTAACGGCGAAAATTCACCGGTCACATATCGCTAATGCGTTATTCGTTTAATGAAAGCACAAAGGCCGGCTTTCTTATTTAATCATTCAGCACATGAAAACAAATGCTGGCGTTTCCGCTTTGCTAAAACGCGATCTTCATCTCTCGGCCGCAAAAATCAGGAAGTGCAAAACCCCTGAACATATTGCAACGATCCTTTGCATTCCGCTGCATCGCCTGCAATTGATGGCAGCCAAGCCAGTTTATCACATCTTCGAAATACCGAAGTCCGATGGTTCTATGCGACTGATTGAAAATCCGAAAAAGGACTTGAAGGAAGTGCTGCGCTCGCTCAATCATTTCTTGCAGGCGCATTATTATTTCACCAAACCAGAATCGGCTTTTGGTTTTGTGATTGCTGGAAAGCGCGATGGGAGACCAAGAAATATCCTCACCAATGCAGAAGCACACCTGGGCATGCCCCACTTGATTAACATTGATATGGAAGATTTTTTTCACTCCGTGAAGTCCGAAATGGTACACCAGGCATTGCAGCGCGAATTGCCATTGCTCAGCAATGCCGCACTTGAAATGCTCTCAGCCTTATGTACCCACAACCTGCGTTTGCCAATGGGTTCGCCTGCATCTCCGGTACTCAGCAATTTTGCGGCACGACCGCTGGATGAGGACATGATGCACTTCGCCAGACTCAATAAAATGAAGTACACACGGTTTGTGGACGACCTCACTTTTTCATCGCCCCAACCCATTACTGATGATCTCTTTGGACAGATAAAAGGCCTGATCGAAACGCAGCGCTTTGCCATCAATCCTGAAAAGGTGAAAATGTATAATCAAGAGCAGGTGAAAGAAGTGACGGGTCTTCGCATTTACAAAAACAAGGTGAGCATACCCGATGAATTTTACGAAGAACTGGATGAAGACCTGCTGCGATTGCGCTGCGTTTTGGAAGCAGTGTGCAGCACCGAACCCTGGCGGCATGGGGAAGAGTGGATGGAAGAGTTGAAGAAACGAATAGAGGGTCGCATCAACTTTATAGGAATGATTCACGGTAAAGGTCATGGACGCTACAATCAATATGTGGAACTGTATGACAAGGCAATGGACGTGGACGACTTTGTGCAAAGCCGTTCGTGGCTGGATTTTCCGTATAGTGTTTAACTCAGCCCGCACCCCTAACCCTAAGGGGGGGATAATGCGGTCGGTGTTTGCATGCGGCGAGTAACTCCTTTAAGATGCAGGGGGTGAAACGTAACTCAAATCAACAAATCAACAAGTACTGATGCAACTGATACTCGACACGCGCGGGTTGAAACTCGCACTGAAAGATGGCAGCTTCAGCCTGAAAACAAAAGAAGCAGAACGCACCATTGGCCCAGGGCGCGTAAGCAGTATCCTGATTACTGCTGATTGCCTAATTACAACTGGTGCCATTGAACTGGCAGTGGAGGAAGGCATACCCATTATTTTTGCAACACAACCGGGCAAGGTGGTCGCGAGAATCTGGAGCGCACACCTGAAAGGATTGCCGGAACTGCGCAAGCTGCAAATGCAATATTCAGAAGGCGAAGAAGCCATTCCGTTTGTTGCATCACTTATGCAAATGCGGATTGAACGGCAACTCACATTTCTGCGCTCCCCACTTTGGCCGGTGATTAATGAAAAAGTGACCACCGCCATACAAACACTTTCTACCGCGAAGAAGAAAATGATGGAACTGAAACCAGCACCGGTCGAAGAAAAACGCAACACACTGATGGGATTGGAAGGAAGCGCCTCTGCCAGGTATTGGCCTGCGCTGGGCAGTTTGCTGCCTGCACCATTCACATTCGAAAATCGCAGCCGCAGGCCAGCTATGGATATGTTCAATGCTGCGCTCAACTATTTGTATGCGCTCCTTTACGCAAGGGTAGAAACACTGCTGATGGGTGCAGGACTCGACCCATACATAGGTATGCTTCATGCCGAGGATTTCAAAACACCCGTTCTGGTTTTCGACTTCATAGAACCTTTCAGGCCCTATGCCGAGCAGTTCATAACAGAAAAAATTATGAGCAGCGAACTGAAGGAAAACTGTTTTGATAAAAAAGAAAAGGAAGTGCGGCTGAACCGCGAAGGAAAGAAACTGCTGATACCCGGCTTCAACGAATTCATGTTGCAGACCGAAACCTTTGCGGGAAAAAAACGGCTGCGCACAGACCACATTGGCGCATCTTGCAGCGAACTGGTCAGGAGGCTGAGGAAGAAGTGAGCATCTGGATAAGAGTATTGAGCATTGGATATTGAGATATGAAAAACTGTACTTTGTATTTTGGTAGCGCAATCACCTCTCAGCTCTGGTGCATATAGCATAATACATAGTACAAAAACACATAGGCCTTTCGCGATACCCACTACTGAAATCTCAAGTCCCCTTTCCATGATAAAAGAACAACTGCTCTACCTCGTTTTTTACGACATTGAAAACTCACGGCTGCGCGCATGCATATCAAAACGATTGATAGCACGTGGCTACGAACGTCTCCAGTTCAGTGTGTTTGTGGGAGTGCAACCACCATGGGAAAACAAAAGACTATGGATAGTATTGCAGGGCATGGTGGCCAAAGACGGCCAGCCCAGCGACAAGGTGTATAGCATTCAGATACACAAGACAGCTTTCAAGAACATGAAAACAATTGGCAGTTTTACTTGGGATATAGAATACCTTGCGGGCGATATGCACACCCTGCTTTTGCAGGGCAAAGAATGAATGAAGTGCGACAGGCAAAAAAGGGTCAGACACGGAAAATTAACGTTTGGCGATTTACAACTGCCTGAAAAACAAATGGTGAGCACTGACGCTCACACAGTGATTAGATAGAATCGGATTGACTGAGACAAAACTA
>Ga0209591_10004138_pt1 | contig 16554 bp, 14 predicted proteins | sample MAT01_FD_187207 | JGI IMG/M metagenome (GOLD analysis project Ga0209591, IMG submission 187207) | Freshwater microbial communities from Lake Fryxell liftoff mats and glacier meltwater in Antarctica - MAT-01 (SPAdes) (version 2) | ecosystem: Environmental > Aquatic > Freshwater > Ice > Liftoff... | reverse complement strand
AGCGGTTCGACTTGGCGATTGAAGCGTGCGAGAAACTCGGCCGCAAGCTCGTGGTCATCGGCAGCGGGCAGGACGCGAAAAAGCTCCGGGCGAAAGCCGGACCGAACGTCGAGTTCCTCGGCTGGCTGTCGGACGAGGTCATCCGCGATCACTTCCGCCGGTGCCGAGCCGTGCTCTACCCCGGGGAAGAAGACTTCGGCATCGTCCCCCTCGAAGCTCAGGGGTGCGGAGCCCCCGTCATCGCGTTCGGCCGCGGCGGGGCGTTGGAAACGGTACGCGCACTCGGCCAAGTTGAAGAGCCCACGGGCGTCCTGTTCGAGGTTCAATCGGTCGAAGCCCTGGTGGATGCGATGGAGAGATTCGAGAAGAACGCCTCCGCGTTCGACCCGCAAGCGGCCCGGCAAAATGCCCTGCCCTTTGCCCGCGAGCGGTACGAAGCGGAACTGTTCGGGTATGTGGAAGCGGTGGTTCGAGGGGAGAAGCAGACTCCGCGTCGGGCGGCGTGATCAATTCTTTGCTTCGAAAACGTGGGGCACGTTTTCCAACGTGCCATTTTCGAGCATGTTAAAAACGTGCTCCGCACTCTTCAATTTACCACGTTCCGCAGCGTCTGCCCCAACAGCGCCCGCCGGCAGGCTTGGGCCCCTTTCACCCGCATGTCGCGCAAGCCCTCTTCGGAGTAGAACGCCGCGTGGGGGTTGATGATGACGCGGTCGTGGCACGGGTCGTTCGGGTCGCGCCAGGCCATCACCAACGGGTGATCGTCCGGCGGTGGCTCCTGCGGCATCACGTCGATTCCCGCTCCCGCGAGGCGGCCACTTCGGATCGCGTCCGGTATCGCCGCGAGATCGACCACCGCTCCTCGGCTCGTGTTCACCAGGTACGAACCCCGCGGCATCAGTGCGATCGTCTCCGCATTTATGAGGTGCCGCGTTTCCGGGGTCAACGGAGTGTGAAGGCTCACAACAAAGGAAACTTCCAGCAATTCCACGAACGTTTCCACACGGCGGACGCCGACGGCCTTGTCGTAACCGTCCGGCTTGAGCGGGTCGTAAAAGAGAACTTCCATTCCGAGCGCTTTGGCCCGGACCGCGGTGGCCATGCCGATCCGCCCGAGGCCGACGATTCCGCAGACCTGCCCCCGCAGCCGGACCAGGGGCACAGCCTCGGCATACGTCCACGCCCCCGCTTTGCGACGCAGTCGTGAATCGTACAGGTGGATGCCGCGGGTCAGCGAGAGCAGCAGTCCGATGGCCGAGTCCGCAACTTCCTCGGTTCCGTAATCGGGCACATTCGCCACGGGAATCCCGCGGCTGCGGGCCGTGACACGATCGACGTTATCGAAGCCCACGCCGCAGCGGACGATCAATTTGCACTGCTTCAAATTCGAGATCGTCGCAGCACTGATCGAGAGGTTGTGGTAGAGCATCAGCGCGTCCGCATCCTCGACGTGGCCCGCGAGGGCGGACTCCGAGAAAGCGTCCAGCGCAACCACATCCGCGATGTCGCCCAGGATTTCCCGCTCGGGGGCGAGGTCGTCGTTGATGAAGTCCGCGATGAACACGCGAAAGCGATTCGACATGGTAGCCTCGCCGGAGAATTCGAGTTGCGACCGTTCTACCGCCCCTGCCCCGCCGCTGCCAGCGGGCGAACCGCTAAGATGTGTGGAGATTCGATTCGCACCGAGGACTGCTCCGCATGGCCCGCCGTTCCCGCGCTCGAGAAGTCGTGCTGCAACTGCTCTTTCAAAACGACCAAAATAAGATTCCGGTCCCGCGGCCGGACGTGGTGAAGTTTTGCAACGACCGCCTCCGCGATCCGGACCTCGTCAACTTCGCCCTCGACCTCTTCGACGGCACCTTGAAGCACGCCGCCGAGACGGATGCGGCGATCGTGAAAACTGCGGACAATTGGCGTTTGAACCGCCTGTTGCCCTCGGATCGCAACGTACTCCGGCTCGGCATCTTCGAGTTGTTCCACGGCCCCGAAAAAGCCCCGGTCGCCGTCGTTCTGAACGAGGCCATCGAACTCGCCCGCCGCTTCGGCACTGCGGATTCACCGGGGTTCGTGAACGGGATTTTGGACAAGATTTCGCGAACGAGAAGTCGGGAAACGGGAGTCGGGGATCAGGAGTCAGGAGTCGGTCCACAAGCGTCGTTGCCGGCGAATGATCCGCCTTTGGTTCCTAGTTCCTGATCCCTGATTGCTATCCATGCGTGGCCAACCCTTCACCGCAACCTGCCGGCAACTCGCGGACCTGGTGCGGCCCTCGGTCGCGGACCTGCACGCGCACACGACGGCGAGCGATGGCGATTACACGCCGTCGCAGATCGTCGCACTCGCGAAGCAGAAGCGATTGAGTGCCGTGGCGATCTCGGACCACGACACGCTCGCGGGAGTTCCCGATGCCATCGAAGCGGGTCGCTCGCTCGGCGTTCGCGTCGTGCCCGCCGTCGAAGTCTCCACGGAACTCGACGGTCGCGAGTTCCACTTGCTCGCGTACCACGTTCCGCTTGATTCCCCGCTCATCAATCGGTGGTTCGCCGAAGTCTGCGAGCGCCGCCGCGAGCGGTTCGATTGCTTCGTCGCCGAGTTGGCAAAGGATGCGATCGCTTTTGAACCCTGGCGGATCGAGCAGATCAAAGCCCGTTCCGTGAGTCTGGGTCGTCGGCACGTCGCAGGGTTGCTCATGAATAGCGGACTTAGCAAAACGCGGTTCGAGGCGTTCCGATCGTACATTCTCCCGCTCAAAGACCGGGTTCCGAAATCGCACCTCACGCCGATAGCCGAAACATTCGCGAAATTGAACGCGGTCGGAGCGGTCGCATCGCTGGCTCACCCATCGGAAGGGATCGACCGCGAAACTATCGGTCGATTGAAGCGGCTCGGGCTCCAGGCCCTCGAAGTGAACTTTCCGGCTTCGACCAAATCGCGAACGGTCGAACTCCGCAAATTCGCTCAAGAGTTCGACCTCGCCGTCACCGGCGGCAGCGATTGCCACGGGCCGGAACCCGCGTCCCGCACCGTCGGCACTTTCGGCATCTCCGCGACCGAGTTCGACGCGTTGAATCGATTGGTCGGGCCGTCCGGATAAAGCCTTTCTCGCCGACCGACCCGGCGTTCGGAACGCGAATCTTCGCCGAAGTCGGCCGCCACTTCCGCACGGCCCCCATCCATCGGTCAAGGTTCCTTACCGGACACGGATGGGTCGGCGTCGGCCCGGGTCCGGGCACTCACGGAGAGGGAATTCCCCGCCATGAAACGGCTCTTCCTGCTCGGGCTCCTCGCCCTGCCGGCATCGCTCCTGTTCGCCCAGAAATCGAAAGCCCAAATCGGCTGCTCGAACCTCGGCGCCGGCGGCTTCTGCTTCAAGTTCCTCGGCAAGCTCCACCAGGACGGCCCGCTGTGGAACTACGGACCGTACTCCGGCTACTACCCCTTCGAGCCCTACGGACCCTGGAACTCACAACTCCAATACACCGGCCCCTACCCCGGCGGCAGCGGCGGCGGATGCAGCGGCAGCGGCTGCAACACCTTCGGCTGGCTCAACCACTTCGACCGCCACCGTTCCGGCTCCTCCGGCGGCGATTGCGGCCGCGACCGACACCCCTGGGACCACTGGGGCCGCGACCGCAGTTCCTGCTCCGCCTCCGGGTGGGATCGCTACGCCCGCACCACCTGGATCAACTGCACCAGCCGCGTTTTCCCACTTTCGCACAAACACAAGTGGAGTTCCGGCTGCGGCACTTGCACGGCCTCGACTGGCCCTGCCTCGTCCATTGCCGTTGTCGATGCGGAAATCTCCGCCATCGTGCCGACGGCGTACCCTCGACGGGAACGATAACGAACCAGTTGCTCCGGTCCGAACGGTCGGACCGGAGCGCGCCGAACGCCAACGCCTCTCGTCGTCCGTTCGACTTTCAAACTGCCAGTCGCACGGACGATAACGAACCCAGGATTTCCTTTTCGGCGCGCACTCGCAGGGAGTCGCGCGGGATTTCACGGACGAACCACTGCCGAGAAGACTCATGAAGAAGCTGTCCTTTGCCTTTGCACTCGCGATGCTGGGAGTCGGCTCCATGGCTGCCGATTCCCTCGCGAACGGCCCCGGCCCCTTCTGCTCCGGCCCGGGCTGTGCGCCGAAGCGGTTCGCGCTGTTCCAGAAGCAGCCGCTCCCCGCGTTTCAGGCCGCCCCGTGGTACAACTACTGGCCCTACGATGCCCACTTCCAATCGGCCGCCCCGCTCACCGGCCCCTACTACGCCCCGCCCTACACCGGCGGCGGCATGGTGAACCCGTACTTCCCGGCGTACCCCGCCGCCCCGTACCGTCCGAATCCGTAAGCGGATTCGCGATCCCCGGCGATCCGGCCGAAAAGCCGTCGCCGGGGAACCCTTCATTTCTCCACTCCTTTCCTTCGATCATCGGTTATAATTTCCCGCGATCATTCCCTTTCTCCGCAGAGCGGCGACGTGCCGCACGCGATGGTCCGAAGGGTCATTTCTCGGGAGTTCCTCTCATGGCCGCGGAAAAGTACGGCGATCTGGTTCCCGTCGAGGGTGGCGATCCCATTCCCCTCGTGCGCAAATTCATGACCGTGGGTCGCCGCGAGACTTGCGACATTTGCTTGAACTTCAAGAACATTTCCAGCAACCACTGCGAACTCGAGTTCCAGCATGGCTACTGGTGCGTCCGCGACCTCGCGAGCGCGAATGGGACGAAGGTAAAAGGTGCCCGCATCGCCGCAAACCTCTGGAAGCCCCTCCAGCCGGGCGAAGAAATCAAGTTCGCCTCCCATGCGTTCACGATCGAGTACGCGATTTTGAACCGTAAGGCGTTCGACGAAGCCGTCGATAACGGAGACGACGTCTTCGGCCAATCGCTGCTGGAGAAGGCGGGGATCGAGAAGCCGAAGAAGAAGTGAGACTGCGTAGCCGCGACGCGACAGCGGAGCGCTCCGCTGTCGCGTCGCGGCTACGCAGACGTTTGTGGTACGTCCGACCCGCGGATCACGATCCTCTCGACCCATCCAACGACATCCCCAACGAACTCGCACTCGTTTCGCTCGAACTCCAGCGTATGGTGGGCATCCGCGTAGTCGATCACGCGATTGCTCCGGCTTGCAAATCGCAGTGCGAATCGTCGGGTCTTCGCGTTATCGATCACTTGGTCCCGCCCGGCGAGCAACAGCAACGACGGCACCTTCACCCGCTTTGCTGCCCGCTTCAAATAAACATCCAGAGCGAAACTGCCGTACAGGAACCGGGCCGTCGCGGTCCGCAAGCCGTGGCGTTCCTCGGCGACGAAGCGCTGCCAGTCGGGGTCCGAGGTGAATAGGTCGGGCTCGTTGAGCGGGATCGGGAACTGGCGGGTCGGCCGCAAACGAGACGCGATTGCGATGCGGACCCGCAGCGAGAGCGGCGGTTTGATGAGCGGTTTCAATCCGGGGCAAAGTAAGACGATTCCATCGACCAGTCCAGGACGGCGATACTGCAAACCGACGGCGAGTTTGCCGCCCCAGGAAATGCCGCCGAGGACGACGGGGAGCCAGGCCTTCTCCGAGCGAAGATCTTTGAGGAACTCGGCCACGTCGTCGATCAATCGGCGGAAGTTCGGGGCATCCCCCCGGCGAGCGGTGTTCAGGCCGGAACCGCGGCGGTCGAGGAACCAGACGTCGAACCCCGCTGCGGCGAACGCCCGGCACGAGCGCCCGTACCACCCCGCATGGCTGCGGATGCCGTGGACGAACACGAGCCGGGCTTTCGGCCGACCGACCGCGGGCCAGTGGCGGACGTAGAAGACGTAGCCGTCCGAGGCCTTGAAGGTGCGAAGCGTGCTGCCGTCGGGCTCATCCGCCAAGGATCACCTCCCGACGGACGGTGACGGCCTCGAGCTTCGCGGGTTCAATAGTAACGCCGAGGCCGCTGCCGACGAGCATCGAGGCGTGGCCGCCGCGCTGGAAGGTGATGTCCTCGCGGGAAAGCGGGTTCTTGACGAGGTGGCGGTCGTAGGAACCTTCGAGGTAGCGGATCCCGCGAACGCTGGTCGCGAAGTGCCGCCCGGCGGCGGAGAGGATCGCGGTCTCGCCGACTTGGCAGCCGAGTTGATAGCCGAGGCTGTGTTTGACGGCGTATTCCGCCAGCCGCAGCGTGGGAATGAACCCGCCGCACTTCGAGAGCCGCAGATTGAACAGGTCGCAAGTTCCGTCGGCCACCGCACGCTCGGCATCGATCATCGAGCAGAGCGATTCATCGAGCATGATCGGCACTTTCATCTGCGAACGGACCGACTTCAAGCAAGCTACGTCCGAGTGCTTCACCGGTTGCTCGACGGACGTGATGTTGAACTGCTCGAGTTCGCGGATTCGCTCGACGACCTCGTCCGGCGACCACGCCTCGTTCGCATCCAGGCGTATGTCGATTTTCGACCCCGCCCAGCGGCGGACGATTCGCGTCCGACGGATGTCGTCGATGTCCGCGATGCCAACTTTCAGCTTCATCTTTTTGAAGCCCATCAACCGCCCGACGAGCGGATAGAGCCGGGCCTTCCACTTGCGGGCCTTGGTGATTGCGAAGCTGTACTGGACGTGCGATTGCGGTTCGTATAGCGACGGGGCGATCCGCTTGGTCACGTTCATCAGCGGTTCGCCGAAGGCCCGGCCGTAGGCGTCTAGCAGTGCGAGTTCAACGGCACAACGAGCGGAATTACCTTGAATCATGCGGTGGTCCCCCGGCACCTCGGCGAGAGCGATCCCCTCCGCGAGTTTCACCGCAGCGTCGAAGTCCTTGCAAGGTTTCAACTGCTCGTTCAAGTTGCTTCGGCCGATCAACGCCAGGGCGGTCTCGACGGTCTCCCCCGTGACGTAATCCCGCGGCACCCCTTCGCCGTAGCCTATGGAACCATCGGAAAGCTTGCAGCGGACGACGACGTTGTCCGTCTCCGTGCGGTACTGCGTGGCGTGCTCGATGGCCCGCTTCAGCGGAACGAGGACGTGCCGGACATCGAGTTCGACCACGTGGATCAAGTGCTTTACTCCGTACTCAGCGCCCGGCGGGCGATCAGAAAACCGATGGCCAAGTAAGCGACGGCGATGGCCACCGGTAGGAATCGTAAGCGGATTCGCAGCCTCGACCACCGGGGATCGATGCGCTGGGCGATTCCGAAGGCGAAACCCGCGAACCCGAGGCCAACTCCAATGAGAAAGAACAACCCGAGGACACGGGACGAATCCGAGTGAGAAGTGGGGACCGGCGGATCGAGGATCGGCGTCGATTCTTCGGAGCGGTGGAGTTTGAACGATGCAGTCATCAAGCGGAGCCTATTGGCCTCCCGTTGCATGAGGTCGAGCGGCGACTTCTCCCAAAGCTCGTTCGCATCCTCGGACTTCAGGAATTGAACACCTTCACCCGGCGCATCGAACGCGAGAACGATTCGCCCGCTTCGGTTGGCCCAGTTTTGATCTTCGATGCGAAAGTCGTATTGCTTCCCCGGTTCGAGCAACCATTTCCCGCGGAACGTGAACGTGAACCGTCGATGCCCGTCGTGCGGTTCAATGGAAACGCCATCGGAGCGCAGTTGGACGAACTCGCCGTTCAGCGTCGTTTGAAACCCCTCGGCAATCGCCGCGGCCCGCTCGTTCGCGTAGCGTTCAGCGTAGCGGCCCTCGAAGTTCGGCTGGCCGAGCAAGTCCGCGAAATCGCCGTTCGGCAGCTTATATTCCGGGTCGAGCGTCAGCGTCCAATCGCTGATGTCGAGCACGTAACGAATGGTGATGCCATCCGGGGCCAGGCGAACTTGGGCGATGCGGTCGTAGCGGAGGTTGGGCACGGGGTGGGCCGCGGCGGAGGTTGCCGCGGTGAATGCGATGACAAGTGCGATCATGCGCCGAAGCATGGGCCTATGAAAGCAGAAAAGCCCACCCTTGGCCAAGGGTGGGCTTTGGAGAAACTCACTCACTTCGGCTTGCAGTGGCTCAGCGCCATCAGTGCATACCCCGTCACCAGGTTCGGGTCGCCCTCCATCCAGCGGTCGGTTTCGTTGGTCCAACTGCCGTCGGGTTTTTGTCGCTTCGCGAGAGCGGCGAAGAGGTCGGCCCGCCAATCGTGCTTCACGCCTTTTGCGTCCGTGAATTCGTCCTCGCCGAGCAGGGACATCGTCTTGGCAAAGGTGTGGTAGTAGTAGTAGAGCCCGCGGCCGGCGAGTTGCGGGGGCATTCCGGGGTTGGCGTCCAAGGTGTAGTTCTTCTTGGTCCATTCGAGGGCCGTTTTCACCCGGGGGTCGTCCTTCGACACGCCGGCGTAAATCATGCTTTTGATGCCCGCGTAGGTCATGCTGCCGTAGCCGGTGAGTTCGGCGTTGGGGTCGTCGCTGGTCTTCGTGGAACCACCCGCGGCAGCGGAGTAGATAAAGCTGCCGTCGTTGATCTTGCCGGACCACGGGCGGTCGTTGTGTTCGGACTTCAGGTTCTGGCAGCGGCTGACGAACACGGTCGCTTTCTTGAACGCATCGTCGTCCGCGGGCGTTCCGGCGTCTTTGAGCGCGTCGAGAAAGAACTGCGTATTCGAGAGGTCCGGCCGCGATTTGCTGTCGTACCCGGCACCGCCGAAGAAGTCGTCATCAGTCTTTTTGCCTTCTCCGTCGTCCCACTGCAACTTTTTGAGGAACGCCGCGGCGTTGCCGATGGCGGGCTTGTACTTCGCGTCCCGCTTCGCCGCGGCGAGGGCCATCACGTTCACGCTGGTCACGTAGTTCTGCAACCCGACTCGCGGGTCCGCCCCGGCGATGTGCCCCGCCTTCGGATTGACGAGGCCTTCGATGAACGTGAGCCCCTTGGCCGCGGGCGCGTCGTCCGGCTTCACTCCGGTTTCGAGGAGCCCGGTCACGACGACGCCGGTGATGCCAATGTTTTGCTTGGTGCTCCAACCGCCGTTGTCGTCCTGCGTGGACTTTAAGTACGTCGTCCCTTTGGTCGCGACGGCGTCCCATTCCGCCTTCGTCGGCTTCTTCGGCGCAGGGTCCGCGGCGCTGGCGACCCCGATCAATCCCAGTCCCAAAATCGACAATGCGAGCTTCTTCATGGCTTTCTCCCGTGAGGTGCTATTGCCATCTTACGGCAAACCTCGTGCCGCCGTCGAATCGTGCGCACCATGGGCAAATCTTCGTTCACCCTGTCCAATCCGTGACCACTCCTGAGCCTGCGTTGACCGCTCGGGCGATTCCCGCGTACACTCTCCGGCCTCGAAGACCGGAGGGATCCGCGATGTCGGCTTTGGCCCCGCCCGAAACGCATTTGCCCCGCTCGCCGCTCGGCTGGTTGCCGTTCCTGTGGGGCCGCGTGCTCTTCCCTGGCAGTGCCGATCCGCGCGTCGCACTGCGCCCACTTTCGTTCGCACTCGTCGCGTTTTTGCCAGCGTTCTTGCTCTACCCCGTCATGGGCTTCATGCTCCTCGAACCCGACGAGGGCCGCTACGCACAGATTCCCAAGGAGATGCTCGACCGCGGCGAATGGGTCGTGCCGACGCTGCAAAGCGAACCGTACCTCGACAAGCCGCCGCTGATGTACTGGTTGGTGAAACTCAGCTATCAAACCTTTGGCGTGAACGAGTCCTCCGCGCGGCTCGTGCCCGCGGTGTGCGTTCACCTCACGATCTTACTCGTCTACCTGCTGGGGCGAAGAAGTCTCGGAGAGCGCGCGGCGTTCTGGGCGGCGCTCTTGCTCTGCGTGGCCCCCGGATTCGTCGGCGTCGCGCGGTTGCTGCTCTTGGATGGACTGCTGACGCTCTGCATCACGACCTCGGTGCTATGCGGTTTCGAGGCGGTGCGCTCGGGCAAAATGAAGTGGGGCTGGTGGATCGCGGCCGCGGTCGCTTCGGGGCTCGGGTTCCTCACGAAGGGGCCAATTTCGGAAGTGCTCTTTTTCCCGCCCCTGGTCGCGTTCGCGTGGTTGAACCGTTCGACGGCTCGAGTGCGGTGGTTTCACATCCTCTCGTTCGGCGGGGTCGTTTTGGCGGTGAATACGCCGTGGTACGTGGCCATTTACCTGCGGCAGCCCGAGTTCTTGCGGTACTTCTTTTGGGAACACAACGTCATGCGGTTCGCCCAACCGTTCGACCACTTGCAACCGATTTGGTACTACGTGCCGATTCTCTTGGGCGGGTTTTTGCCGGGGTTCATCCTCGCCGTGCCGTACTTCCGGAACCTCTTGTTCGGCAATCGCGAGTCGGCGTCGATCCGCTCGCAAGCCGGCGGATTCTGGTTGCTCAGCGGGTTGTGGTGCGTCGTTTTCTTCAGCATTTCGGGGAGCAAACTGCCGACGTACATTTTGCCCGCTTTCCCCCCTCTGTGCCTCGCGCTCGGGGAGTTCGTGGCTCGGTCGCGGTGGGATCGATCCATCGTGCCTCGGCTGATAATCGCGGGCTTCGCGGGACTGATTGCAGTGTGGCACTTCGTCGGGTTGCCATGGTACGCCCGCGAGCGCTCGCCGATGGGCAGGCCCGAACTGGTCGAAAAGTACGTGAGCGATCCGACAGTACCGCTGGTGACCTACCCGCGAAATTGCGATTCGATCGCGTTCTACTCGGACCGCAGCGACTTGCAAAAGGTCCGCACCAAGGACCAGAACCAGATGTTCGTCGATTGCCACTTCCGCCCGCGAACGGTCGTTCTGTTCACGCACGCCCACTCGCTCGATTCGTTCCGCGAAGCATTGCCGCCGAGTTTGCGGATCGTGGAAACGGCGTCGATGCGGCGCAAGGAAAGTGGCGTGGAGACGATCGATAAGTTGGTCGGTTCGAGCCCGTGGGGGCTGTGCGATATCGCGGTGATCGAGCCCGTCGCGTTGCAGCACCGCGTGCCATAAGTTGATGGTTAATGTTCGCTGCGTTCACACACACCGTTTTCCAGTGTTCATGAACATGATGAACGTTACGAACACGTGAACATTAAGAATCTCTGAGAGCGATCGATTTCAGTCCTGCAGCTGAATCACCACCCACGCGATGAACGAGAAGCCGAGCCCGAAACCCGCGAGTACCGCGGAGGCGATGAGCACTTCACCGACATCGACCGCAATGCTGTCCGGGTGGAGCAACGTCGAATACGCATCCAACGCCCAGGTGTGCGGTGTCACGCGGCTAATGACGCGCATCTCTTCGGGCATCATCTCCCGCGGCATCATCGAGCCGCTGACTCCGGCCAAGAGCAAGACCACGAGGGTGCCGAAGACCGAAACTTGCGTTTCGGTCTTCGCCAGGACGGCGACGACCATCGCGAGCCCGACGGCGGCGAGGGACGTACCGACGACCACGGGAATGAGTAACCATGGTTCCTGGCCCCAACTCATGCCGAAGACGAGCTTGCCGCAGAGTAGCAACACGAACCCTTGGAAGAGGGAGACCGCAAAGCACGGCAGGAACTTGCCGAGCAGGAGTTGCGTCCGCGAGATCGGCGCGGCGTGCAATCGCACGAGCGTATTGTGTCGGCGTTCCGCGACGAAGAGCCAACCGACGACGAGCGTGAGGAAGAACGCGAACGTGACCGTGTAAGACGGGACCAACATCTGGTAGCGAACCGAGCCGCGGTTGAGGCCGATGCTGCTCTGCTCCTTGTAATCGGTGCGGTTTTCTTCCTTGTGTTCAGGGTTGCGATTCTTCGTGAGCCCCGCCCAGGTCTTTGCGGTGAAGTTGTAATTGGCGAAGAAGTTCTCGATGCCGTCTTTGATCGCTTTGCCGAGCTTTTCCTTGGAAATGAAAATGTAAGCACTCTTTAGCACGGGAATGCGTTCTTCCATCTTGTCCATGAACTTCGGACTGCCGATGTTGTCGAATGCCTGGCCGATCATCCAGGGGATGATGACCCGCAACAGGCTGACTTGGACCACTTGCTGGATGACGGAACTGCCGACGGGTTGATTGGGGTTCGAGAGCACATCCACGCCCAACGCATCCGCCCGAACGCCATCGCGGTAGAGCGGGTTGATCGGGTCTTTTTTGAACTCCGGGCCGACGAACGAGCAGCGGTGGGCTCGGTCGCTGAATTCGGGGCGGAAGATCACGACCGCGGCGCGGTCGCCGCGCTGGACCATGCGCTCCGCTTCCGCACGCGTTGCGATCCGCTCGACGCGGATGTCCGCGGTGTCCGAGAGGTCGTCGAGCACCACATCGGACCAATTCGCGGGGGGAAAATCGCCGTGCTCCTTTGGCAATCCTTCGTCTTCGACAACCACTGACAGCCGAATGCGGTCGTCCGGCTTGCGGCCGAAAGCGCCGCCGATGGAGAGGCTCAGCACCAGAATCATCGCCAACGGCATGGCGAAGAGGATCACCGCGGACCGCGGGTCGCGCAAGAGCAGACGGAGGTCTTTCGCGGCGAGGATGAGCACGGCCATGGTTCAATCTCTCAGGCCGCGCCCGGTGAGGTTCAGGAAGATTTTCTCGAGTGTCGGCTGATCGAGGTCGATGGCGAGCGGGGTGCTCGCGTGTTCCGCACACGCCGCAACGACCCCCGGTAAAATCGGGGCGAGATTCTGAGCGGTGACATCGAGGCCGAGGCTCGTGGCTTTGGCCGAGAGCACGCCGGGTAAGCGACTCACGCTTTCGGCGAGCCCTTCGGGTACGGTCGAAAGTTTGAAGCGGGCCACGGCGGGGAAGCGCCCGATCAGGTTCGCGATGGTGTCGCAGGCCAGAATCTTACCCGCATCGAGGATCGCGATCCGCGGGCAGAGCGCCTGCACTTCTTCCATGTAGTGGCTCGTGTACATCACCGTCATGCCGTCGCCGTTCAACGCCCGGATCTTGTCGAAGATGTGGTTGCGACTCTGCGGATCAACGCCCGTCGTCGGTTCGTCGAGGAAGAGCACTTTCGGCCGGTGGATCACCGCAGCGGCGAGGTTCAATCGCCGCTTCATGCCGCCGGAGAAGGTGCTCACGCGGGTGTCGGCCCGGTCTTCCAACCCCACGGCCACGAGCAGTTCGTTTGCCCGCGATTTCAAGTCGGCCCCGCGCATTCCGTAGAGCCTGCCGAAGAATGAGAGATTCTCGCGGGCGGTGAGGTCGGGGTAAACCGAGAGGTCTTGCGTCGCCAAGCCGATGAAGTGCCGCCGGGCTCGATCCGAGGAACGGAATGGCTCGCCGAATAAAAGGACCGAACCTTCGTCCGCGTTTTTCAACCCGGCGAGGATCGTCATGAGCGTGGTTTTACCCGCCCCATTCGGGCCGAGCAGGCCGAAGAGTTCGCCGGGTTCCACGGCGAAATCGACGCCGGCGAGCGCGGCAAACTTCCCGTACCTTTTGACGACGTTTCGGACTTCGAGAACTGGGTTCGCCATGCCGCCTACTATATGGCGTCCTTCATCCGTCTCCAGGTCTCGTTGCCATGAGCCAGTTCAACGATGCCCGCCTGCGAGCGGCCAATGACAAGCCCGTGCGGAAAGCCGGCCGGTACGTGCTCTATTGGCCCCAGATGGTGCGCCGGCTCACTGCCAACCACGCCCTCGATTACGCGGCCCACCGGGCGAAGCAACTCGGCAAGCCGCTCGTGGTCTACGAAGGGCTCAAGCTGAACTACCCGTGGGCGTGCGCTCGCTTCCACCAGTTTTTGCTCGAAGGAATGCGGGACAACTCTGCAACGGCCGAGGAACTCGGGATCATTTACTGGCCGTTTGTGGAAACGCCCGAGTATTCGGGACGCGGCCTACTGAAAAAACTCGCAGCGGAAGCGTGCCTCGTCGTCACGGACGATTACCCGCAGTTCATCGTGCCCGCTCAAACGCGAGCACTTGCTAAAGCGACCGACATGGCGGTGTTCGCCATCGACAACAACGGCCTGGTCCCCTTCTCTCTCTTGGGTCCGCCGGCATCGGCCGCGGCGCACTTGCGGTTGCGGTGGCACAAGCTCTTTGCCGAAGCGTGGCTCAGCCGGGCGGCCGCGAAGCCGGACGTGCCTCCGTTGAAAAAGCTCGATCCACCCTTTGAATTGTGGAGGCCGCCCGCGGACCTCGGGACGTTCGTCAAGTCGCTGCCGATCGATCAGAGCGTGCCGGCCCTCGCTGCCACGAAGGGCGGCACTATCGCAGGACGGGCCGCACTCGCGGACTTCGTGGCGAAAAAACTCCCTCGCTATGCTGAAGAACGCAACCAGCCCGACGACCCGGCCCGCAATTCGTCCAGCGGGTTGAGCCCGTACCTGCACTACGGCCACCTCGCGAGCCAGGAAGTTTGCGAGGCCGTGCTCGGGGACGATTGGACCGTGAGCGAAATCGACCTCAAGACCCGCAACAAAGACGGTTTCTTCGGCCGCGATGCGAACGTCAACGGGTTCCTCGACGAGGCGATTACATGGCGTGACGTGGGCTACCACTGGCACTTCGGTAGAAATTTGGAATGCGGAATGCGGAGTGCGGAATTGCCGAACCGGAGTTGGCAGATCGAGAGGGAAGTGCCCTCGTTCAACTTTAACTCCTTCGACTTTTCGCCGATTGCTGAACCCGGCACGCTCGCCTCCGCGTTGCCGGAGTGGGCGAAGGCCACGCTCGGTAAGCACGCGAAGGATCGGCGAGCGCACTTGTACACGCTCGAACAGTTTGAGAACGCCCGCACGCACGACGAACTCTGGAACGCGGCCCAGCACGAGCTCGTGGCGACGGGGAAGATTCACAACTACCTGCGCATGCTCTGGGGCAAGAAAGTTTTGGAATGGTCCGAAACTCCGGAGGAAGCCTACCGCATCCTCGAACACTTGAACAACAAGTACGCCATCGACGGCCGCGATCCAAACTCGTACACGGGCATTTTCTGGACGTTCGGCCTCTTCGACCGCCCGTGGCCCGGAGATCGGGACGTGTACGGCACCGTTCGCTACATGACTTCCGAGAGCGCCGCCAAAAAGTTCAAATTGAAAGGTTACTTCGATTACATCCGGCATTTGCCGACAATCGCGGACGTGCGAGAGGGCCACACCGAACCTCGAATCGCAAAAACCCTCTTTTGAAGCGGTGAAGAAACCCGCGGGGCAACGGTTGACCAAGGGAATGGATTCCCGCTTCCGTCCCTTGCCTCGAATCCACTCGTGTTGCTAAGAATAGGGTTCTCAGATGATCGTTCAGCGAGGCCTTGCCTACTGCCGATAAGCCACACCATCCCATCGAGGGGCGCTGCAACGGGACGCACGGGCGTACTTGTCAGGCTCGAAGGGGTGGAATTACTACCGTGCAACGGCGCCCGTTCATTTGTCAGGAGACTTTGAACGTGACTGCCACTGCCAAGAAGCCCGCCACTTTCAGCGACTACCACGTCGCGGACCTCGCGCTCGCCCCCTGGGGCCGCCGCGAGATCGCCATCGCCGAAACCGAGATGCCCGGCCTCATGGCCATCCGCGAGGAGTACGCCGCGCGGCAGCCCCTCAAGGGCGCGCGCATCACCGGCTCGCTCCACATGACCATCCAGACGGCCGTGCTGATCGAGACGCTCAAGGACCTCGGCGCGGAAGTGCGCTGGGCCTCGTGCAATATCTTTTCGACACAAGACCACGCCGCCGCCGCCATCGCCGCGGCCGGCATTCCCGTGTTCGCTTACAAGGGTGAGACCCTCGTCGAATATTGGGAATACACGCACCAAATCTTCGAGTGGGCCGACGGCGGCTTCACGAACATGATCCTCGACGACGGCGGAGACGCGACCCTGCTGCTCCACCTCGGGGCCCGCGCCGAGAAGGATGTCCACGTTCTCGACAAGCCGGGCAGTGAAGAAGAGCGAGTCCTTTACGCCGCCATTAAGAAGCGGCTCGCTTCGCAGCCCGGCTGGTACGCCGAGCGGCTCGCCGCCATCAAGGGCGTCACGGAAGAGACCACCACCGGCGTTCACCGCCTCTATCAGATGCACAAGCGCGGCGAACTGAAGTTCCCCGCCATCAACGTCAACGACTCGGTCACCAAGTCCAAGTTCGACAACCTGTACGGGTGCCGCGAGTCGCTGGTGGACGGCATCAAGCGCGCCACCGACGTGATGATCGCGGGCAAGGTCGCCGTCGTCGCCGGCTACGGCGACGTGGGCAAGGGGTCGTGCCAAGCACTTCGCGCCCTCTCCGCCCAGGTGTGGGTGACGGAGATCGACCCGATCTGCGCGCTGCAAGCCGCGATGGAAGGCTACCGAGTCGTGACGATGGAATACGCTGCCGACAAGGCCGACATCTTCGTGACGACCACCGGCAACTTCAAGGTTATCACGCACGCCCACATGAAGGCGATGAAGAACCAGGCCATCGTCTGCAACATCGGCCACTTCGACAACGAGATCGACGTGGCATCGCTCGAAGACTACCGCTGGGAAGAGATCAAGCCGCAGGTCGATCACGTCATCTTCCCGGACGGCAAGCGGATCATCCTCCTCGCCAAGGGTCGATTGGTGAACCTGGGTTGCGGCACTGGCCACCCATCGTTCGTGATGAGTTCCTCCTTCGCGAACCAGACCCTCGCGCAGATCGAGTTGTGGCAGCACAACGCCAAGTACCCCGTTGGCGTGTACGTACTGCCCAAGAAACTGGACGAGCATGTCGCCAGAT
>Ga0209591_10004136_pt1 | contig 16559 bp, 16 predicted proteins | sample MAT01_FD_187207 | JGI IMG/M metagenome (GOLD analysis project Ga0209591, IMG submission 187207) | Freshwater microbial communities from Lake Fryxell liftoff mats and glacier meltwater in Antarctica - MAT-01 (SPAdes) (version 2) | ecosystem: Environmental > Aquatic > Freshwater > Ice > Liftoff... | reverse complement strand
AAGCTTGTCGAGGCTATACTGCGGAAAACCTAGCCGTTATTCGTCATATCGGGTTAAATTTATTGTCAAGAGACAAAAAAAGTAAGGTCGGTGTCAAGACCAAACGACTCAAGGCTGGATGGAATAACAACTATCTTAAGGCTGTCCTTGAGGCTTTAAATATAGTCACTGTCTAGTTTTGAGTGATTATTAAGAAATATGTATTACTTTGTTAAGAAACGTGTGCGGTTGCCCTACCTTCCCCCCAAGAATTAGCGTTGCGGCGCTAATTCTTGGGGGGAAGGTAGTATGATAAATAATATGAGATATTTGACTTCCAAAATCCGAAAAACTCTCAAATACAGGATTTCTCTTATCCTGTTAACGTTAGCCTGCTGCTTTGGCTGCTTTTTTTCTGGCAGTCAAAATACACCTATATCTGCCTACAATATACCCAATATTATTGAGCAACAAGCTTCAGAAGATGACTGGGCTTTGCCCAGTTGGGTTACAAAAACAACCAATAGTGGATTGTATGCTGAAGCGACAGACATCTTCCATCCTGAAGCATATACCGTAAGTATGTCATGGGCAGAAATTAATCCCGCAGAAAATGTATTTGATTGGCGAAGACTAGAAGCTAACTTGGAAGCTGCTCGGAAACTGAACAAACGTATTTGGCTACGTATTTTCGCATCAGATGTGAAACACACACCTGATTGGGTAAAAAACAAGTACCCCGACTTAAAAGCCATGCAGTACAAGAATGAAGGTGGAGCTTACCTGGATATACATGACTATAAAATTAGTAAGGGTAAGTTTTATCCAATCTGGCATCCTGGATTTGAAGCGGAATTTAAAAAGTTACTCACTAGCTTTAAGCAACGACGTTATATTGCCGATCCTGCACTTGCATTTATGTATGCTCCAGGGGCATGGCGCTGGAATGAGTGGGAAGTTATCTTTGTTAAAGAAGCGAAAGAATCTGGAGTGAACGCAGATCTTTTCTGGCAATGGTTTCGTCGCCACATGAATGAATATGCAGATGCAGCGAATGGCTACACCTACAAATTAGTATTCACTGGGCAGCCTCAAATGGAGAGATGTGAGAATGATAGTGAATGGGCTTTGAAATTGAATGATGCACCCAAAGGTAGAAATCGGCTAGTCGATTATGCTATTTCGTTGGGGATGAGTGTTCGCATTGGCGCTCAAGAATATTTTAATCCCTATTCCAATATTCCTTCGTGGGGTGCTCCCGCTAAAACAATTGGTAATTTAAATTATCAAGTGATAGATGAAACCCATGCATTGCATAGCGATCCCAATCGAATTATTGGCACAGAGAATGAGTTGGTTGGTTGGAATAATCTTCCAGGGACAGATAAATATTATTTTATGAAAATGGCTACACTGAAGTCGTTGCAATTAAGAATGAATTGGATCAATACTACCGATCTCTCCTATTCTCTAGCGCCTCAGGTGGTTGAATATGCTCGCAAAACTATGGGTAAAACCGTTGAGAACAGTCCAGATGCTTGGGTCGCCTTACGGCAATGGAATGACCCCACCTATTTAGACGATCATCTACCAGAATATTCACCAGAAATCTCAAATATTTTAGGCGTGAACCGCTCGGATTATCAGCAAATCGATAGTTTTTTTAAAAATGCTAAATTCCCATACCGCAACTGGGAAAGGTGGATCTCCCAACGCGAAGTTGCCCCCGATGGATATACCCAACCAACTCATCAAGTCTATTCTCAATCTCAGTTTATCAAATGGAATGGATTTAGCTACGAAGCGATTAGAACCGATCATCAAAACCAGAGTAACTATATCTATTTCAATGTAGATGATCGCTTTTTGAAAAATCAACGTACTGATGTAGAACTCAAAGTAACATACCTAGATGACAACAATGCTACATGGGAAATTGAGTATGATGCATTGGATGGCAATCCTTATAAGAAGACATCACAAGTAGTGAATCAAAATAGTGGCAAATGGAAAACAACTACGTTTAGAATATCTGATGCAGCTTTTGGCAATCGTCAAAATGGAAATATGGACTTTCGTATTTACAATGGTGGCTCCCAAGATCTAATCGTTAGATTTGTTCGTGTGATTAAACTTCAACCTGTATAGATTGCTATGCATACATACATCAAGTCAAACTTATGAATAAGTTAAGAGTTCTCCATCTCATCCATGGTCTAAACCGAGGAGGTATAGAAACTTGGTTGATTTCTATGCTTCGAGAAATCTCTAGGGATACTTGCGCTATGGACTTTTGCTGTAAAGGTCCTGATGTGGGTGTATTGGCAGAGATCGCTAAACAGTTAGGGGCAAGAGTATTTCATTGCCCTCTAGGGTTCAATCATCCCAAGTTTGCTCATCAGTTAGCAGAGATATTATCCACACAAAACTATACAATTTTACATAGTCATGTAGAAGTATATAGTGGTTTTCCTGTATGGATTTCGCAGCGCTTAGGTATCCCTACTATCTCCATGTTCCACAATACACAATTTCCTGCTCAAGATCGATTAACAAAGTTCCCAGTTTTACGGCAACTGCGATCGCTATACGGATCTGTCAGTATTAGATATGCGCTCAAACATTCCAAATTTATTACAGCATCTTCTCAAGCAATTCTAGACAGTCTACCTATCACTAAAGCCCAATTAGAAGGACGAAGCTGTGTCTGGTATGGCGGAGTCACTATTGCCGATCTAAAAGGTTCTAATGACAAGATCGACTTTCGCAATTCCTTTGGCTGGGCAAGTGATACACCTATAGTCTTACATGTAGGTCGATTTGCTGAGCAAAAAAATCATGTGGGGCTATTAAAAATATTTGAACAAGTGCGCCAACAAATACCAACAGCTAAATTATTGCTGGTGGGTGTTGGCTCTTTAAAACCACAAATTGAAGCGATCGCATCTAATCATGAACTTGTGGATTCAGTTCGTTTTCTTGGCGGTCGTGACGATGTTCCATTGCTTATGAGTCTTTGTGATGTATTTCTTTTTCCATCGCTCCATGAAGGATTTGGACTAGTAGCAATTGAAGCTAGCGCTGCTGGTTTACCTGTAGTGGGAAGTAACAATTCTGGATTAATAGAGGCTGTATCCAATGGTAAGACTGGGCTTCTGCATGATGTTAACGATATAGAAGGCATGGCAAAATCAGTTGTTCGTCTTTTAAAGGATCCTAACTATGCCAAGAGTCTCGCTGATGCTGGTCGCGATCGAGTAATTCAAAAGTTTTCAATTCCAAGTAGCGCCAATCGCCTACTAGAAATGTATCAGGAAGTTCTCAGTAGATCTAAGACTAATAACTGATGTTACGTGGAAGGAATAGAGAGTTTCCGAAGTAAAGAGAAACTAGCCTTCAAAGCATTAAGGTAAAGCTTAGGAATGAAAAATAATTAACTTATGCATTTGTTTTCAATAGAGAACACTGTCCTAATCGAGCCTAGTCTGATTTGCATAGTTTGTTTTTCCTATTTTGCATAGCTTATTTATTTTTCATTCCTTAGCTTTGAGAGCAAAGTGATTAAGCTTAGTTTTGATCCGAAGCCGTTCCAACTTCAGGAACGCGAAAAAGCAAGCAAAGATGTGGTTTTTCTGAGTATGAGGGATACCAGTGGGAGATTTAGCAAGAGCAAGATTGGATTTCAATGATTTGTGAAATTCTTCGACTTTCCATCGTTTTTGATAGATTGTTTGGATGTCAGGTGCGGTTAGGTCGAGATTACTGCAAGCCAAATACAAAATACCTGTAGATAAGTTTTTGTTTGTAAAAACTTGCTTAGTGATTAAGACAGGGAAATCCAGTCCTTTAAAATACACCTCGCAACAGATATCTGGGTTTAACTCAATGTTCTCAAGATTAACAAATTGACCCCGATTTTTTTGTTCTTCAGACAAGGACACCAAACGGTTACCCTTGACAGCGATGATGAAATCTTTATGTTTGTCTTGCTTGATATATTCCATATTTTCTTTGCTACCAAACCAACTGTCGGCGAGTACATAACTGAATTTCAAGCGGTTTTGACAGCATACTTGCAGCATGGCTCGCATTAGTTCATTCTTACTCTCCTTGGATACCCACTTGACTTTACCTGTCTTTTTGTCGGTTACCTGTTCTGACTTTTCGATGATTTCATAGGCTACGGGCAAGGTGATTTTGTCATTGTGATACACACAGTTGAGGATATTTATACCCTTGACATTGCGATTACTCGTATGGTCAAAGTACCATCCCACAATTAGATTTTCATCGCTATGCGGTTTATGCTCAAGTGTGTCATCAAATATTAATAGCCCCTCTTCACTTTCGTGCTTACGGATGATGCGCTTTTCCAACAACCATAACTCTTTTGACCCTCCTCTATTTTTCCTCAGGCGACTCGTTATTTGGTCGTGGCTTAATTCTCCATCAATTAGCTCGGACAGTCCTGTGGCTGTCACCTTCCCGAATGCACTAATTAGATAGTCTGAATAAAGGTCTAGAAACTCTCTGTCCATGACTTTGCAACCTTTGTCGCTCTCCTCCTTTACTCTAACTCATTCTTACTTCCACGTAACATCAGTAATAAAACCAAAAGAGCTTGAGAGAGCCTCTTCGGGGCGCTCTCAAGCTCTTTTGGTTTTACAAAATAAATACAAAACCCAAAAAGCTGTGGCGCGAAGCGCCGCAACGCTAATTCTTGGATGGGAAGGGAGTATGATTTGTTAAGCTTGAAATTAAGTAAATATGCTGAATCATGGGAGCCTATTTAATGCTAACTTCGGGTGTACGACAATATGCTTAGATATCCCTGTCTGCATTTGGTTCAAATAGTCATCCTATTCGCTTTCACAGTGGTAATCCTAAATGCCTAGTAGCTTACTACTTATCCTCTCCATGAGCAGTTTTCTTATTAGCTTGTTCACGGTTTCCCTAATTAAGAAGTATTTTCGGGAAAAGTTACTAGATATTCCCAACGATCGTAGTTCTCATACTCAACCCACTCCTAGAGGCGGCGGACTGGGTTTTATCATCGCCTTTGCGATCACCAGCGCGATCGCAGATTTTTTTTCTAACGATTCACTGCCGCTAATTCCGCTCTGGTTGACTATAATTCCACTCGCGATCGTCGGCATTATAGAAGATCGCCAAGAAATTCCATCTAGTATCCGCTATTTAGTACAACTAGCAGTTGCGGGCATAGCTACGGTTTATTTAGGGGCTTTCCCTCAACCTTGGTTATTGAATTTCGGATTATTCGGTCAAATTGTTGCGATCGCACTCACCTTGATTGGCATAACTGCGATGATCAATTTTTACAACTTCATGGACGGACTAGATGGCTTGGTAGCTGGTTGTGCCACCGTCCAATTAGGCTTTCAAGCCCTTTACCTAAACCAGCCGATTTTATGGCTCTTAGTAGCTGCCCTACTGGGCTTCATGATCTGGAACTGGTCTCCAGCTAAAATCTTCATGGGTGATGTGGGCAGTACCGTCCTTGGAGCAACTGTGACATTCTCTTTACTCAGTACCAATCAGAACTCTGGCGAAGCTTGGTCAGCCTTAGCGATAACATTACCCTTAATAGGTGATGCGATCTATACCCTGTTTCGTCGCCTACTTCGCCACGAAAATATTTTTAAAGCGCATCATAGCCATATCTATCAACGCTTACAGCAATTGGGATGGTCTCACGGGCAAGTTGCTAGCATTTATATTGGTCTTAATCTCCTAATTGCTATCAGTATCAGCTTATTAGGAACTATAGGAGCTTGGTACAGCTTCTTTGGTGTCATTGGAGCGATCATTTTAGGCGAGTTTTATCTTAGCATCCGACTTAGCAATCAAGCCTAGATAAGTTCATTCTGAAGAGTTACAATTAATTATTATTTAAGAGTACCGTTATTCCTATGAAAATCCTCTTGATCATTACTCGCTCTGACACCGTTGGCGGTGCTCAAGTTCATGTCAAAGATTTGGCTTGTTTTCTTAAACAGCATGGACATGAAGTTCTCGTCATAACTGGAGAGAATGGTCCCTTTAATGACTTCTTAAACAGCTTTTCTATTAATTCCATCGCCTGTGCACATTTGAAACAATCAATTAATCCTTTATTGGATTGGCAAACCCTTTGGTTTTTTGTTAAAAATATTCGTCAATTCCAACCAGATATTGTTGCAACCCACTCCAGCAAAGCAGGAATTCTTGGTAGATTAGCATCTAAAATAACTAATATACCCTGTGTATTTACTGCTCACGGGTGGTCATTTACAGAAGGAATTTCTGAGCCTAATCGTAGTCTATATGAGATTATAGAAAAATGGATAGAGCCAATAACTGATAAAGTTATTTGTGTTTCTGAACATGACCATAATATTGCTTTAAAAGCAGGAATGCATTCCGAAAAATTAGTAACGGTACACTATGGGATTGAAGATATTCCCGATTATTTAAAATCTAATCATCAAGAAACTAGTCCTGTAAGAATTTTGATGGTTGCTAGATTTGATAAACAGAAAGATCATGAGACTTTAATTAAAGCTTTTAAATCTATTGAAAATGCTCAATTAGAACTTCTTGGGGAAGGATCAAAACTAGAAGAAATTCAAACAATGGTAAGCCAAATGGGAATGACAGATCGAGTAAATTTTCGAGGATTTTGTAACAATGTTTCCGAAATCTTGCCCCAAGGAGATATTTTTGTACTTATTACTAATTGGGAAGGATTCCCCTATGCTATTATTGAAGCAATGCGAGCTGAATTGCCAATAATTGCCTCTCAAGTAGGAGGTGTATCAGAATCAGTAATTGATGGAATAACAGGCTACTGTATACCTCGCGGTGATGTTGAAACCTTAAGAGATCGCCTTACAAAATTAGTGAATAATGCTCAGCTTCGTCGAGAAATGGGGATACAAGGACGGCGAAAATATGAATTAGAGCTGACTCTAAACCAGATGTGTATGACAACATTGAATATCTATAAAGACGTTATAAATAGAAGACAACTAGAGGCTAAATAATAGTTTATGACAACCCTACTCACTGGTGCTACTGGACTAACAGGAACATTATTTCTAAAAAGGCTTGCCGAAATCATGCCAAATACTGAGATGTATTGCTTAGTTAGAGAAACTAGCGATCGCAGCAAAATCGATCATCTTAATTTAAAGTTAAATTACTATACTGGAGATAGTAAAATACCCGAAACTTGGGATTCAATTTTTGCTCAGAATAACTTTGAAACAATTATTCACCTCGTTCAACTTAACCAAGTTCCAACAATACTTAATAGCCTCAAAAAAACCCATCAAACCCCTCATTTAATTATCATTGGTACGACAGGAATTTATTCAAAATACAACCGATATTCTCAAGAATATAAAGATGCAGAGAAAGAATTACTTCACTATTCTGGTACTCATTGCTTAATGCGTCCAACCATGATTTATGGATCTCCACAAGATCAAAATCTGCATAAGCTAATTAGGTTTTGTTATCGATATAGATTTTTTCCTATTTTTGGCTCAGGAAATACACTTTTACAACCAATTCATGCAGATGATATTGCTCAAACACTTCTGAAAGCATGGCAATTCCCTAATATTCAAGGTGCTTACGATCTTTCTGGTGCTAGTATTGTTACTTTTCGAGAACTCTTAAATATAGTTCGCAAATTGTTAGCTAAACCTATTCATCCCCTCTATTTCCCTTTCAGTATTGGTCTCATTATGGCAACTTTTTTAGAAAGTTTTTTGAGAGAAAAATCTCCAGTGCGCCGAGAACAAATTCTACGACTACAAGAAGATAAAGCTTATTCCCATGAGCTAGCGAAGAAAGACTTGGATTTTTCACCGCGCACCTTAGAGATCGGGCTGCAACAAGAGATAGAATTAATGCGTAATCAAGGAATTATTTAAAGCTGAGTAAAGTTGAGAGAGTACTGAATCTCGCTCAATCCATAGTAATCCCAAATTATATATGATTAATCGACTTGTCAATCATCTCAAATCAAATATTCGCAAGCAACTACCAAAACCAATTCAGCACTGGTTAAACACAAAAATGTCCAATTGGGCGATTGGAATCTATGTTGGTTCTTCTCCATTAGATCTCCAACCTGAGAAGTCGATTAAACAGCCAGTAATTTCTCGACAAGATATTACAGATTGCCGTGCTTCTCTCGTTGCCGATCCATTTATGATCAAATCTCAGGAAACATGGTATATGTTTTTTGAAGTCATGAATCAAGATAGCGATCGTGGTGAAATTGGCTTGGCAACTAGTTCAAATGGATTGAAATGGCAATATCAACAAATTGTCCTTACCGAGCCTTTTCATCTATCTTATCCCTATGTTTTTCAATGGGAAGACGATTACTATATGATTCCAGAGACAGGAGAGGCTCAATCTGTTCGACTTTATAAAGCTAGTCAATTTCCCTTGCGATGGCAATTTATCGGCAACCTTTTAGAAGGATCAGAATTTTTAGATACTTCAATTATTTTTTATAACAATTTGTGGTGGATCTTTACCGAAACTAGCTCCAAATGCCAGCATGACACTTTGAAACTATACTATGCTAAAAATCTTCAAGGTCAATGGCAAGAACATCCACTTAGTCCCATCATTCAAGACAATCCTCACATTGCCAGACCCGCAGGTCGGATTTTAAACTTAGGCGATCGCCTGATTCGCTACACCCAAGACTGCTATCCCAACTATGGAACGCAAGTAAGAGCTTTTGAAATCACAAACATCTCTCCAGAAACTTATACCGAAAAACAACTTGGTTCTCAACCTGTCCTAACTGCTAGTGGCAAAGGATGGAATAAATCAGGAATGCACCATATAGATGGGCATCAACTAAATGACGGTTCTTGGATTGCTTGTGTAGATGGTAGATGGGATTATCGCTAAATTTTCATTTTTGTTGCGTGGTTTACGACCATGTAAAGCTTACAGAAAACCTCGTTGCTACTTCTCGCATCGTACTTTCTCCTGCTTGATAAGCCGAGATAACTCAATACTGTTCAGTTACAGCAAATCCCGAACAAACCAAAAAAGCTGTGTCACTCAGAAACCTTTGTACGCCTCGATTTTCTTCACCTTGCAAAATGCCGAACTCAACAATAAGTCTCAAGCCGCGCTTTGAGACTTCAAACTCAACGAGTGACGACGATATGCCGACCTTAAAGCCCACATTCCGCTCGTAATGGAAGCCCGAAAACAATTAAGAAACAGGTACAGGGAGAAGATAGTAGCGGGGAGCATCTCAGTTTGGCACTGAGTAATTATACTTAGGGGAATCGAGGAAACCATTGAGATAGGCGCAACGATGTTTCAAAACTTGAGCGATATTCTCTTTTTTCCATTGAGCGCCTGAGATTTTAATGCGACGACCAATTTGCTTGATCGAAGATTCGACAGAGCCAGAGCCAATAGTGATCTTCAGTTGATGTAAATAACCATATTCAGGAATACGTTGACGATGCTTGCGTAGATAACCCACAAAATTGACAGCACGCTTAAACTTAAGCCCTTGAAACAAAGCAATTGTGGATTCAACGTCGCCATCCCAGAGTGAATTTTCAGCATTTTCTAATCGACGTATTGAACCGCCTGCATCATAAATATATCCATCATTCTGAACAATATAATCTAGTGATACTGCTCTACTTTTACCTTGACTAATGGAATTAGTTGCAACAAGTCCCGCCCTACCATTGCGCTCTAAACACTCATGAGCTAACCTGAACCAATAGCTTGCAAAATCAACCTGTGCATGAATTTCACCAAATTTAGCAAAAACTCTCTCGGCATAATCATCGGTTAATTCTTTCCTTATTCTCGATCCACCCAAAAACGGCGGATTACCAATAATTGCATCAGCCTTCACCCAATCCGTAAACAAAGCATCCGCACAAACAATATTCTTATCCAACGTATCCAAAGGCAAAGAATTTTCAGGCAAATCCAACTTCCTAATCGCCACAGTCCGCCCGATCATCAGCGTCACCTTCGCCAACTCCACCGCAAACGAATTAATATCCATTCCAAAAAATTGCTGCGGCGTAACCAAAGATTGATAGGAACGCGAAGGATCAAGTAATTGCAAACGTTGCAACAAATCAAACTCCACCGCCTTGAGATCCTGATAAGCAACATACAAAAAATTGCCCGAACCACAAGCAGGATCGAGAATCTTATACTCACTTAACTCCCGATGCAAAACCTGTAACTCATCCAGACTATGCGCCGCCGCAATGCGATCGCCCCAATAATCAACAATCGTCGGCAACACAATCCGCTTAATATCACCCTCAGACGTAAAATGAATCCCATGCGCGTGACGCTTCTTTTTGCCCTCATCAGACTGAAATGCACCCTCAAAAATATTCCCAAAAATCGAAGGGCGCACCTTCGTCCAATCCGCGCCCGCCGCCGCATCCAAAATTCGTAACTCACCAATCTCAAGCTCAATCGGATGGATTTCCTTAAACAAACCACCATTAACAATAGTTCGGACAGTTTTAGAAAAAAGGAAAAAAAGCTATTCATCGGATAAGGTGCAAGTAATAAATCAAAACACCAAATGAATAGCATTAGAGACATCTTACCTAAAGTAAAGAGCAAAGCCCAAGAGAAATTTCTGATAATACTGATATCGACAATTATGGTGCTGTGCGGGAAAGTAAACTTCACAAACCTAAGTCGGTATAGCGAAATCGACGAACGCACGTATCGAAGACAGTACTTGCGGTCATACAACTTCATGGAAAGTAACGCGCAAGTTATCGAGCAAGCGATTTCGGCAAGCGCACGCCAGATGATCGCCATAGACTGCTCATTTGTGGCAAAAAGTGGGAAAGCAACCTATGGAATCGAGTATTACTGGAATGGGAGCACAGGAAGCGCGGAAAAAGGGCTAGAGATATCGGTCGTGTCGATAGTGGATGTAGATGCGAAGCAGGGATATGCCTTATCCGTACAGCAAACACCACCAGCAAGACCAGAATCAGAAACGACAAGGATTGATAGATATTTAGAGCATTTGCAAGCCACATATCCTTACTTATCCAAATCAGCACATTACGTTGTTAATGATGGCTTTTACAGCAAAATCAAGTGGGTGGATGGGGTGATATCTTTGAACTTGGATGTGATTGGTAAATTGCGCTGTGATGCTGATTTACGCTATGTCTACACTGGCGTACAAAAGCCTCGTGGCAGAAAACACAAGTACGATGGCAAGGTGGATTTGACCGATGTTTCACGCATGACCTTGGTGGGTGAAATTGAGCCAAAACTATATCTCTACACTGTTATTGTCTGGTCATTGAGCTAAAGGCGAGATTGTAAATTAGATTGTGTCAAGGGAAAAGATTAGAGAGGAAAGCGATCGCTAAACTCAATAGCAAAACGATTGAGAGCAGCCTTCCAGTCTTTAATCGGCATCGTCCATTTTTTAGCAATATTATTAATCGCCAAGAAAATGACCTTGAGAGCCGAATCATCACAAGGAAAAGAGCGATGATTACGTAAAACCTTACGCAAAGTCATTTTCACCGACTCAATCGCATTAGTGGTATAAATCGCCTTGCGAATATCGAAGGGAAAAGCAAAGAAAGGAATCACCCTTAGTGGTGCAGAAAAGTCTTAAAAAGGTTGATATACATAGAGTCTCACAGTAAGACATCGTGGAGTACTTAAAGAGGGGCAAAACATGAGAGACTCAAGTTCCTCAACAAAAGAACTCAAATGCAAATACCCCATCTCTATCTTCAATTACAAACACAAATGCGTCAATGGATAAAGCCCAAAGATAAACGACACTTGCAAGGATTTGCGGAAGTAGTGGCGGCGATCTTGCAATCTCACAGTGGTTGTCTGAGCCATTGGTTACCCTATTTAAGCCATCGAAAATGCAAAGCACGTAGTCAAATGGAGCGCTTAAATTACTTTGTGCATAATCCCCACATTATCGCCGAAACGTTCTATATTCCTTTACTAAAGCACTTTCTCCAAGCCTTTGCAGGGACAGTTCTAGAACTAACTTTAGATACGAGTATGTTATGGGATCAATTTTGTTTGGTAGAAATATGTCTGATTTGGGGAGGGCGCTCGATTAGCTTAGCGCAGGTAGTGCTAGAGCATGGCAGTGCGACAGTTGGCTTCGAGCAATATCGCCCTGTATTAGAAAAAGTCCAGACTCTACTGCCGCTCAACAGTAGCGTGATTTTGCTAGCCGACCGAGGCTTTGAACATGGGGAGCTAATGCGTTGGCTACATAAAAATGATTGGTCTTGGGCGATTCGCGCCAAAACCGATCTGCAAGTGACTTTATCTTCTGGACGGACTAAAAGTGTGGAGCAATTGTTACCACCTTCCGAGGAAGCCTATTTATACCCCAATGTCACTGTGCTAGGCGATGTCCATTGTCACTTAGCTACGGCGAATCAGCCAACAGCTAATGGTAGTTGGTCGGTTCTCACCGATATACCGTTATCCATCCAGACTTTTGCTCTCTACGGCAGACGATTTGGTGGTATTGAACCCCATTTTAAGGATTACAAATCCGCTGCTTTTGATGTTCTAAGCTCGCATCTAGGCGACGCTCAAGCTCTTACCTGTTTGTTTATGCTCATGGACACGGCTTCACTACTTGCTCTGATTTTAGGCATAATGCTTGTCCGTATAGGGCAAAGAAAATGGCTTGATTGGCACTCTCAACGTGGCTTGAGTTTTCTGCAACTCGGTCTGCGTAATATTCAGACTCTTCTTTACCAAGGGCAATGTTTACCTATGCTCGAAATTTTGCCCCGTATCAATCCTCCTCCTGCTTGTGCTTCTAATTCCAAGCGCGCTTTATTGGATTGCCGTATTGAGTTTTCTCGTCTTACTTTTGTCTCAGCTTAAGACTATTCCGACTTTTCTGCACCACTAAGGGAATCACCTGTGTCCAGTGGCTCAGCCAAGACTTGCTAATCGTGGGGTAAAGGTTATCCCATTTTTCAGCAAAATCAACCAGAGCCAACTCCGCCTCAGCCGCATTGAGAGCAGTATAGATTTTTCGCAGGTCAGCCGCCACCGACTTGCGATGTTTCCAAGACACATAATTCAGAGAATTTCTGACCATATGGACGATACAAAGTTGAATCTGAGTTTTAGGAAATACAGTTTCAATGGCAGCAGGAAAACCAGTCAAGCCATCGACACAGGCGATAAAAATGTCCTTGACTCCACGATTTTGGAGTTCAGTGAGGACTGAAAGCCAAAACTTAGATGACTCATTTTCGGTCGAGAGTGTAAAGTGAAATGTGTAAAGTCTGAGATGTATACAGAGAGATAATCTAGACACATAATTACAAACACGAAAACAGATGAATATACGCAAAGAACTACTCGATGAATTGCTGAAAGACTGTAAAACTCCACCCGATTTATTCGGAGAAGGAGGAATCCTGAAACAGTTAACTACTGCCTTGGTAGAAAGAGCGTTAGAAGCAGAACTATCAACGCATCTAGGCTACGGGAAACATGAACGTAGACCATCGGGACAGGAAAACAGTCGGAACGGCCATAGCCAGAAAACGATCCAAGGAGAATTCGGGACTGCCGAAATCGCAGTACCCCGCGATCGCCAAGGGGAGTTTGAACCCCAGATGGTGAAGAAAGGACAGAATCGTCTATCAGGACTAGATGAAAAGATTATTGCTCTGTATGCGCGCGGCATGAGTGTTAGAGATATCCAAGCCCAGTTGCAAGAAATGTATGGGTTTGATGTTTCACCGACCCTGATCTCCAATGTCACCGATGCCGTAATCGATGAAGTAAAACAATGGCAAAATCGTCCTCTTGATGCAGTCTACCCAATCGTGTTTCTGGACGGGTGTAATTAAAAGTGAAAGTTGAGATCAAGAAGAGACGGAAGGAGAATTAAGCCAATAAGCATTCCAATCTTGATTGATACGGCAGACCCTAAGAGCAAGCATAGCCTTAGCATTTTCAATTGTCCACCAAGAGCCAGCCAGTTTCAAACGGCTTTGAATAACATAACGATGAGCGCTCTCAATTTCACCAGAGCCAATGGGTAAATTCGAGTCAATCGCACCTTGATAGTCTAGGCGATTAGGACGATTGAAAAGGTAGCGATAAGCGGCTCTAACCACAGCCAGCTTGTCAGGAATAGAGTCAGGTTCTTGAAACGGCTTAAGGGCTTCAAGAACAGCCGAAGAATGATTGGATTTGAGTTGTTGCTTCTGCTGATCCATCCATATTTTCGGAACATTTGGCGAACAAACTTGACTTGCATCGGCTAGATATTCACATACATGATAGAAATCTAGCAGGTAGCGACTAAGTTGACCAAAACGTTGATCGATTTGGCTCGCAATCCAAGGCGCACCGTCTCCAACCCCATGCACAAAGGTTTCTTCGCCCAGCCCAGCACGGATTGCACAATTAAGTAATGCTGCTCCTGCATCATCGACCGAGCCTATCGTTGCCCCGAAAATAGGCTGCTCTTGCTCAGTGTTACGAGCCGAGGTTAAACGCGCTTCTTTCCAGCTAATTTTACGGGTCTTACGACGGTCAGTTTCTTCGCTGTCAGTTTCATTCGCCGTTGTCTCGACAATCGGAATCATTGTCCCATCCATCTCAGCTATTAAAAACTCCACACCCTCGATTGCTGGGTTCTCTGTTTCCCACCTTTGCGCTTCCAATATATGCTGGGCATGACTTTCCGTGATCCTCTGACCCGCACTAATTGGTATGCTCACTCCATAATGTTCTATCATCTTTTGGGGGATTTTTCCAAATGCTACATCTGCACCAAAGTCAGTAATCACTCGCTGTAATGGGCGTGAATATCCTCGACAAGGGTGTAATTAAAAGTGAAATGTGAGGAATAAAGAAGGATAGAATGTATGGTGGATAACAGTTCCAGTCTAAAGAAGTCATAAAATTGAGCCATGAATCCTTACCCAAAACCAGAATCGCCCAGCAAAAGCATAGAAGAAAGGCTAAATGATTATCCTGAATTGAAAGCAAAAATCGAAGGACTATTATCCGTGGTAGAAAATGCGGAAGGAGATCTAATCAAAGCGGATGCCGCAGAGCAAAGAGTGGTAGAAGAAATACGTCAACTGGGACAAACAGCGCTACAAACATGGGCAATGCGGCAAGAGATCCAGCAAAGCGAAGCATACATCACCGCCAATCCCTCGTCACATAAAGGCGGTAAAAAAAACTCTATTGGTACAGTCGATATGGACGCATCGAATTAATCGAGCAAAGGTACATCGAATTTGGAGGGGAGTCGGGACAGGTAGTGAGACCATTTCAAAAAGCAGCCGAAGTACATTGTCGAGGGGGTGTAATTAAAAGTGAAATTTTCTTTTGAAATTTCCTCTGAAAGCCAGTAAATACGTTCGTCTCATTAACGAGTTTTCAAGCTTTTCAGGATCTTAACTTTCACTTTTAATTACACCCTTGTATGACCGCAAGTACTGTCTTCGATACGTGCGTTCGTCGATTTCGCTATACCGACTTAGGTTTGTGAAGTTTACTTTCCCGCACAACACCATAATTGTCGATATCAGTATTATCAGAAATTTCTCTTGGGCTTTGCTCTTTACTTTAGGTAAGATGTCTCTAATGCTATTCATTTGGTGTTTTGATTTATTACTTGCACCTTATCCGATGAATAGCTTTTTTTTCCTTTTTTCTAAAACTGTCCGAACTATTGTAATAAGCGATCTGCCTCTGCTTTGCGATCTGCCTGTGCCACGAGACTCAAACCCGATCCCGACTCCTGCGCCAAAACATCCTGTGACGAAGGCGCAAAAGCCACCAACAAAGGCAAAGCAACCAAAGAGATAGCCGACAGAGACATCTTGTAGCGAGGAGATAAATTCATAGCAATATCATGAGGTTTGCGTGGTTACGATCTTACATACATATCACCACACCGACCATATGCAATTTTCATCCACAAAAAAGTAACCATACTCACTTCATAGGCGGTAAAACATACCCAAGCTGACGTAAAGCATTACGAAACTTACCCTCATGAATCGCCATCACCACCAAACCGCGACCACCTACAAGCTGACAGAACCTCTTAGTCAAAGGATCATTCGCAATCAACGCTGCCAAATGAGAACTAGCACATTGAATCAACCTAGCCTCACCCAGATCCTGCAAACCACCAGCCTTTCCCGCCACATCATCCAGAAATTCTCGCACAGATTCAGGCAACGGCTCACTACTCCGAAGCTCCAAAACTTCCCTTAACTCCGAAAGCTGATGTCCATCCTCCAGAGCCGCCAAAAGTTTCTGAAGCTCCAACCGCCATACCAGTTCCGAAACCCTCACAGTATAGAGATTCAGCACCAACAAATCCACCGCATCAATCGCATCTCCATCCGCCACAATTTCCAAATTCGGCAATACCCGCAACGTTGGCATATTTGAGATCGCAGGCGGCACATACTTATCAGACAATCCCAAACAATAAGCCCCCAGAGCCGTTAATCGAAAATAAATCAAACCATCAT
>Ga0209591_10004134_pt1 | contig 16569 bp, 11 predicted proteins | sample MAT01_FD_187207 | JGI IMG/M metagenome (GOLD analysis project Ga0209591, IMG submission 187207) | Freshwater microbial communities from Lake Fryxell liftoff mats and glacier meltwater in Antarctica - MAT-01 (SPAdes) (version 2) | ecosystem: Environmental > Aquatic > Freshwater > Ice > Liftoff... | reverse complement strand
AAACAATTGCTCAAACAAAATATGGTTTTGCTAGAACTAGCAAGAAATAAAGCGCTATATCGAGGCGATTTGCAAGTAGCTTTGAGGGAAATCACCGAAGCGGCGGCTCATACCCTAGATGCAGAAGCAGCCGGAGCGTGGTTGTACGACGAAAGTCGATCTTCATTGCAATGTCTCGACCAATTTCACCGCACCAACGGCCAGCATTCTCAAGGTAGTGAACTCGCAGCAGCAGACTATCCAGTTTATTTTAAAGCTTTGGAAGAAGACCGGACGATCGCAGCCGATGACGCTTTATCAGATATTAGAACCAGAGAATTTGTGGCATCTTACTTTACACAAAATGGCACTAAATCTACCTTAGACGCGCCGGTGCGATTGGGAGGACAAACAGTCGGAGTCATCTGTATCGAACAGGTGGGAATTGCTCGCAACTGGACGGTAGAAGAACAAAATTTTGTTGCTTCCCTCGCAGATCTGGTATCATTGGCGATCGAAGCTAGCGATCGCGATCGGACACAAACCGCACTCCGCCAAGCAGAACAAAAATACCGCAGCATCTTTGAAAATGCAGTCGAAGGCATTTTTCAAACCACCCCAGAAGGCCGCTTCTTGAGCGTAAATCCAGCTTTAGCCCGCATCTACGGCTACGCAACACCCGAAGAATTGACATCAAATCTTACAAACATCAGACAGCAAGCTTACGTCAATCCTCAGCAGCGCGAGAAGTTTATGCGGGTGATGGAAGAATTCGGAGAAGTTTCGGGGTTTGAGTCACAAGTTTACCGCGTTGACGGCAAGGTAATTTGGATTTCCGAAAGCGCGCGTGCAGTGTGCGACAGCGACGGGGAGGTACTCTACTATGAAGGCAGCGTCGAGGATATTAGCGATCGCAAAGTCTTTGAATCCGCCTTGCAACTGGCTTTAGAAGCAGCCGAAGCCGCTTCCACCGCAAAAAGCGCATTTTTGGCAAACATGAGCCACGAACTGCGAACACCTCTGAATGCCATCATCGGCTACAGCGAAATGCTCCAAGAAGAAACCGAAGAATCCGGCTACGATGAACTCACCCCAGACTTAGACAAAATCCGCACATCCGGCAGACACTTGCTATCACTAATAAACGACATTCTCGACATTTCAAAAATCGAAGCAGGCCGCATGGATCTCTACCTAGAAACCTTCGACATCGCCACATTGATTGCAGAAGTCGCCGACACCGCCGCGCCGCTAATTGAAAAAAATTATAACACTTTAAACTTACAGCAAATTAGCAATATCGGCACTATGCACGGTGACATTACCAAAGTGCGGCAAATTTTATTAAATTTGCTGAGCAATGCCGCCAAATTCACTCAAAATGGTACAATTACCCTCACCGCCAGCCGAGAACAAATCGCCAGCGAAAGCAGCGAATCCAGACAAGAAAACAGTTATGAACCTGTGGCAAATTCTCCATCCTCAAATCCCAGTAAAGAATTTTTAGTTTTTCATTGTACAGATACAGGAATTGGGATGAATCCAGACGAGTTACAGCACATTTTCCAACCCTTTATCCAAGCAGACGCTTCTACCACGCGCAAGTACGGCGGCACAGGTTTGGGACTAGCAATCAGCCAGCGTTTTTGCCAAATGATGGGCGGCAATATTTCAGTAAATAGTCAAGTCGGTGTTGGTTCTACTTTTACCATCTGCTTACCTGTTAATACTTAAGCAAGTAATTGGTCATTGGTCATTAGTCATTGGTCATTGGTAATTGTCTTACCAAATCTCGTAGGGGCGGGTTCACCAACAATCTTTGGTTCACATCCAAAATATTAATAAACCCGCCCCCACCCAACCAATTAACCCTGATTGCGGAACAAGTTTTTGAGTATCTGCGATGGGTGGGGGCGGGTTTTTTAGTTCTGGGATTTGATGATATAAATTTGGGTGAACCCGCCCCTACAAATATTTTAATTCCCAATGACCAATGACCAATGACCAATGACCAATGACAATTCCCAATTACCTTTGAATGCTTCTCGGATCAAGAGCATCCCGCAAGCCATCCCCCAATAAATTAAACGCCAAAACAGTCAAAATAATCAGTGTCGCCGGAGGCCAAACTAACCAAGGCTGCAACACTAAAATTGAAGCATTGGTAGACAGAGATAGCAAATTTCCCCAAGAAGGATCAGGCTGTTGAATTCCCAAGCCAATTAAACTCAAAACCGACTCCGCCACAATAAAACCCGGCACTGACAAAGTAGCAGAAATAATTACATAAGTTGCAGTTTGTGGCAAGACGTGGCGGACAATAATATAAATTGGGTTGGCACCCATAGCCCGCGCTGCTTGCACGAATTCTAGCTGTTTGATTGACAGTACCTGACCGCGAATCACCCGCGCCAAACTCGCCCAACTGATAAATGATGTAATCAGCACAATCAATATAAATCGCTGGGCGCTTGTCAATCCGGGGGGCAGCACTGCTGCTAGCGCTACTAATAAATAAAGACCAGGAATCGTCATCAATACTTCGGCGAAGCGCATTAAAATACTGTCAATCCAACTCCCGAAATAACCGGATATTCCTCCAACTAACAATCCCAAGGGAAAAGAAATTGCTATGCCAACTAAACCGATGCTGAGGCTAATTCTGCTGCCCTGTACTAAGCGGCTGAATTGGTCGCGAGCTTGTTCATCCGTGCCTAAAAGGTTAATTTTGCCTTCTCCTGTAGTGCCAAATAAGTGCCTGTCGAATGGCAAAACTCCTAAGAATTTATAGGGAGAACCTTTGACAAACAAACTGACACTAGAAGGTTTTTGCCAGTCTACAATTACCTCGCGAGCGCCCGTATTCGCATCCACCGGGCCCTGGGTAGTCGGATAAACGTGCGGCCCGATAAATCGACCATCTGGGGTACTTAAATAAATCTGAGTCGGCGGCAGCAAGGAACCATTTAATTCAGAGTCGTAGGGGTCGTAAGGTGCCACAAATTCGGCAAAAAGTGCGACTGTATAAAAAATTAACAGCACCACTGCTCCCAACCGAGCTAGAGGATTTTTTCTAAGATTTTGCCACCATTTCATAGGTTTTGTAATTGGTAAGTGAGAAGGAAGTTCGGCTTCCGTTGCAGTGTACGGGATTTAACTGATACCATTTATAAAAAATCGTGCAGTAAAACAATTGTTTGGTTTGTTTTCCCACCCGATGTGTAAGGTGCGTCGCTACTCGAAAAGTCGATTTAATTTAGGGATTTTTAGTGGCGACACACCCTACTAATACTATTTTTTTTCATCTGCAACCAAAATTATTCTACTTTCATTTTCCACAATTTTGCCCAATTCCTCGCCGTTAAAGGGATTGTAGAAAAACGAACCTGTTTGCGGTGGCAATTTGGGATTGAGTACAATTTCTACGATACTTTTGACAACCCCAGTCAGCGGAATTGCCAGGATAACTCCTAACAATCCTCCCACTCTACCTCCTAATAGTAAAGCTGTAAAAATAATTACCGGACTCAACCCCGTGAGATTGCCCATGATTCGGGGGGCTACTAAATTATCCTTGATTTGCTGGAGACCGATCGCAATTGCCAACACTTGCAGCGCCAGCCACCAATCGATAAATGCTACAATTATACTAACTGCTCCAATGCCCAGCGTGGCTCCGATAAACGGAATTATTTCTGTCAACCCTATAAACACGGCAAACAACAGAAAAAATGGAACTTGCAGCCACCAAAAAGCCAGTGTTAGTGAAATCGCCATAAATAGTCCCAGCAATAACTGGCCAGATACAAATCGTTGGAGGTTTCGCTGCAAAGTATCGGTTAAAACATAGCGAATATCCGGCGAAAAAATGCTGGTCAATCCCTGCCACACTCTTTGACCATCTAGGAGCATATAAAATGAAATTACCAGGATAAAAATTAAGTCGAGAAACCAGTTGACAGTGCCGACAACTAAGCCTAAACTTGTACCTGCGATTGCTTGCACTTGTTCCTGGACTTTGGCTGATAACTGCTGTTCTAATATTTGCACATCAAAGGGCAAATTGCGATCGGCACTCCATACTTGAAATTCACCTAACTGCTGCCGCGCCGACTCCAGTAATTCCGGGAATCTCACGCCCAATTGCCTCGCTTGGCTGAACACGGGTGGTACAATAGTTAGACCAATTACTACTACTAGCAAACCCGCACTTAAATAAACTAGCCCCGCAGCTACTCCTCGTGGCAAAAATACTTGCAGTCTGATTACGGCATAATTTAATAAGAATGCAATGAGTCCGGCTGTTACTAAAATGCTGACCAGTTCCCCCACGTAACTGATCGCAGTTAGGGTAAACCATCCCGTCACTAGGACTAGCAACCAAGTAATTAGAAACTGTTGGACGGGAGTAAAGACATTATTCATTGGGATTTTTGTCAATTAAACTGGCAGGATTTTTTCAGCCGATGTGCCGTATTCTACAACAAACAGATTATAAATTAGCAATAATTAGTTCAAGATTAGGCTGAATTTTCTGAGGATTGATGAGTTGGTGACGGCAAAACCGCGAAGAGAGATAATATCAGCCCGATCGCCCGAACGATCGCCAATCACGCTAATATTACTATGCGCAGGAGCCCGATCGAAATCGCCACTGCAACCGGAAATCTGGCCGCACTCACCCTGAAGGAGGACGCGCGATCGCTCGCGCCATCCGCTAAAATGAATCAGATATAAAAACCGCAATCTTTCTTTACAATCAAATCAAAAACCAAAGGTTCAAACCGGCGGGAGGAACTACCGTGACCAATCAAATTTTTTCAGAAGCGGAAGAAAAGCAACCCCTTTCCCCGGCGCATCATAATAGCGGGCGCGACAGGAATTTAGTAGCGGAAGTGCCTGAAAGTGTGGTTTCAGACCAATCTCGCTGGCAATTTCCCCCAGAGGAAGATGAACGAGAAGTCGCGCTAGAAGTTCCAGAAATGGATGGGGAACAATCAGAAGTTGGGGAACCAGAAGAGCCAGACGTTGCGCCCAGCAAAGGATTCAGGTGGACGACCATGTTGGCGGGCGTGGGAATTGGGGTGGCTGCAACGCTGGCGGGCGTACACTTGATTGCGGGAAAAAGTGCGCGTCCGGCAGTTACAGCCCCAGCGGCGGCTCAGCAGGCAACTGCTCAGACTGTGACTGTGGCGGCTGTGGAATCTGCCGAGGTGGCTCAAACTCTGGAAGCGACGGGCACTGTGGCGGCTTACGATTTGCTGCCGGTGCTGCCGCAATCGAACGGTTTGCAAATTAAGCAGGTTTTGGTGAAGGAAGGGGATGCGGTAGAAAAAGGTCAGGTAATGGCGGTTTTGGATGATTCGGTGCTGCGATCGCAAATTGCCGCAGCGGTTGCTAAAGTAGAATCGGCAAACTCTACGGTAGAACAAGCGCAAGCTCAGGTGCAGCAAGCTCAGTCAACTCAACAAGAAACTGAAGCTGGGGTCGCTCAAGCCGTAGCTGGCGTTGAAAAAGCCGTCGCTGAATTAGCGCAAGTTAAAACAGGCGTGAATCAAGCTAAGGCTGGTGTCGAGCAAGCTAAAGCTGGTGTGAATCAAGCTAAAGCTGGCATTGCTTCCGCCCAGGCTAAATTAGCTCAAGCCCAAAGAGAAGTAAATCGAACGCAAAATTTGGCGGCGCAGGGAGTGATTAGCCAGCAAGATTTGGAAAAGCGCAAGACTGAGAGAGAAACTGCTGTTCAAGATGTGAATAAAACTAAGGCTGATTTGAATAAAGCTGTAGAAGAACAGAACAAAGCGGCGGAAGAAGTGCGATCGGCTCAAGCTAAAGTAGTTAATGCCGAAGCTAATATCAGTACCGCGCGAGCAGCACTGCTCAGTGCCCGCGCTAAGGTGAATACTGCGGCCGCAACTGTCAGCAGCGCTAGAGCAAATGTGGGGAACAATGCAGCAAGTGTTCGCAGCAATAATGCACAAGTCCAACAGTTGCAAACTCAACTCGAACAAACTATAGTCCGAGCACCGGATAGCGGTATTGTATCCGAAAGAATTGGTCGAGTTGGAGATGTTTCTTCGGGGAGTCAAAAACTATTTTCGATTATTCGGGGAAATAAGCTAGAACTGCAATTGAAAGTGCCGGAAACTCAGGTTTCGCAAGTGCGGCCGGGAACGGCGGTTAGCATTACTTCGGATTCTGACAAGCGGATTAAGTTGTCAGGAACTGTGCGAGAGATTTCGCCGTTAGTTGACCCGCAAAATCGGCAGGCTACGGTGAAGATTGATTTGCCTGCAAGTGAGTTTTTGCGATCGGGAATGTTTTTGCGCGCCTCGATTTCGACGGCGACGGCGCAAGGTTTGAAAGTTCCTGCTAAGGCTATTTTACCGCAGTCTGACGGCAGTTCTATTGTTTACAAACTTGTGGGCGAGGACAAGGTGCAGGCTCAGTCGGTGGTAGTTGGGGAGATTACTGGGGGCGCGGTTGGGGATTTGACGAGTGCTCAGGTTCAGATTAAAAAAGGGCTGAAATCTGGCGATCAAGTGGTGGTTGCTGGGGCTGGTTATCTTAAGGATGGCGATCGGGTGAAAGTCGGCAGTCAGTAGTCAATCGAACAGTTGCAAGCTGATCAAATTACTTTGCCAAAAGGCGGTTTTGTGCCGCTTTCCAGTTTGGGAAAAGTTGATGCAGGCTATGCGGAAGCGCGTCTGGCGGCGCGGCTCAATAACAAGCCAGTTGTGGCTTTTTCTATCCTCCGCAGCACTGGCAGCACACTCTTTACTGTGGAATAAGCAGTGCGGGCAACTGTTAAGAAACTGGAAAAAACTTTGCCAACCGATGTCAAGCTGGAACTTATTTATACTTTAGCAAACCATATCCGAGATTCCTATGAAGCTTCTGTGGATGCTTTAGTTTTAGGGGCGGTTTTAGCGATTATCACAATTTTCATTTTTCTGCGGGATTGGCGGGCTACTTTGATTGCTGCTGTGGCCCTGCCGCTGTCGGCAATTCCTACTTTTGCTGTGCTCCGGCTTTTGGGATATACTCTCAACAGCATGACTTTGTTGGCGTTGTCGCTGGTGGTGGGTATATTAGTCGATGATGCGATCGTCGAAATTGAAAATATTGAGCGGCACGTCGGGATGGGGAAAACGGCTTATCAAGCTGCTTTGGATGCTTCTGCTGAAATTGGTTTGGCTGTGGTTGCTACGACGATGACTATTGTTTCGGTGTTTGCGCCGGTGGCTTTTATTTATGGTGTGTTGGTGCTGCTGTTTGCGAATTTCCTGCATCCGATCACAATTATGGCGGCATTACCTTTGTCTCTCGGTGGCGCGCTGTTGGGACTTTTGGTAGGACAAAAATCTCTCGGTTTGTACGCTTTGATTGGGGTGGTGTTGCTGATGGGAATTGTGACGAAGAATTCGATTTTGCTGGTGGATTACGCGATTATGAATCAGAAAGAAGGCGAACCGATGTATGAGGCGACGCTGGATTCTGGTGTGGCGCGGTTGCGGCCGATTTTGATGACAACTATTGCAATAGACCTCTTGCAAAAATATCTAGAAACGGGCAAGATGCCCTTTCCAAAAAAATAATTATTTCTGTGGAACGGGCATCTTGCCCGTTCCAAAATTTGATTAAAAAGACTTTTGCAAGAGATCTAATGATCGCTGGGATGGTGCCGATCGCGCTAGGAATTGGCGCGGGATCTCAGGTGCGTAGTCCGATGGCGATGGCCGTAATTGGCGGTTTGATGACTTCGACGCTGTTGACTTTGGTGGTGATTCCGGTGGTTTATACTTATATGGATGGTTTGCAAGTCTCGATTTTTAGTCTGGTGCGGGGGAAGAAAAAACGGGAAGGGCGATCGAAGTTCTCTGGGTAGGGAAATGGTACGATTGTTGATCAAAAGAGATAAGGGGATTTCGACCTCCATCTCAAAACATACTGTCTATCATTTAACGAGATGGTGGAGGAAGCGAATCAATATTAGCTAGGGCAAAATTGAGAAAGTATTCTGTCCGCGATATCAGTTGTTCGGCATCGGTTTCTGTGATATTTGGATCGACATTATAGTCAGCTCTCAAACGGGTTCTTTCAGCATCAATTAGGTAGCGGTGCAATTCTACTGGAACTCGATTAGTGCGAGCGAAGCGTTCCCCAAAAGCAGCGATAACGGCTGAGTGCCGGGAATAGGATAGTCCTTCGGCTTCTAAAAATGCTGTGGCGAGATAAAACATGGAATAGTAAGCGCGCGAAGTGGCAAATTCAGGAAAACCTGTCTTGTTCAATTCTCTCGCTGCTTGCAAACTTCTATTGGCTTTGTCGAGTAGTCTTTGTTGTTCTGGAGTCAAATCGCTAACCCTTCTAGACGAATGTTGCGAAAGAAACCATTATTGTGCTGACTAAACTGCTCGTCAGTGGCAAATGCACAGCTAATCAGCACATTATATTCTAAACACAAGTCTGCTATGAAAATACTAATCCGCTCGCTTTCTTGAGAGTAGTTAAAGGAATTTTTGAGAACAATTAAGAGATCGATATCGGAGTCTGGTCTAGCATCACCTCTGGCTTGGGAGCCAAAGAGGACAATTTTGTCTAATTGTTCGCCGTAAAGTTTTTTGAGACCTTGCTGAGTTTTTGTGATAATTGTTTGGATTTGTTCATTCATATTTCCTGAGCAGTGGTATTTAGCTAATTTGTATTAAGTCACAATTCTACTATATCAAAAAGGGCGTGAAGCGTAGCTATCCCGTAGGGAATCGCCCTTCGTTGAAAAAAAGTAGTAAAGGGCGATCGACCTTTCGATGCTAAAAAGGGCGATCGCGCTGCCTGTGGCTACAATAGCGATCGTTGTTCTTACCCCAGTATCTCAGTTGCTTCTTTTATAACTTGAGTTATTTCAGGTTTCTCAGAAGCAATTACGTCATTGGGCAAGTGCTTGTGATGCGGAAAGTTGGGGAGATTGGGAAAATGAGGTGTGCTGTCATAGCGAAAAATTAGGCAATTATTTTGATTTTGAAAGTGGTAACGGTAATCGAGAAATTCTAATTGATTGTGTGCAACGATGATTGCTTCATTGATTTACAGTAGGTGAGTCTGATTGAAACGCAATCTAATTCTGAGATTAGCCCGTTTTGGTGTCAAAATTTCTTCGTCATACCGTTCGACATAAACATTGCTACACTGTAGAATTGCTTGCTCCACTTGAGCGAGGTAATCAGATAAGACGTTAGGCAGCATAATTCAGTCGTTGTGCTAGTTCTTGGTGCAAAGCTACGTAATGCCGATAATCATTAGCCCATTCCACAAATAGAGCGTCATCGGATAATAGTCCTCGATTATATTGGTTAAAGAATTCTTCTGAGTCCATTTTTTGCTGATTTTCATACAGGCTCAGTCGCTTGGCAACGGCAACTAAGGCATCTAATGGTGATGTATATTGAATAGTCTGTTTACGCATTTGTGGCTTACTCCTGCAATGGATTTATCTGTAAAACTAAAACTTATAAATGCTTTAATCTTAGCAAATTGCTGATGCGCTTTGTTATACCATTTTGACAAAAGATTGCTACACAATAAATGTTGTGTTTGTTTACAATGATTCTGCTCAGAAGGTGCGTCGCTGTTAAATCGTCGATATTTTTCAGGGATTGTTGATGGCGACACACCCTACGATTACTGCAAATCAGGAGACGGCAATGCCGTGTCCCTACAAATATCCTTCCGGGTAGGGAAACGGCACTGCCGTGTCCGACTGCGGTGTGGCTGCAAATCAGGAGACGGCAATGCCGTTTCCCTACAGATATCCTTCCGGGTAGGGAAACGGCACTGCCGTGTCCGACTGCGGTGTCGCTGCAAATCAGGAGACGGCAATGCCGTGTCCCTACAAATATCCTGTATTCCGGGTAGGGAAACGGCACTGCCGTGTCCTCCTGCGGTGTTGCTGCAAATCAGGAGACGGCAATGCCGTTTCCCTACAAATATCCTGTATTTCGGGTAGGGAAACGGCACTGCCGTGTCCTCCCAATCAATAGACGGCAATGCCTAGCCTCAGCAATTTCTCAAACACATCTCCCAAGGCGGCAGAGTAAGCGCGACTGTCCATAAACCTCGGTTTCTGCTGCATTTTCTGCTCAATTTGCTCGCGCTTTTGCTTTCGTAATTGGGCATTAGTTCCGAGTTCAATGCTCAACTTAATATAAGACTCTTCGCTGTCAGCAATTAAATCAAACAACTGGATGTCTCGCAGCATTGCCGCCCCTTGTCTTGAACGCAAACTATTGCCTTCCCTCACCACAGTTGGCAGTCCCACTTCTAACGGATCGACTGTCGAATTTGCACCCGCGTAGGGATAGGAATCGAGATAGACATCAGCCAGTTGTAAAACTGCTTTCACATCTTCGCGATTCGCCAGCGTAGCTAATAAAATTAAACGGCTGCGATCGATGCCATACTTATCAAATATAGCATACATTTTATTGACAAACGGCTGCCTGATGTAAGAACCAGACCAGGTATTGCCGAAGGGATATAAAACCAGGACTGAATCTGGCACTGCCGCGATAATCTTTGCCCAAGTCTCCCTGAGTTCGGGAATAATCTTGAACGTGTTAGCGCCGGAGATAAATACAACTGATTTCTCGGAAATACCTAAGCTTTTGCGATCGGGATTAATCCTCGATTCCTCTTTTTGGATGTTATAATTGAAGCAAAATCCTGTCCCGTCCATCATTACTAACTGTTCGCTATATTGTGTTTGTGCTGCTTGCAAAGGTTCTGTCAAATTGCCGGAAATGTAGTAGTCAATATTGCGGATGCCTGTAGTTACAGGAGATGCAAAATACGTGGTCTGTAACCGCGCTAGACGGTGCAAAGCTAGTAAAATGATGTTTTGAGCGGCATTTGTGACGATCGACCCTACAAACAAAATATCCAGGTCATCGGCGCGAATCATCTCGACTTGGCTGTGCAGTTCCTTCGGTAGCTTAACCACTTTGTCGGCGCGACTTTGACAGTATACATCCAAAGGGCGATCGCTCGCGCCGAGGACATATAAAATAATCTCAAATATATCTCTGTCTAAATGCTCAAAAGCCGGGATAGTCGTGAAAGTTTCTGAAATAGGCGCGAAATTTACTTTGAGAATGCCGAGGCGAATTTTGGTTCGGTTAGCTGGCCGTTTGTCAAAGCTGAAATCTATCTCATGTCCCCTTGCTTTCAGGATAATTTCTAGGATATCCGAGCGCTTGGTATAGACATCCTTTAAGTTTTTTGTGCTAAAATAGAGGGGGACAAAATTAACGGTATCTGCAAAGATTAAAGCAACGTTTTGCCAGATATCTGAGTCGGGATTGCTGAAAACGCGATTGTGAACTAAATCAACTAATTGCTGCATATAGTCGCCATATTTTTCTACTTCTCCCATTTCTTGAAAATAACTGGGGAAGTACAGCATAAATTCCAGCAAGTCATTGAAAAACCACTGAGGAACAGCAGTTCTGCCATACTGTAAGGGCAATTGATCCGCCCGCAGGTACAGCATCGCTGCTAGTAAATATTGTATAGCTTCGGGAGCATCAAATCCTCTGGCAACGTATTGAGTTAACTTTTCTGCTGTCCGCTGTTCAGCATCAGTCAGCGGTTCATCTCTCATGCTGCTTGCTAACAGCATTTTATGTGCTTTTCCCGCAGCGCCATAATAGCTATTTTTCAGTTTGTCTGGGGGCGCAGATTGCCAAAATTCTGCTATTTGAGCGCGGGCTTGACGCAACTCTGCTAAGGCGGATTGATGGGATGTGCTATGATGATATCGATCGATACAACCGGACAGCCAACTGAGAAACTGGGGCGAGTCTACATTTAGCTGAACTTTGATACTTTCCTGATGCAGTCGCAGGGATAAACGCTCTAGGGTTCCGCTATTTTGCTGCAAGGATAATCTCGAAAATGGGCTGGCTAAGTCTGCTGCTAAATCTAGCTGATTTAGTAGTTCAAAACAGCCGCCCGATGTGAGATTGAGGATGTTAATTAGGGGATGATTTAGGTGCAAGTTGCTCAGCAGTTTAGGGTCATAAACTGACATCAAAATATTTTTGATATCTTGTGCTTGCTTGTCGGGGGATTTGAGAGGTAGATTGAGCTTGGTTGTTAATAATTCTAACACTTGGTCGGGAGATGATAGCAAAGCATTTAAACTCACGAGCAGGCACTGATGGGAATGCTTTTTATAGAATTCTAAGATGTGGCGGTTGTAAAATTTCCATACTTTTAAGCAAGACTCTGGGCGTTCGGAAAAAAATGGTATGTTTAACCGCAATATTGAATCAGCTACATCCCAAGGATAGCGGTAGACAAACAGATAGCAAGCATTGGGGATGATTTGATTCCAGAAATCTAACATTAAACTGGTGCGCGGATCTTTCCAACCCCAAAGTCCTGATTGGTGGGAGCGAGATTTGACTAATTGCTGAGCGACTTCTTTATTTGTGTTAAGTTTTTGCTTGTCTAGCTGTTCGCTTTCTGTCCAACCCCAATCGGGAAAACCTGTTTCGTCGCAGCGAGAGCAAGTTTGCAGAATTGTTCGCTGAAATTCGACAAAATCAATGTCTTCAAAGTAACCTTTGGGATTCCAATAGTTACCTCTCAGGAGATTGTCTCCTAAATCAATGCCGATTGCTTGTAAAAATGCGGCAGTCAGAGAAGTCCCGGAACGGTGCATCCCAGTAATAATTAGCGCTGGATTATTTGTCTTATTATTTAACATTTATTAGCTGATTTAGGATTGAACAAATTAGGTTATGGTTGGTGATTTGTTGAGGACTTACGCACTCGCCCACGAGGAAACCGGGTTTTTTACTGAAATTGAGGGTTTTAAGCCCGTGTATTTTGGTGAAAAACCCGGTTTTTGGCCACCCGTGCGTACAGAGCTATTTTGTTTAATTTATACCGCATATTGCAGGTTGAGAAATATCCTGTATTCCGGGTAGGGAAACGGCACTGCCGTGTCCTCTTGCGGTGTGGCTGCAAATCAGGAGACGGCAATGCCGTGTCCCTACAGATATCCTGCGGGTAGGGAAAGGGTACTGCCGTGTCCGACTGCGGTGTGGCTGCAAATCAGGAGACGGCAGTGCCGTGTCCCTACAAATATCCTCCGGGTAGGGAAACGGTACTGCCGTGTCCTCTTGCGGTGTCGCTGCAAATCAGGAGACGGCAATGCCGTGTCCCTACAAATATCCTCCGGGTAGGGAAACGGTACTGCCGTGTCCTCTTGCGGTGTCGCTGCAAATCAGGAGACGGCAATGCCGTGTCCCTACAAATATCCTTCCGGGTAGGGAAACGGCACTGCCGTGTCCTCTTGCGGTGTGGCTGCAAATCAGGAGACGGCAATGCCGTGTCCCTACAGATATCCTGCGGGTAGGGAAACGGCACGGCCGTGTCCTCTTGCGGTGTGGCTGCAAATCAGGAGACGGCAATGCGGTGTCCCTACAAATATAAATATCCTTCCGGGTAGGGAAACGGCACGGCCGTGTCCTCTTGCGGTGTGGCTGCAAATCAGGAGACGGCAATGCCGTGTCCCTACAGATATCCTGCGGGTAGGGAAACGGCACTGCCGTGTCCTCTTGCGGTGTCGCTGCAAATCAGCAGATGGTGGCTAAATTCTTTTCATTGATATCTGCGTACATACGGATTTGGTCACGCATTTAAATATGCGGGTGTTAATAATAACATCTTTCGCCGCAAATAAAACAAAATTTGATGCACCAAAAAAAAGTTTGAAAAGTTGCATAATTTTTGGGAAGATGCCCTGATAGATAAATAAGGTCTAGGGCAGATGTCAAAATCGCCCTCGCCTGTTACAAATAAGCAGGAAAAAAGATGGCAGTAATTATCAGTACATCCTCAAGTGACACTCTGATCGGCGGAACCCCAGACAATGACAACATTTCTGCCTTGGGCGGTAATGACACCCTCAGTGGCTTAGATGGTAATGACACATTGCTAGGCGGTGCAGGAAATGACAGTCTCAGTGGCGGTGCAGGAAATGACAGCCTCGATGGCGGCGACGGCACTGACACCCTGTTTGGAGGCTTAGGCAATGACTTTCTGAATTCAGGTTTCGGGGATAAGGAAAGTCTGGCTGGTGGCGATGGAGATGACACGCTGCAAGGCTTTAGTTCCTCTTCAACTTTGGATGGGGGCGCGGGCAATGACAAACTCTTCGGCGGCGACAATAGCCTAGTCTTAGGGGGAGACGGCAACGACTCTCTCGGAGCCGGTGTTAATAGCACCTTAGATGGCGGTGCTGGCGATGATACGCTCAATACCCAATATGCCAATTCCGCCAATGTACTGCGGGGTGGTGCAGGTAACGATCGCTATCTGATCTCGGACATCAAGTCGAGTCTGATTCAGGATACTGCCGGCATAGATAATGTGCTGATCGGTTTTAATACCTCAAACATTTCCACGTCCTTGGCGGCGGGAACTACCGGATTAGGGCGGCAAGGTACCAGTCTGGTAGTTGACATCAACAAAGATGGAATAGCCAAGGCTGCGGATGATTTGGTGATTTTAGACTTTTTCGGTGCATCGCCGACTGTTGCAGGCGCTGGTTTCATCGAAACCATCAACAACCTCTCAGGTACCGCGATCCTCGCTGCTAATCTCACTGACGCTACGATCGCAGGCGGGCTGAATGTAACCACAGGAACTTCGGGCCCTGACAACCTCACAGGTACTGTCGGCAATGACAACATTTCTGGCTTGGGTGGCAATGATACCATCTTTGGCGATACAGGTAATGATACCTTGCTGGGCGATGCAGGAAATGACAATCTCGATGGCGGTGCAGGAAATGACAGCCTCCTTGGTGGCGACGGCACTGACACCCTGTTTGGAGGCTTAGGCAATGACTTTCTGAATTCAGGTTTCGGGGATAAGGAAAGTCTGGCTGGTGGCGATGGAGATGACACGCTGCAAGGCTTTAGTTCCTCTTCAACTTTGGATGGGGGCGCGGGCAATGACAAACTCTTCGGCGGCGACAATAGCCTAGTCTTAGGGGGAGACGGCAACGACTCTCTCGGAGCCGGTGTTAATAGCACCTTAGATGGCGGTGCTGGCGATGATACGCTCAATACCCAATATGCCAATTCCGCCAATGTACTGCGGGGTGGTGCAGGTAACGATCGCTATCTGATCTCGGACATCAAGTCGAGTCTGATTCAGGATACTGCCGGCATAGATAATGTGCTGATCGGTTTTAATACCTCAAACATTTCCACGTCCTTGGCGGCGGGAACTACCGGATTAGGGCGGCAAGGTACCAGTCTGGTGGTTGATCTCAACAAAGACGGAATAGCCAAGGCTGCGGATGATTTGGTGATTTTAGACTTTTTCGGTGCATCGCCGACTATTGCAGGTGCTGGCTTCATCGAAACTATCAATAACCTCTCAGGTACCGCGATCCTCGCTGCTAATTTACCAGAGGCACCAACACCAGTCACAACTCCCACACCAGTGGTAACAACACCAACACCAGTGGTAACAACACCAACACCAGTGGTAACAACTCCCACACCAGCGGTAACAACTCCCACACCAGCGGTAACAACTCCCACACCAGCGGTGACAACTCCCACACCAGCGGCACCAACTCCCATACCGATCGCAACACCAACGCTTACACCTGGCACAACGCCCACACCAACACCCACACCAACGCCCACACCAGGCACAACGCCTACACCAGGCACAACGCCTACACCAGGCACAACGCCCACACCAGGCACAACGCCTACACCAGGCACAACGCCTACACCAGGCACAACGCCTACACCTACAGTCGTTTTCACGCCAGCGCCGGATCAGTCGATCGCACTGCCGATCGCACCCACAGCCACGCCTACACCCACACCAAGTGGCTCACTGCCTTCTACCCAGGGCAGCAATCGCAACGACATTCTAGTCAGCACAGGCAGTAACAATCTCCTGTTTGGCAATGGCGGAAACGATTCCTTGGTAGGCAATAGCGCCAACGACACATTCTTCGGAGGCAAAGGCGACGACGCGTTATTTGGCAACAGCGGCAACGATAGCCTCTTTGGCAATCGCGGCAACGACACCCTGGTTGGTGGCGATGGCCAAGATACCGCATCAGGAGGCAAAGGTGACGACGTGATCTTTGGTGGCGGCGGCAACGATCTCCTCAATGGCGAGCGTGGCAATGACTTCCTGGTTGGTGTTGATATTACCGCAACTAATCCCGGACGCGGCGAAATCGATACGCTGATTGGCGCAGAAGGCAACGATACCTTCTTGCTGGGAGATGCAGCCAAGTTCTACTACAACGATGGCAACGATACCGGTACTGGCGCAGCCGACTACGCTTTGATTGTCGGCTACGACCCCAGTAACGATATCATCCAACTTCAAGGCGCTCCCAGCACCTACGTGTTAGGTGCTTCTCCGGCTGGATTGCCCGAAGGTGCTGCTATTTTCAAGAAGACTGGGGGTGTTGACGAATTGATCGCGATCGTCCAACCTGTTTCTGGTTTTGGCCTTGACAGCAACTCTTTGCGCTTTGTTTAA
>Ga0209591_10004133_pt1 | contig 16572 bp, 16 predicted proteins | sample MAT01_FD_187207 | JGI IMG/M metagenome (GOLD analysis project Ga0209591, IMG submission 187207) | Freshwater microbial communities from Lake Fryxell liftoff mats and glacier meltwater in Antarctica - MAT-01 (SPAdes) (version 2) | ecosystem: Environmental > Aquatic > Freshwater > Ice > Liftoff... | reverse complement strand
ACAAACTGGTAGTTATGCCAAACTAGAAGCCACAACCAAAAGACTAGCCGATGGGATGCTAGCGATCGCTCACGAAACTGGTCATGCCGCCACAGGCAATCAAATTGGGGCAATGTTTGGGTTATTCTTTACAGATAAGCAAGTCTATAACTACAACGATGCTAAGACCTCTGATTTAGCAAAATTTAGTAAATTTCATCGAGGCATGCTAGAGCAAGGGGTATATTTAGCACCATCGCAGTTTGAGGCAGGATTTACATCTTTGGCACATTCTGAGGCAGATGTAGAGGCAACTCTGCATGCCACTCGTCATGTTTTAAGCCATATTCCAGCGTAAAGGTTTAGCTCAAAATAGAAGCTACTCCCTTCCTACTGTAAAAATATAGTTAATTGAACTGGGAAGGGAGTAAACCGCTCAAGATCTCTACGAAGTTAAGCTAAATTTGAGAGCCTTCCTATATAGTGATCTTTAAGTAATTATTCGGTACTCAAAAATAAGATCGAAAACTTAGAAACCTATGTACATAGTTAATTATTGATGGATATATTACGATCGCTAGTTATTGGTCTGTATTTAGAGCAACCTATTACTTGGCTTCACAAAATTGATCCGAGGATTAAGCTATTTTGGCTTTTAACTTTTTTACTATCTCCGACCTTAGCAAATCCGTTTTGGCGGCTGGGGGTAGTGGTGATCTTAGTTGTGATTACTTTGACTGCGGGCATTCCTGAACGAGTATGGAAGCAACAAATGGCGTTGATCTTAGTGCTAAGTGCCTTGGTATTTTCTTTAGTTGCTTTTTCTGCCGATGGTTTAAATGTGACTCATCAACCGCGCCGTCCTATTCCTGAAGTGACTTTACCCCAGCCGACAAATTATCAATATGCATGGAAATTTAGTGGAGTTCAAGTCAGTAGGCGATCGCTAGATGTGGGAGTTAGGGTAGGGGCATTAATTTTCACATTTCTCTATGCCCCTACACTCTATTTATTAGTAACTTCACCTGAGGAAATTACCACCGCCATTAGCACCTTGAGTTCTCCCCTAAAACGCTTAAAAGTTCCAGTTATCGAAATCACCCTAACTTTAACCTTGGCTTTACGGTTTGTGCCTTTAGTGCTGGAAGAAATTCAAAATTTAATTAGAGCAGTCCGCACAAGGGCGATTAATTGGAAAAAATTAGGCTACAAACGAGCGATTTCACTTTGGTTAGTTGTGGCAGAACGGCTGGTAGATAACCTCTTTATCCGTGCGGATCAAACTGCTAACGCCATGGAAGTACGGGGATTTACCACTCCAAACCAACATCAAGTCCGTTGGACTGACCTAAAATTCATGGGGATTGATTTCGTGCTTGGCTTACTTTTAGTTATATTCTGGGGACTTCGGATCTGGGTTGGAGGCACAATCTGATGGATCACACATTTTTGCTGGAATCAGGGCGCTGGAAGCTAGAAGGAACTTATACAGAACGTAAAGCTGAACCTACACCCGTTACAGGTCGTACCCTTATAACTTGGACAAAGGACGACTGGTTTACGATGGCAACAAAATTAACCTTTCCCGAAGCCAATTTCCCCGAACAAACATTTACCTATAAGGGGCGACTTGATCCAGATGAACGGAGATTTTCGTTTGTTTTGCAGCATAGCGCCATGGGCAAGATTGAGGGCGAAGGTTGGGTGGCACCCGCATCTATTATTCAACGCTACTGGGTGATGGATGATCAGCAACTTAGAACTGGATTTCAAACTACCTATAAACAAACAGACGATTGTTATCATCTCTGTAGTGCAGTGGTAGCTGGAACCTCTTTTATTTCAAATATGGAAGCGGTTTTAACTAGAGCTTCAGGATAGACTACTTTTTGGTTATTGGTAAAGGCAAGTTTTGATATTGGGGGGTAACTAATTCTCCAAAGCGATCGTCGGGGGGCCAATAGCGAAAGAAGGCTCTACCGACTATATTTGTTTCGGGTAAAAATCCCCACGCATGGGAATCAAGGCTGTTATTACGATTGTCACCCATCATCCAGTAACTATTAGGGGGAACCGTAAAACTTAAGGTCTTGCCCTTGGGCATAACGGTATTAGGGATAAAACAGTTTGGGCATTGCTCAGGGTTGAGGGTGGGTAAGGTATAGTCTGGAGCCTCTTTAATATAAGGTTCATTTAGAGCCTGATCATTTACAAATACTTTGCCATCTCGAATGGAAATGCGATCGCCCGGTAAGCCAACTAACCGCTTGATATAAACTAAACTGGCATCGGGAACAACTGGTACCGCAGGTGGGTTAAAAACTACAACTTCTCCCCGCTCTGGTTTGCGAAATCTGTAGGATAGCTTTTCAATAATTAGGCGATCATTAATCTGGAGGGTCGGCTCCATAGAACTAGAAGGAATGTAGCGGGGTTCGGCAATAAAAGATCGCACCACAAATACGATTAGTCCTGCCACAGCTAGGGTAGGTAAATATTCTTTGGCTAGGTTAACCAGCTTGGATTGCGTCGAATTAGGTTGATCGGAGGACATATTAATTTGCGAAAACTTGGGTAGAACCAATTGAAATCTTGTCATTTCCATCGAGATTAAACTCGGCATGGATAGCTCGTAAAGCCTCGATCGCTAAGTCTTGGCGGACTACACAACTAACTTTAATTTCGGAGGTCGCAATCATTTCAATATTGATATTTGCTTGGGCTAGGGCGTTAAACATACGAGCAGCAATACCTGGATGTTGAATCATGCCTGTGCCTACTATACTAACTTTGGCGATCGCTCTATCACTAATGACATCACGGTATCCTAGCTTTGACGCTGCTTGTTGTAAAACTGTTTCTGCTAAATGCAAATCAGTGCTAGGGACAGTAAAGGCAATATCATTGGAATTTTGCTCGGACTGGGATTGAATAATCATATCCACACACACGCCGCGACTGGCTAGTTGTTCGAGTAAACTGGCGGCAACTCCGGGGAGATCGGGAACTCGTAAAATTGCTAATTGTGACTGATTTAGGTCTAATGCCACGCCTTTAACAGGAATTTTGGCAGTTGGCACAGGTATTATGATCGGACAAATCGAAACATCAAAATCTTTCTGTAAAGTAGCGATCGCTTTTTCGGCATCAGATTCGGCAATTACGCAACTAACTTTAATCTCTGAGGTAGCAATCAATTGAATATTAATGCCTGCTTGTCCCAGAGCTAAGAACATCTTGGCGACTATACCAGGTCTACCGACTATACCCACACCAATGATACTAACTTTGCAAATCTGATCCTCGATAATTATGCGTTTAGCTCCGAGGTTTAAGCTTTTGACTAAGGTTTGCGATCGCTCTAAATCTTTTTTGCTTATGGTAAAAGCAATATCATTAAAATGCTCATCATCAACGGCTTGTTTTTGAATCGATTGCACAATTAAATCCACGTCTATACCTGCGTTGGCAAAAGCTCCAAATAGATTGGAGGCAATACCTGGGCGATCGGGGATGTGCAGTAGGGCAATTTTGGCTTGATCTTGATCAATACAGACCCCATCGACAAATCTATTTACTTCTATAGTTTGGAGGTTACCACTGGCAAATTTAGGGGAAGTGACGAAGGTGCCCTCATCATCGAGCCAGCTAGAGCGGACTGCCAACTTTACGCCAAAATTGCGAGCAATCTCCACTGCCCTTGGATGCAGAACTTTTGCGCCTAGACTTGCCATTTCTAGCATTTCATCACAGCTAATTTCCTTCATTAGTTGAGCATTTGGTACCAAGCGGGGATCTGTCGTTAAAATTCCTGGTACGTCGGTATAGATTTCACACAGATCTGCTTGTAAAGCGGCGGCGATCGCTACTGCCGAAGTATCAGAGCCACCCCGTCCTAGGGTAGTTATTTCGTGGAAATTTGCAGCCACGCCCTGAAAACCGGCAACAACCACAACTTTACCTTGTTCAAGCTCATTTTTGATCCGAGAGGTTTCAATAGCCAAGATCCTTGCCCTTGTATGGATATCTTCAGTAATGATCCTTACCTGATGTCCAGTGAGGGCGATCGCTGGCACCCCGATTGTCTGTAGAGCTATTGCCAGCAAGGAAATACTAATTTGTTCCCCAGCAGCTAGTAATAAATCTAATTCTCGACCGCAGGGCTGATCAGATAGAGAATTAGCTAATTTCATCAAATTATCGGTAGTTTTTCCCATTGCCGAGACTACTACTACTACCTGATTGCCTTGATTTACAGTCTTTTTAATGCGATCGCTTACTGCTTTAATCCGATCAGCATCAGCTACAGAAGAGCCACCATATTTTTGAACAATTATTGCCATCTATGAACTTGATTGATAGATATCTGTAAAAATTACCGCTTTAATTTCAAACTAGAGAACTAGGGAAGACATAAATATCTACCCTAGTTAGTGAAAGTATTAAAGCTAATTAGGCTTTGGCAGGAATTTCGAGAGGAGCAACTTTTTCCTTAAATGACTTACCTGCCGAAAAAGCAGGAACAGTGGTAGCTGGAATTGTCATTTTTTCAGTGGTTTTAGGGTTGCGTCCCTCACGGGCTTCACGGCGGCGAGGTTCAAAAGAGCCAAAACCAACTAAAGTCACCTTACTTCCTGTAGAAACAGCTTCTACAATTGCTTCTAATGTAGCGGTTAGCACTTCGTCAGCAGTCTTTTTGTTGACACTGGCTTTCTTGGCGATCGCATCGACTAATTCACCTTTATTCATATTTTTATGAAACTCCTATAGGCTATGATTTTCAATAGTTTATTCTAGTGGCAACATAGGCATTGTGTATAGCTAAAACCTTTAATTTATATACATTTGAGCAATTTATTCACAATAATTATCAAAACTGTGTCAAATTTCCAAAATAATTACTGAAATATAATCAATTTGTATGCTTACTCATGACCAAACATGATGGAAATAGTCACAACTTACAGACAGATCACTAAAACTAAGATTCCGAAAATACTAAGTCCACTAATTTAGCCAATAAACCATTTATCAACATGAGAGTAAATAGGCTAGTCACCCCAATTAATTCACCAGCAAATGCATTGGGAGCGCTCCATTATTTTATGATCGGGCAGTTTATATTGCAGATCATGCTGTTATTTCCAGTATTTGGCGCAGCAAGGGTAGTAATGCGCGTAGCCAGCTTTGCGATTAGTATTGCTTTCTTATTTCTTATTCCTCGTAATGGACGCAAGCATCCTTCTGTAAACTGGGCGATCGCAGTAATGGTGATCATGATTCTAGAGTTCTTCTTTCACCCAGACATGAGTACGCTCCTCGCTGGTTTAGCCCAATGCGCTCTGTATCTTGGTATTATCGCTCCTGTTTTTTGGGTAACCAGACTAAATATCAACCTTAAGAGTTTTTATTGGTTAATTTTAATTATTTGGGGTTTTCATACTATTAGCTCGATTGTTGGCACTCTCCAAGTACTCTACCCTGGGCAATTTCAGACTGAACTTTCGACTGCAATTCAAGGTAGTGGATTTGGCGGAGAAAATCTTAAGATAGTCCTAGCGAATGGCGAAACTGTATTTCGTCCCCAAGGATTAACCGATACCCCCGGCGGAGCAGCTACCGCAGGATTTTATGCCTTATTACTGAGTGCTGGCATTGCTGTTTCTCAGACGAATTTAGTGGTAAGACTAATTTGTTTGTTCAGTGCTACTGCTGGCTTCTTTTGTATTTATCTATCCCAAGTGCGATCAATTTTAGTTGTGGCCATTATTTGTTTAATTGCCTTTTTTGCCTTCTTAATTAGACAAGGGCAGTTACAAAAGGTAACATGGCTCGCTCCAGTAGCCACAGGAATTGGCTTGTCGGCATTTGCTTGGGCAGCAAGGATTGGGGGGGAATCAACCACCGATCGAGTATCGACTTTAACCGCCAAAAGCGCAGGAGAAGTTTATTATGAGAATCGTGGCGGTTTTCTGGATTCTACTATCGAGTGGGCATTTACCAATCCTTTGGGGTTTGGTCTAGGTCGATGGGGTCCGATTGGGGGGTATTTTGGCGATCGTTTTAATCCCATGATCCGTCCACTTTGGGTGGAAATTCAATGGACAGCTTGGCTAGTGGATGGTGGTATTCCGATGATTATTGTCTATGTTGGGGCGATTCTTGTGGCAATGCAAGCAATTTGGTCAATTATCAATCGGGCAGTTAAACCTGAGTTAATAATCTGGGGCTCTTTAATTTTGGCATACGATGTCGGAGCTATGGCTACGACTTTTAACTACCCACTATTCATTGGACAGGGTGGTATGGAATTTTGGATTTTGAATATAGCCTTTTATACAGCAGCAACCAGCAGACATAGTTAGTATGAAGTATCTAATAGTTACAGCCGAATTGGTTAAAACTGGCGGTATGGATCGGGCAAACTTTGCCTTAGCTGATTATATTTCCCGCCAAGGACATCAAATATATTTGGTTGCTCATCGAGTTGATCCAGAGTTAAGCACTAGAGATAATGTAATTTGGCATCCTGTACCTAAACCCCTAAATTCCTATTTACTGGGAAGTCCCTTATTAGATTGGTATGGGAGATTTTACGCCCAGAAAATTACTAAACAAGGGGGGAAAGTCTTGGTTAATGGGGGGAATTGCCTCTGGGGAGGGGTAAATTGGGTTCACTATGTCCATGCTGCTTATGTGCCAGATATCTCTACAAATAGCCTGCAAAAGCTCAAAGGTAAAATTTCCCATCAGCTATCCTTAGACTCAGAACAAAAATCATTACAACTAGCAAATGTAGCGATCGCTAACTCGGAAAAAACTAAACAGGATTTACAGCTTAATCTAAACATCCCAGCCCAAAAGATTCAAACCATATATCTCGGTAATGACCCCACGGTATTTTATCCTCCCACCCCAGATCAAAAAAAAACAATCAAACAAGAACTAGGTTGGGATATAGATAAGCAGGCAGTAGTATTTATTGGAGCTTTGGGTGATCGCCGTAAAGGCTTTGATACTTTATTTGCTGTATGGCAACAGCTTTGTGCCAATCCTGAGTGGGATGCCGATCTAAAGGTAATAGGTAGAGGTGCGGAATTAGATACATGGAAAGCCAAAGCAAAGGCAGTAGGTCTAGGCGATCGCGTAGATTTTTTAGGATTTCGTCAAGATGTCCCAAACCTTTTAAGGGCAGCAGATTGTTTAGTAGCTCCCACCCGCTATGAAGCCTACGGATTAGGAGTACAAGAAGCAATTTGTTGTGGGTTACCAGCGATCGTCTCAAGTAATGCTGGAATTGCCGAAAGATATTCACCCAACTTACAGGAACTGCTGCTATCCAATCCAGAAGATCAGCAAGCCTTAGCTCGGTGCCTATGGTCTTGGCGCAAGAATATCCCAAAATATTGTCATCTCATTCAATCATTTAGCCAAGAATTAAGACTATATAGTTGGGATAATATGGCTGAAAAAATTCTATATACATTCAATTACTAGCAAAAATTGATAAACCGCACTCTAACCAGTTCCCCATTTACTTATCAAAAAGCTTAAGCCTTTTGAGTTATTCAATTCCCTATAATTTGTGAAAAAGTTAGTTGAAAATCTGACAAGATAGGAATTAAACTAGACGTTGGTCAAAAATGTTAGCTCTCTAAAATTAATCTCCTTAGAATTTTTAGAAGTTCTAAGGTATAGCCTATATCCTAATTATCAATCTAATCTACCCATCATTTTTGCTCAAAACTAGCTATGGCACAGTTAAATACAGATAAAGTATTTGGTGAATTTTTAGATCCGCTTCTGCCCACAGATGAATATTTAACTATTAACTTTTCGCCTACCTCTGGCTCTCGTAAGGAATATTGGCGTAATAACGGGATATCTGCGGATTTTCTAGGAGATTACTTTAGTTCTTTTTTTCCGATTGATATCGATACCCAAGCCAAAATTGATAAACGTGATGAGATCAAAAGTACAGTAAGTTTTATCGCCAATGAGCTACTAGAAAATGCGATGAAGTATAGTGTTCAGACTATGAAGCTACCAGTTAGTATTGCTTTGTATCTCTATGAACAAGAGTTAGTGTTTGTAGCGGCGAATCATGCTCATGTGAAGACTGTGAATGGATATCAAGAATTTATCCAAGAAATTGTGACATCAGATATTGATGAACTTTACACCAAACAAATGGAAAAGGCAGCTACAGGTGAAAGCGGCTCTAGTATGGGATTAATAACTATGATTAGTGATTACAGTGCTAAATTGGGCTGGAAATTTAGCCCACTAGAGGATTATCAGGATATCTTTCAAGCCATTATTATGGTCAGACTAGCAGTTTAAGCCATAGATTTTACGGTTAAAAGTTAAGGAATTTAAAGGGATTTAAGTATGGAAATTAAGAGTGATGACTATCGTGTGTGGTATGAACCTGAGGATTCAACGGTTTTTTGCAACGGCTACCTAAGGCTCGATGGGACTGAGGAATATAAACCAATTATGGATTTACTAATTGGAGCCATTACCGATCAACCCACAATTACAGTTAACCTAAGAAAGCTAGAATTTCTTAATAGTTCTGGTATCAGTATGCTTTCGATGTTTGTAATTAAAGTGCGCCAAAATGGTGGGATTAAATTAATATTTGAAGGTTCAAGTAAAATTTTATGGCAGACTAAATCCTTAAAAAATCTTCAGAGGCTTATGCCCACAATTCAACTAGATTTTGATTGAGCCGTTTCTACTAAACCTTTAAAATTAGTCAATCAGAAATGTATTGAATACTACTAATTTCTATAACATCATAAGACAAAATTCTGTTAATACCTAAGTCTTATATGAATACATCTAATCCTCCTAACCACGAACTTTTAGCAGAATTAGAAAATTTACGCCAAGAAGTAACTAGGCTGAGACAAGCTAACTCAGATTTAGAAATAGCCCTAGAGACGATCGCTGCCCATGGTGATGTCGTCCTTGGAGAATTACATGATTCTAATCAAAGACTAGAGATCGAAATTTCTGAAAGATTACGCATTGAAGCTTCTCTGCACGCAGTATTAGAGACTACATCAAGGGACAACGCAGACTTGCAAACTATGCTAGAGCTGACAGTTGAGCATAGTGACTATTTAGAAAAATCTCTCCAACAAGAGGTAAATGCGGCAAAGACTATTGCAACTATTGATGCCTTAACTAAAATTCCTAATCGTCGCCGTTTAGATGAGTTTTTAGATCAGGAATGGAACTCGATGATTCGGCAAAAAACTTCCATAGCATTTTTATTATGTGATATAGATTTTTTCAAGCCTTACAATGATAACTATGGGCATTCAGCAGGCGATAAATGCTTACATCAAGTCGCTCAGGCGATCGCAGGATGCGTGCATCGTCCCTCTGATCTAGTAGCTAGGTATGGTGGCGAAGAATTTGCTATAGTTTTAACCAATACTAATGCCCAAGGCTCAATTAAAGTTGCTGAAGTAATTCAGAGTGAGTTGGCTAAACTTAAACTCCCCCATGCATACTCAGCCGTTAGTCCGTATATAACTCTGAGTATTGGGATTTCTGCCACGGTTCCTACCCAAGCATCTACACCCCAAAATTTTATTAATACTGCTGATGTCGCACTATATCAGGCAAAAAAACAGGGCAGAAACCGTTATGTGTTTAAGTCATTTAATACCTTAACTGTTATCCAAACATAAATTATCCAAGAATGAGTTAAATATCACCCTAATCACCATAATCGGTACCCCCCCTAATGCCAGAATCTACACTGCCAAATCCTAATCAACTTCCGCAGGAACTAGAATACCTTCGGCAACGGGTGGCACAATTAGAAAGTGATAACCAAGACCTCACTATTGCCCTAGAAACGACAACCCAACATGGAGATACGATTGAACAACAGCTCTACGAGATCAATCAACAACTAGCTGCCCAAGTATCGGAACGGAAACTAGCTCAGGCGACCTTGGAATCGATTTTAGCAATGGTAACCGAGGATAAGCACGATCTGGAGATTGTGATCGAAACCATGGCAGAACATGGGGATACGGTGGAGTATCAGCTATATAGTGATGCTGTTGACTTTATGCGGCGCAGCGAAGAACAATTTAGAGCGATCGCCGAAGCAACGCCAATTGTGATGATGATTGGACACCTATCCGATGGGTTAATTACCTATGCAAACTCTACCTGTACCGAAGCACTGGGTATAGCCCCAAGCGCAATTCAAGGACGCAAGCTCCAAGAGTTTTACTTTAATCCACAGGATCAAGTTCATATTGCCCAAGTTTTAGCTGAGGATGGTTGTGTCAAGAACTATGAAATGCAAATTAGAAGGCATGATCAGTCGGTAATATGGGTAGCGGCTTCTTTGCATCCTTTAGTTTTATCTGGCGTTTCCAACTATCTGAGTACCTTTTATGATGTTACAACGCGCAAACAAGCCCAATTAGATTTACAAACTTCTGAGTTGCGGTTAAGAGAGCAAGCCGAAGCGTTGGAAACTTTAGTATTACAACGAACTCAAGCTTTACAAACTGCGGAGACTGAATTGCGAACATTATTTGAGGCAATGACAGATACTATTCTAGTTTATGACCGTCAAGGTATGTGTGTGAAGGTTGCTCCTACGAAAGCGAAGCAAGTAAAATTTTCTACAGATCGAGTTAATAAAAGTATTTATGAAATTTTTACGCCCTATGTAGCTGATTTACATTTACAGGTAATCCAACAGGCATTAATTCAACAGCAAAGCTTAACTATTGAATATCAGAGAAAATTGTTGGAACCCCAAAGCCAGCAAGAGGATTTATGGTTTTTAGCTACGGCTTCACCTTTGTCAGAAAATCAGGTAATTTGGGTGGAAAGAGATATTAGCGATCGCCAGAAAGCCGAAGCCGACCTCAAAAGTGCAAAAGAAGTAGCGGAAATTGCTAATAGTGCCAAGAGTCATTTTTTAGCAAGTATGAGTCATGAGCTGCGTACACCTCTAAATGCCATTTTGGGCTTTTCGCAACTGATGATTGATGACGAAACCCTAAGTCCGATCCAACAGGAAAATTTAAAGATAATTGAGTCCAGTGGTGAGCATCTTTTGGCTTTAATTAACGATGTCTTAGAAATGTCAAAAATCGAGTCGGGCAAACTAATTCTGAATGAATTTAATATTGATTTTTATGCTCTTCTTGATCGGCTGAAAAATATGTTGACCTTAAAAGCTGAATCTAAGGGGCTGAGCTTAAATTTTATCCAAATTAATAAAATCCCTCACTATGTTCAAGGCGATGAAGTTAAGATAAGTCAAATTTTAATTAATTTATTGAGTAATGCCCTGAAATTTACCCAAGCAGGTGGGGTGACTTTGAGTATAGAAAATTTATCTAATTCTTCATCTCCATCTGTGCGTTTATTATTTAAGATTGAGGACACAGGAATTGGGATCTCCGAAGGCGAAATTCCGATGATTTTTGATGCCTTTGTCCAGAGTCAATCAGGGCGGAGATCTCAAGAAGGAACAGGCTTAGGACTTAGCATTAGCCGCAAATTTGTACAATTAATGGGTGGCGATATTACAGCCCAGAGCGTTTTAGGAAAAGGATCGATATTTAGTTTTGATATTGAGTTAAAGGTCGCAAATATTAATTTTTTATCTGATGTATTAATAGAGCCAATGGAGAGTTTTGATCAGATTATTGATATTAATCCACTCCGCAATTATCAGCTTGATCAGGGCAATACCAGCTTAAAGATTTTGTTAGCAGAGGATAATCTGGTAAACCAAAAAGTGGCGTTAAGAATGCTAAATAAATTAGGATTTACGGCAGATGTTGTTGCGGATGGTGAACAGGTCTTAAGTGCGCTAGATCAGAGGGCTTACGATTTGATTTTAATGGATATCCAGATGCCAAATTTAGATGGGATTGAGACCACAAAGTTAATTGGGGAAAGGTTTACATCAAGCGATCGCCCAGTTATAATTGCCCTAACTGCTCATGCTATGCAAGAAGAACGAGAGCGATGCCTAGAGGCGGGAATGCAAGATCACCTAAGTAAACCCGTACGCTTAGAAGAGCTTAAAAGAATCCTTGAACATTATGCTGGTCTTGTGAGAAAGTAAAGCTATGAGCAATAAATCTGGAAATATTCTAATAGTTGATGATAGCTCTATTAACCGCAAGTTGTTAGCGGCAATTTTGTCTATGCAAGGCTATGACATTTCTGAAGCCTCTGAAGGTAAAGAAGCATTAGAAAAAGCCCATTTGGAATGTCCAGATTTGATTTTACTAGATGTGAATATGCCTGAAATGAGTGGCTATGATGTCTGTGCTGAACTTAAGCAAAATCTTGAAACTAAGGATATTCCTGTAATTTTTGTAACTGCTCTAGAAACTTTGTGGGATCGGATTGAAGGGTTCTCGGTGGGCGGAGTAGATTATATTCACAAGCCTTTTGAAAACATAGAAGTTTTAGCAAGGGTTGATACCCATATTCAACTGCGCCAGCTTCAGAAACAATTACACAAACGGGCGCAGTCTTTGGAACTGGAAAATATTATTCTGCAAAATGAGATCTGCGATCGCTTTGGCGTTGATCAAGAATTTTATCAAGACCTCAAGGTGGCGGCTGAGCGTCAAGAATTAAGGCTACTCTATCAACCGATTTTAAATTTTAATACAGGTAAAGTATTAGGCTTTGAGGCTTTGGTACGCTGGCAGCATCCTAAACATGGCATGATTTCTCCTGATCGCTTTATTCCCCTAGCAGAAGGTACAGGCTTAATTAATCCATTAGGAGAATGGGTATTAAATGAAGCTATTCAGCAATTAGATACTTGGAAACAGCTATTTCCTTTAAGCGATCGGCTGACGGTCAGTGTCAATGTGTCAGCAAATCAACTCCTAAATAACTCTATAGTCAAGTTTATTGAAAAAACTTTAGACAAATATCACGTTAGCTGCGATCAGTTGAAACTTGAAATCACAGAAAGTGTTCTAGTCAACGATCCTGATACTACAGTTCAGGTATTACAAGAGTGTAAAAATTTAGGAATTGGTTTGTATATAGATGATTTTGGCACAGGCTATTCTTCTTTGAGTCGTCTCTATGACTTTCCTGTTGATGTCTTAAAAATTGATCGTTCTTTTATTAATAAGCGGAAGTGGCCCATTGTGCGGGCGATCGTGCAAATTGCCGTAGCAATGGATAAGGAGATTATTGTCGAAGGGGTAGAAACATTAGAAGAATTAGTTGCCCTAAAAGAAATGTCCTGTTGGCAGGGGCAAGGATATTATTTTTTCAAGCCTTTGGATGCAGAAACCGCAACAAACTTAATTGATTTAGATTTACAAAAGATCTAATTTTCAAGCTAGACAGAGTTTATCTATTTTTGCCTTTTTCTTCTCTAAGTATTTATACTTACTACAAATGTGAGATGCCCCAACCCAATGTTCCAAAGGGTTGATTTAAAACTTACAGTGATTGAAATGGGTATAGCTGGACTCTAACCAGCGACCGATCGCTTAGAAGGCGATTGCTCTATACAACTGAGCTATATACCCGTCATAAAATATGCGTCAGCAATAGATTCTATCTTAAAAGTAACGATTTAGAAAGCCCAATATTTGGTAATGTCCCAGACTTGTTGGAAGAAATATTAGGAAAGCATGGAAAATTCATGATGATTAATAAACAGACCAATTACGATATCGTGCATCATAACTGATTTGGAAAAGCAAATTGTCTTTCTCGCTAGACGCTTAATCCGAGTTCGTAAAGTTAAATGCTTGCGTTGATAGTGATCTGGGACTGGTACCGTCTTCCCGCACTAATTTTTATGTGGTTTGGGAAGACCGATACTCTTACTTTACACCTTCAATTCGAGCTTCTAGTTCTTGGTAAAGATCTTTGAGCATTTCTAGGTTTTGATCGCTGGTTTCCCAGTAGCCTCTACCATTCACTTCTAAAACAGTTCCGACAATCTTACGGAGAAAATAGGGATCACCTTCAGCAGTTCCAACTTAAACAAACTTGAAGTAAATATTTTGAACGATCGCCTTCTGAAGCTCAAAGCTGAGCCTAGTCAAGCACAGAGTTGAAGTGAATTACTAAACTATTCGCCTTGTTCTGGTTTTAGTAGGAGAAATTAGTAAATCAGATAGATTAATGGAGGTAGATATTTCTGAAGAGATATGAGTACCTATGATCTTAGAAAATCGAGTAGCTATATCTTTTATTACTCTTAATAGTTTTTCTTCGGAATCAGTTGGAACTACCCAGATAATTAGAGGAACAAACGGTAATTTTTCTTCCTTATATCGAATCAGTGCTTCTGTCGCATTTCCTAGGCTTGATTTAATTTGTAATGGATAAACTTTTCCTCTAAACTTAAAAAACATATCCCACTTAAACTTTACATCAGCATCACTCCCAGGAGGTGACTGCCAAGTAGTTACTCCTACTAGTCTTTCTAAGGAAGCCTTAACAATTTCTACTGCTAGATTTCCAATATGGTGCTCAGGAGTATTTATATCATAATGCTTCCGACAAGTATATTTTGCTGAGAAATATTTAGTCCTAGACTCTAATACTGGGTAGATTTTATTGCCCAAACAGCCAAATCTGCTGAAAGGATCTACTTGCCATTCAAAATCTATTGGTTCACCTGCTTCAGGAAGCCAATATATACCTTCGGAAATACAAAACTTCTCCACTTTAATAGGTATTTCAAGTCTAGCCAAGTTGTTTTCTTCTAATTTATTATGTTGGCTACTTAAAGGTATACGATGAGGTTTAAGAGGAACAATTTTGCATTCACTTTCATCAATATGTAGCTTACTTATGAATAATGACAAACTAAAGTATTTTTCTGTTTCACTTGCATCAGAAAATTGGCCGATTTTACAATACTCTATACTTTCCCAAAGCTCTTTATTGACTTCTAGTTTATAAGATACATTTGCGATTGGATAATCAAAATTCTGATAACTTATTGACTTAGGAAGGTCTAAATATTGACCATTTTTAAGTATTACTATATCGATATTATATTTATTCAATTTACTCAAATTCAATTGACATTTTAATAGCACTGAATATGATGTATTACTATTTTTCTGCGTCTTAATAATTTTCCCAAAAACGCCTAAAGAATAAGTTTCTAGCTCTATCCTCCCCTCTTCAAGACTTTTAATTACACCAGAAGGTTTTAGTGGAAGCCTGATTTCAATAAGAGTTTCCCTATCATTCTTAGAAGGCTCATAAATCTTAGGTTTTTCACCTCGTTTGTTAGTTCTTTCAGATGCAATTCTTTTCAGATTTGTTATCCATTCTGTCGAGATTTCGTTATAATTTAATTGTGGAATAGAATCATTTTCCTGTTTTTGTTTATTTATAGATTCTATCTCAAAAGTTTTAGAAAGATAATCTTCATAGCATTTTTGCCATTCTTGAATAGTATTTCTGACAGATAAATTAAGACTGTATAATTCTGGTTTTTTATTAGAGCTAAACATTTCCTCTGAAGTAACACCAAAGCGATACTCATACACTCCAAGTTTCTTTACAATAGTCGTTAAATCAACTAATAGTAATTTGATAGATGTAGTAGTCATATACTTGAGATTTTTAGAACATTATTTATTTTTTCTAATTCAAAGTTAAAAATATAGCGAATTACGATCAAACGTGCCACAGATAGAAAAGCAAAAACCATAACGGTGATTAGCCCTGCTACCCTTTTTGTGGCGGATTTGAACCCAAAGTGCTGTAAGTATAAATTTAAGGTCTCCCTGTACTATGTTTAGGTAGTTCAGGGAGACCGATACTCTTAATCTATACCCTCAATTCGATCTTCGAGTTCTTGATAAAGATCCTTGAGCATTTCTAGGCTTTGATCGCTGGTTTCCCAGTAGCCTCTACCATTCACCTCTAATAGAGTTCCAACAATCTTACGGAAAGAATGGGAATTCATATTTTTGAGGCGATCTAAGAATGTGGCTCTGGTACCTGTAAATCACGACAAATTTTGCGAGCTAGAAAATCATTGATTTCTCTGTGACGAGGAATTGATGAAGACCTCTGAGCATTTCGATTAACATAAATTGTATGATTTCCGCCCTCACGCAAAAACTCGCAACTATAACTCTCTAAATGACGAATCAATTCAACCCGCTTCATGCCGCTAAAAAGTGAACAGATTCACGGATTACATTTTTTCCCACAAGATGTTCTTCTGCCAAGATGCGATTTACTTCAAGTACTAACTCTATAGCTTCATCAAGATTCTTTTTGGCTTCATCTAAAGTTTCTCCTTGAGTATTTGCTCCAGGAAGTTCTTCGATAAAGCCAATATAACCTTCAGGCACTTTTTGAAAAACCTTTGTTAATTGTAATTTCATTTAGCACCCTAGAAAATTGGTTGATTTCGGCTTAACTATACTACTCTACACCCTCAATTCGATCTTCTAGTTCTTGGTAAAGATCCTTGAGCATTTCTAGGTTTTGATCGCTGGTTTCCCAGTAGCCTCTACCATTCACCTCTAATAGAGTTCCAACAATCTTACGGAAAGAATGGGGATTCATGTT
>Ga0209591_10004132_pt1 | contig 16573 bp, 16 predicted proteins | sample MAT01_FD_187207 | JGI IMG/M metagenome (GOLD analysis project Ga0209591, IMG submission 187207) | Freshwater microbial communities from Lake Fryxell liftoff mats and glacier meltwater in Antarctica - MAT-01 (SPAdes) (version 2) | ecosystem: Environmental > Aquatic > Freshwater > Ice > Liftoff... | reverse complement strand
GCGGGTCTTTCGGGGTTCGGCGCGAATGTCGACAGCCGCGGCGTTGGCCGCCTCCGCTGCGTAGGCCGCGTCCGCCGCGTCCGCCGCATCTGCCGCATCTGCCGAAAAGCGCGACACCGCCTCGTCCATGGTCGGCATCGGCGCTGAATCGACGTTGCCGTCGTCCCGCGACCTCTCTTGTTCGCGGCGCCGCGGCGGCTTGAGGCCGAAGTCGGCCAGCGCTGGCGGCGGCGGCGGAGGAGGAGGCGGAGACGGCGACTGCGCCACTGCCGCAGGCAGGGTGTCGTTCGGGCGCGGCGCGCCGAACTTCACCATCGAGCGTTGCGCGTCGGCCGCAGTGCCGCGCGGCGAGCCGGTGTCCAGGTCGAGCAGAGCCTCGGCAGCGTTGAAGACTTCCGAGCAGCGACCGCAGCGCACCCAGCCTTCGGACACGCGCAGTTGGTCCGGCACGACGCGGAAGACAGTGCCGCAAGCGGTGCAGCGGGTGGCCATGCCGGATGCCATTTGCGGGGCTCCGTAGCTCAGGTGCTTTGGTGAACCGGGGCCGGGCGTCGGGCGCACATCAGCACCCAGCCTTCTTCTTCTTCGGCCACCTTCACCTGCAGCCAGGGCGCATAGGCGGCGGTGACGTCATCTGCCTGGCGCGCCAGGATGCCGGCCATCACCAGCCAGCCGCCCGGCGCCACGTGGCCTGCCAGCAGCGGCGCCAGCAGCTTCAGCGGCGTGGCCAGGATGTTGGCCAGCACCACGCCGTAGCTGCCGCTGGCTTGCGCGGGCAGGCCCGGCGCCAGCGTGGCTGCGCCGATGCCGTTGCGAAGTGCGTTTTCGCGCGTGCTCTGCACGGCGGCGGGGTCGATGTCCACGGCGTCGATGAAGCCTGCGCCCATCAGCGCCGCGCCAATGGCCAGGATGCCGCTGCCGCAGCCGTAGTCCAGCACGCGCGTGAGGTCGGCCGTTGCGGGCTTGCGTGCCAGCCAGCGCAGGCACATGCGCGTGGTGGGGTGCGTGCCCGTGCCGAAGGCGAGACCCGGGTCCAGACGCATGACCTGCTTCGCGCCGGCCGGTACCTCGTGCCAACTCGGCACGACCCAGAATTCAGGCGTGATCTCCACCGGCGCGAACTGGCTCTGCGTCAGCCGCACCCAATCTTGATCTTCCACTTGATGCAAGCCCTGCACGTGGGCGCCGTCTTCGCCCGACTTCGCGCCGAACTGCGCCAGCGCCATTGCCGCGGCCCGGTCGGCGGCCGCTTCGGTGTCGAACAAGGCCTTCAACGTACTGCGGTCCCAGCCCGGCGCCGGCGCCGGCATGCCGGGTTCGCCGAAAAGCGCACGTTCGGCATCGCTATCGGCATCGGCGTCTTCGACGCTGACCGACAAGGCGTCCAGTTCGTCCATCAGCAGGTCTGACAGCGGCTCCACCACGGCCGCCGGCGCACGCAGCACCAACTCAAACATGGCCACCCCACGAGTGACCAAGGCCATGCGCGGATCCGGCTCCGCCGGTCGGCAGCATGAGACCCCTCGGGGGGCAGCGAACGAAGTGAGCTTGGGGGCCTACGTTCACCGGGTGCGCTTTCCCAGCCAGCCTTCCAGGTAATGGATGCTGGTGCCGCCCTCGACGAATTTGGCATCGGCCATCAGTTCACGGTGCAGCGGAATGTTGGTGCTGATGCCTTCGACCACGGTTTCCGACAGCGCCGTGCGCATGCGCGCCAGCGCCTGGTCGCGGGTGTCGCCGTGGCAGATGATCTTGCCCACCATGCTGTCGTAGTTCGGCGGCACGAAGTAGTTCGTGTAGATGTGCGAATCCACCCGCACACCGGGGCCGCCCGGCGCGTGCCAAAGCGTGATGCGCCCCGGCGACGGCGTGAACTTGTAAGGGTCTTCGGCGTTGATGCGGCACTCGATGGCATGGCCGCGCATCTCGATGTTGCGCTGAGTGAAGGGCAGCTTTTCGCCCGCCGCCACGCGAATCTGCATCTGCACGATGTCGATGCCCGTCACCATCTCTGTGACCGGGTGTTCGACCTGCACACGCGTGTTCATCTCGATGAAATAGAACTCGCCGTCTTCGAACAGAAACTCGAAGGTGCCGGCGCCGCGGTAGCCGATCTTCTTGCAGGCCGCTGCGCAGCGGTCGCCGATGCGCTCGATGACACGGCGCGGAATGCCCGGCGCCGGCGCTTCTTCGATGATCTTCTGGTGGCGCCGCTGCATGCTGCAGTCGCGTTCGCCCAGCCAGACCGCGTTCTTGTGCTGGTCGGCCATGATCTGGATCTCGATGTGGCGCGGCCGCTCGAGAAACTTCTCCATGTAGACCTGCGGGTTGCCGAAGGCGGCACCGGCTTCGGCACGGGTGGTCAGCACAGCGTGGATCAGCGCCGCTTCGGTGTGCACCACACGCATGCCACGCCCACCCCCGCCGCCAGCCGCTTTGATGATGACGGGATAGCCCACGGCGCGGGCGATCTTGATGACCTCTTTCGGGTCGTCGGGCAGTACGCCTTCGCTGCCTGGCACGCAGGGCACGCCGCTCTTGATCATCGCCTGCTTGGCCGAGACCTTGTCGCCCATCAACCGGATGCTCTCGGGCGAGGGGCCGATGAAGGTGAAGCCGCTTTTCTCCACCCGTTCGGCAAAGTTGGCGTTTTCGCTGAGGAAACCGTAGCCGGGGTGGATGGCCTCGGCGTCGGTGACCTCGGCCGTCGCGATGATGGCCGGCATGTTCAGGTAACTCAGCGTCGAAGAGGCCGGGCCTATGCACACCGCCTCATCGGCCAGTTTCACGTACTTGGCTTCGCGGTCGGCCTCTGAATAGACGACCACGGCCTTGATGCCCATTTCCTTGCAGGCACGCTGGATGCGCAGGGCGATCTCACCCCGGTTTGCGATCAGGATCTTCTTGAACACAGGTCAGGCCCGTTTCACTCGACGATGAACAGCGGCTGGCCGAATTCGACCGCCTGCCCGTTCTCGCACAGGATGCGCAGCACCTTGCCGTCCACGTCGGACTCGATCTCGTTCATGATCTTCATGGCCTCGATGATGCAGACCGGCAGCCCCACCTTGACCTGGTCACCGAGCTCGGCGAAGGCCTTGGCCCCCGGGCTGGCGGAGCGGTAGAAGGTGCCGACCATCGGCGACTTGATGACTTTGCCGGGCGGCGCAGCCTCGGCCGCCGGGGCGACGGGCGCTGCTGGCGCAGCCGCCGCGGCGGCGGGAGGGGCCGGCGCATAGACCGGCGCGGACACGGCCACGGCACCTGCCTTCACGATGCGCACCTTGCCTTCGGCTTCGGTGATCTCCAGTTCGGAGATGTTCGATTCACTGACGAGGTCGATCAGTGTCTTGAGTTTTCTCAGGTCCATGGGGGCACAGTCCTCATTGCTTTTGTGGGGTTCAGGCGCCGGCTCTGGGGCTGGCTGCGGCGAAATTCAGGAAGATTCAGGCAGAACACGCCCCGGGCTGGAGCGCCGGCGCAACCACTCCGCCGGGCGCTGGCAGCAGGACGAGCGCGTGCTGCAGCGCCAGGCGGTAGCCGTTGACGCCCAGGCCGCAGATCACGCCCAGCGCGATGGGCGACAGGTAGGAATGGTGGCGGAAGGTCTCGCGGGCGTGCACGTTGCTGATGTGCACTTCGATGAACGGCAGCGCCACGCCGGCCAGCGCATCGCGCAGCGCCACGCTGGTGTGCGTGAGGCCGCCCGGGTTGATGACGATGCACTGCGTGCCGTCCATGCGCGCGGCCTGAATGCGATCGATCAGCGCACCTTCATGGTTGCTCTGGAAACACTGCAGCGCAACGCCGGCATTTGCAGCGATCTGGGTCAGTTCTGTCTCGATCATCGGCAGCGTCGTGTGGCCATAGACCAACGGCTCGCGCGTGCCGAGCAGGTTCAGATTGGGGCCGTTGACGACGAGGATGCTCATGAACTAGGGGGCGCCGAGTGGCGCTCGGGCGCGACTTTACGCCTTTTGCCAGCCGATAGGCGCAAATCGGCGCAACTCACGCGCCAGCCGGGCCTAGAGTGTCTGCACCCAGCCGTTCAGTTCGTCGAAGGTGGTTTCACCCAGTTTCCGCTGTACGACCCGCCCGCTGCGGTCGAAGACGGCTGTGAAGGGCAGGGCACCGATGCTGTTGCCCAGCTGCCGGCTGAGGTCGGTGCCTTCAAAGCCAGCCAGCGCGATGGCATAGCTCACGGGCGTCTTGGCCAGGAACTGCCGCACCGCTGTCCGGTTGTCGACCGCCAGGCCCACCACCCGCCCACCACGCGCCGCGAAGGCCTTCGCGAAGCGGTCGAGTTCGGGCATTTCTTTGACGCAGGGCGGGCACCACGTGGCCCAGAAGTTCAACACCAGCGGTTGCCCGCGCAAGGAGGCCATCGACAACACGGCGCCGTCGATTTGTGTGAAGCTGGTCTGCCAGAAGGCCTGGGTGGGAGAGTCGAGCACTGCCAGGCCGGCCCCAGCAGGCGCCGGTGCCGAGGCGCGCCACAGGTTCCAGCCGACACCGGCACCTGCTGCCACCGCACCGACTGTGCCCAGCACGAGATGGCGGCGCTTCACCCGGCCGCCTCCTGGGCTTCTGATGCCATCAGTTTTTGCAGCGCGCCCAAGTCGCCGCGCCAGCTGCGGCCGCGCGCATCGGGCTTCAGCGCGCCACGCTGGTCGTCGTAGTCGTGCAGCAGCAGGTGCACGGTGACGGGCTCGCCCAGCGCGCGGCTGGGCGAGCTGACGCTCAGCACATGCAGCGGTTCGCCGCCGCGGCCGCCGGGGCGGGTGATGCTGCCGCTGTCGTAGTTCTCGCCAGCGTTGATGAGCGCGATTTCGACCGCCTTGGCGTCGTCGCAATACAGGTCGAGGTGCACGGTGGACAGCCTTGTCGCCGTGCCCCGCCATGCCGCGCCCGAAAGGTGCGGCCGAAATTCGGCCAGACGCTGCATCCACAGCAGCGCGGCATCGCGCAGCGCCTGCAGCTCGGCCGGCTGCGTGTCGGCGCAGAAGATCTCGATGTACTCGCGCACCGCGTCTTCCACTTCCTCGTTGCTGGGCAACTCTGCGCGAGCACCCAGGTCACGTGCTGCCTTGCGCTTGGCGGCGGCGTACTCCATGCCTTCATCCACCACCAGGCGGGCGGCAAAGGCGGCGATTTCTTCGGTGGCGCTCATCAGCGGTGTGCAGTCAGGGCAGGGTGACATCACCCATGCGGGCTGCGATGGTGGCAGAACGCGCCAGCACGTAGGGCGAGCCCGGGTTCTTTTCGAAACGTTTGGGCGCCGGCAGCATCACCGCCAGCCGCGCCGCCTGCCAGGCCGACAGCTGCGCGGCGTCGACCCGGAAGTAGTGACGAGCCGCGGCCTGCGCGCCGAAGAGCCCTTCGCCCCATTCCACGTTGTTCAGATAGATCTCCAGCAGCCGATCTTTGGGCAGCAGCGCGTCCAGCGCCAGCGCCAGCACCAGTTCCTGGCCCTTGCGCAGCACGGTGCGCTCGCCGCTGAGAAAGAGGTTCTTCGCCAGCTGCTGGGTGATGGTCGAGCCGCCCACGACCTTGGCCGTGACGGCGCGCGCCGGCTGGCGCGCCTTGATGCGCTCGACGCGTTTCTCCGCCTTCTGGTTTCTCTGCCAGGCCTTGTCGATGGCTTCCCAGTCGACGCCGGCGTGGTCTGCGAAACCAGCGTCTTCGCTGGCGATGACGGCGCGTTTGAGGTTGGCGGAAATGCGCTCGGCCGGCACCCAGGTCTGGCTCCAGGCGATCTGGCGCTTTTCAATGAGCAAGCGCCAGGCCTCGCTGCGCTGGAAGGGCGTGGACTGCGGGTCGACGACATTCATCAGCGCGATGCGGCCCATGAACACGAGTTGCAACGACAGCGTGCTCAGCAGCAGCAGGCCGAGCAGGCGCAGGGCTTGACGTTGCCAGGCAGGGCGTGCCTTCATGGCTGGGCCGCCACTTCAGCACGCAGGGCCTGCAGCACCGGCGCGGTGAGTGGGCGCACACCGCGCCACAGCAGAAAGGCTTCGGCCGCCTGTTCCACCAGCATCCCGAGGCCGTCGCGCGCCTGTGCGCCATGGCCTCGCGCCCAGCCCAGAAAGGGCGCGGCAGCGGCGCCGTACATCAGGTCGACGGCCAGCGCGCCAGCGCCCAGCGTGCTGGCCGGCACGGGCGAGGCCGCACCTTGCAGGCTGCTCGCGCTGGCGTTGATGACGACGTCGAAACAATCACCCGGCGCTTCCAGGGGCGCGGCCGTCAGCGCGGCACCGCAGCGCTCGGCCCAGGCAGCGTGGCTGGACACCAGCGCCTGCGCCTTGGCGGCCGTGCGGTTGGCCAGCACCAGCAGCGCCGGGCGTGCTTCCAGCAGCGGGCCCAGCACGCCGGCCGCAGCGCCGCCGGCGCCCACCAGCAAGACACGCAGCCCGGCCAGTGAGCGGCCGGCGTTCTGTTCGATGTCGCGTTGCAGGCCCACGCCGTCTGTGTTGTCGGCCAGCCAGCCCGAGTTTCCGTCCGCGGCATCGAAGCGCAGCGTGTTCGCCGCACCCGCCAGCTGCGCGCGCGGCGTGCGGCGCGGCGCCATCTGCCAGGCCTCGAACTTGAAAGGCACGGTGACGTTGCAGCCGCGGCCCGGGTTGTGGCTGCTGGCGGCAAAGGCCTCGACGGTGGCGGCAAAGCCATCCAGCGGCGCCAGCAGGCGTTCATAGACCACCGCCTGGCCGGTTTGGCGGGCGAATGCGGCGTGGATGTCCGGGCTGCGGCTGTGCGCCACGGGGTGGCCGATGACGGCGTAGCGGGCGGGCAGAGGGGTCGGGTTCATCGGGTGCTGAGCGAGGTTTCCAGACCGTCGTCGCGCGTGAAACGAAAGCGCGAGGTGACGACGATCTGGTCGGCCTGCGCGCGCATGGCCGGGCTGAAGCCGCCGAAGGGCGAGGCCGCCATCACGATGGCCAGCGCCTGTTGGTCGAGCCGGCGCGACTTCGACGGCCGCACGACCTCGGCTTCCACCACGCGGCCGGTGGCGTCCACGGTGACGTTCATCGTCAGCTCGCCGTAGATCTTGCGGCCCTCGAACTGGGGGAAGTCGCGCGTGCCACGCTCTTCGATGCGCCGGCGCAGGCCGTCGTAGTAGATCGCGTAGACCTCTTCTCTCGTGGCCGGGCTGATGTAGCGCTTCTTGGGCCGCGCGTTTTCATCGTTCACGCGCTTTTCTATCTCGGCCAGCAGGCGCAGCAGCTGCTTGCGCCGGTCTTCCTGCTCGCGCTCGGTGGGCGTGCCGTTCTCGCGCTGCGGGTCGGGCGGCGGCAAGGAAGCCACTTCGCGGCGTATCTGCGCCAGCAGTTGCTGCTGCTCCTGCTGCAGGCGGTCGATGCGGCGGCGCGCGTCGTCGGCGGCGTCGCCCAGCTGCATGGTGGCTGCCGAGGGCAGTGGCGACGTGGCGCGGCCCTTTTCGGCCTCGCCGCCGCCGGCCAGGTTGGCCTGCGCGATGGCCTGCGCCTGGGTGGGCGCTTCGGCGCTGCGCGCATTGACCAGAATGACTTCCAGCGGCGTGTCGCTGAAGACGCGGTTGAAACTTTCGGGGTCGACAAAACGCACCGTCAAGGCCGCACCATGCAGCGCGCCCGAAAACAGCAGCGCCCATTGCAGCCCCGACAGGTCGCGCCAATGCATGGGGCTCCTTACGCCGTTGTCATGGCTGCGCTTGAGCTTGTGAATGCTCTGACGGTTGCGCTGGGGCCGAGGGCTCGCCCTCGTCAAGCGTCAGTGCGATCTGCAAGCCGCCCACGGCCTCTGCGATGTCTTCTGCCATGTCTTCTGCCGACTCTTGAGCGTTCGCTTCGGCCGCCGTGCCTTCAAGGGCCGCAGCCGGTTCGTCCAGGCGTGCCGCAAGGCTTGCGTGCAGGTCCAGATTCAGCAGGTCGATGCCGGTGATGCGCGCGCGCACCCGGCTGCCGCGCGGCAGGGTTTCAGTGCCGGGCACGCGAAATATGAGCGGCAGCGCCTCGGCGCGCACCATGCCGTCCTTCATCACCGCTGCGTCCAGTTCGGCCAGGCCCGCTTGTTCCACATGGCGCAGTGTCCAGTAGCGCTCGATGCCTTGCTGGAACGCGTTGTAAGCGCTGTAGGCGGCGTCGAAGCCCGAAATCACCGAAAAAAGCGCCGCGTCCTTGGGCCGGAAAGGCGCTGCCAGCGCTGCGGTGCGGCCGTGGCGCACGCAGGCAATGATCTGCCACTGGTTGGCCAGGTCGACGTAGCGCCGCAGCGGGCTCGTGCTCCAGGCGTACTGCGCCACCCCCATGCCGGCGTGCGGCGCCGGCTTCGTGCCCATGCGAACTTTTACGCCCGGCAACAGGCTGGCCTGGCTGCGGTAGATGCCGGGCACGCCGTGTTCGGCGAGCCAGCCGCCCCAGGTGCTGTTGGCCAGGATCATCGCCTCGGCGACGATCAGGTCCAGCGGCGCGCCGCGTTGGCGCGTGCTGATCTGCACCGGCTCCTGGCCTTGCGGTTCTCCTTCGTCGCCGTCTTCGCGAACGAGGCGGAAGTTGTAGTCGGGCCGGTTGAAGCTTTCCGGCTTGCCGCGCACCACCTCGCGCCGGCCCTTCAAGGCTTGCGCCAGGCGAAAGGCGAAAGCCAGCTCGGGCGCAAAGGCGTAATCGGCCGGCGCGTGGCCGGTCAGGCTGGCTTCGGTGACCACGGCGTCGAGCTTGTCGTGGCGCAGGTTGGCGGCAATCGGCACCAGCTCGACCTTGCTTTCGTGCCCGCGCACTTCCAGTGTCGCCTCGTCCAGCGTCACATACAGACTCAGCGCCGGGCAGTTGCGGCCCTCTGCCAGCGTGTAGGCCTGCACCACCTCGTCGGGCAGCATGGTGATCTTCCAGCCCGGCATGTAGACGGTGGACAGGCGCTCACGCGCCACCTTGTCCAGCGGCGAATCTGGCGTGATGGCCAGGCCAGGCGCTGCAATGTGCACGCCGAAGACCACCGTGCCCGTGCCCAGGCCCTGCACCGACAGCGCGTCGTCGATTTCGGTGGTGGCCGAGTCGTCGATGGAGAAGGCTTGCACTGCTGCCAGCGGCAGCTCTTCCGTCAGCGTGTCCTTCAAGGGCGGCGGCATCAGCCCGGCGCCGAACTTGTAGCCCTTCGGAAACTGGTCGAAGAGAAAACGTTGCCAATGGAACTGGTAGGGGCTGGCGATGGCGCCGGCAGAGGTCAGCAGGTCGAGCGGCGCGCGCTGCGCGGTCTTCGCGGCCTGCACCACGGCCTTGTACTCGGGGCCGTTCTTGTCGGGCTTGAAGAGGATGCGGTAGAGCTCTTGCTGCACCGGTGCCGGGCAGCGGCCAGCCACGAGCTCGGCGGCCCAGGTCTCGATCTGCGCCGCAATCTGCTTCTTGCGCTCGATGCCCAGCAGCGCGGCTTTCACCGTTTCTTCGGGCGCCTTCTTGAACTGCCCTTTGCCGAGCCGGCGAAAGTAATGCGGCGCATCGAAGAGGCGCAGCAGCATCGCCGCTTGTTGTTCGGGGCTTGCGTTGGCGCTGAAGTACTCGCGCGCCAGGTCCGTGAAGTGAAAGTCGCCCTCGGCGGTGCCGCCGGCTGCGAATTCCCATGCAAAGTCGAGGTCGATCTCGGCGGCCAGCGCCGCGGCACTGGCCAACAGTGCCGCCGGGGCGGGTTTGTCGAAGCGCAGCATCACGTTGGCGCCTTTGACCTTCACCCGCTTGCCCGAGTCGAGCTCGACCTGCAGCGAGTTCTCGGCCTCGGACATCAAGCGGCCGGCGTGGAATTTGCCGGCGTCGTCGAAAAGCACATTCATCAGTTCAAGACGCAGAGCAGGCGCTCGCGTTCCTCGGAGGTTGCCAGCAGTTGCGGGAGGCCGGGGTCGAAGGTGAGCAGGCGCGCGCCGTGGCGGGCGGCTGCGGTCAGCAGGTAGGCGTCTGTGATCTGGCGGTGGCCGAAGAGGCCCCCCGTGCAGCAAGCCGCCACCTGCTCGAAACCGAAATCGAGGGCCAGCAGGCGGTGTTGTGGATGTGCGGTGTTGCGCAGCAGCAGCTCGGCCACTTGCGGCACGGAAATCGGGCGACCAGAGAAAGCCGGCTGCGAAACGATGCGCACGAAGGCCGCCTGCGTCAGCGCCGTGGTCGCCCAGCCTTCAGCGGCATGGCGCTTGAACCAGTGGCGCACGGCCTCGTGATGTTCATGCGCGGGCCAGCCCAGGGCGATGAGGGCATTGGCGTCGAGCAGCCAGCTCAAGACGCCTCGTCCAGCAGGTCTTTCACCCGGGCTGCGCTGACCTTGGGGGTGTCCGCCGGCAACTCGAAAAACCAGACCCCATCCTGCTGCCGCATCGGCAGGCGCTCGGCGCTGCCCATTCGGATCAGTTCCGACACGGCCTGCCCCAGCTTCAGCGATCGCGCGCGCGCGTACGCCTGCGCCGTGGCAAAGGCATCACTTTCCAGAGACAGGGTGGTGCGCATGGTTGATGCAGTTTTGTGTGAGTGATGCAGTTTAGCCGGTGGCGTGTCGTCGCTGGCTTTCGTGGGCATTCGCTGGCTCTGATGCCGCGGTGTCGTGCCCTGCTCCACTGTGTCGGCTGCCGCAGATTCGGGTTCATCCTAGGGGGGCGACTGGCTGAGAATCTGGCTGGTCCTTCCTTCCATTCACCCAGGTTCCCCTCTGCTTGCCATGAGCTTCACCTTTTCCCCGTTCGCCCACTCCGCGCCCACGCCCATGCCCACTCCCGCGCATCTGCCCGGCCGCCTGCCTGGCCGCCTGGCCGCCCTGGCCGCTGCGGTCGCGGCAGTGAGCCTGGCTGCCTGCACCACGGTGCCGGCCGACACCGCAACACCCGCCGCTTCACGCGCTGCCGCTGCCCCTGGGGCGGCACCCCCAGTTCCTGCCGCCGCGGCCGCTGGCGGAACTGCTGGCCCGTCCGCCGGCATCCCCGCCGGCACCGCCGCTGGCGCCGCCGCGGCCCGCCCCGACGCCACCGCGCCGCGCCCCTTTGCCGAGGTGGCGCGTGACGCCAAGCGGCAGGATGGCTTTGTGCCCATCTGGCGCAAGGACGACAAGGTCTGGCTGGAGATTCCCAAGGAGCGACTCGGGCAGCCGATGCTGTTCAGCGTCAACGTGGCGCAGACCGTCGGCGAACGTGGCCTTTACGCCAGCCAGATGGGCCCGCGCTGGATGGTGGAATTCCGCCGCACCGGCAACCAGATGCAGCTGGTGGCGCGCCAGACGGGCTTTCGCGGTGAACGTGACGCCGCCAGCGGCCGCGCGGTGGCCCAGGCCTTCAGCGAGAGCTTGATCACGAGCAGCCCTGTTGCCAGCGCCGACCACCCCGAGCGCAAGTCGGTGCTGGTGGATGCCAGCATGCTGCTGGCCGACCTCATCGGCTACGGCTCGGCGCTCGAGCGCACCTTCCGCTTGCCGTTTGCGCCCGACCGCGCCAACTCGTTTTTCCAGGACGCGCGCGCCGAAGAAGGCCTGACCACGTTGTCGGCCAAGGTGCACTACGCCGTGGCACGCCTGCCCGCGCCGCCGCTGTTGCCGCCAGGCGCGCCAGCGCCGGTGCAGGCGCCGCCGCCGATGACCACGCCCGACGCGCGCAGCCTGTTCGTTACCTTCGTCTACAACCTGCGTGAACTGCCGGCGCAGCCGATGACACCGCGTGCCGCCGATCCGCGCGTGGGCTATTTCACCGACAGCTACACCGACCTGTCCGACGACCGCCGCACCAACGCCAAGGTGCACAACATCAAGCGCTGGCGCCTGGACAAGAAAGACCCGCAGGCGGCCCTGAGCGAGCCGGTGCAGCCCATCACCTTCTGGATGGACCGCAACATTCCCGAGCGCTACCGCAAGTCGGTCGAGGCCGGCATCGTCGAGTGGAACAAGGCTTTCGAGCGCATCGGCTACAAGAATGCCGTGGTGGCCAGGCAGCAGCCCGATGACGCCGCCTTCGACCTGATGGACTCGCGCCATGCGTCCGTCCGCTGGTTCCTCGGTGCCGATGTCGGTTTTGCGCAGGGCCCGAGCCACAGCGACCCGCGCACCGGCGAGATTCTCGACGCCGACATCCGCATGAGCGATGTCTTCGGCCGCGGCAGCCGCCGCCTGGCGCGTGACGATATCTACAGCGGCACACAGCGGCCGGCCTGGCAGGCGCAGATCGACGCTGTCGCAGCCGCGTCGTTAGGCAGCGACGCCTGTACCTATTCGCAGGAAAGCGCTGACGAGATGGACTTCGCCTTCGACCTGCTGGAGGCCCGCGGCGAGCTCGACCCCGACAGCCCCGAGACCGAAGCCTTCGTGCAGAACTACATCAAGGACGTCATCACGCACGAGGTGGGCCACACCCTCGGCTTGCGCCACAACTTCAAGGCCAGCACCACCATCACCCGCGCGCAGCTCAAGGACAAGGCCTTCGTCACCCGCGAAGGCATCAGCGGCAGCGTGATGGACTACAACGCCTTCAACCTGTCGCTGCAAGGCGAGCCCAAGGGCGAGCTGAACATGGTGACGCTGGGCGCCTACGACCACTTCGCCGTCGAGTACGGCTACAAGTCGGTGAACTCGGCCGAAGAGCTGAAGGCCATTGCCGAACGCAGCGGCAGCGACCCACGGCTGGCCTTTGCCGATGACGGCGATGTCGGCGCCGAGGGCCTGGACCCGCTGGTGAACCAGCGCGATCTGGGCGACGACCCGCTGGCCTTTGCCCAACGTCGGCTGGCGCTGAGCAAGGAGCTGTGGGCGCGCGTGCAAGAGCGCAAGGCGCAAGCCGGCGACGACCCCGAGCGCGCCACGCGCAGCGTGCTGGCCGGTTTCCGCCAGGTCGGCACGCTGCCGGTGATGGCGGCCAAGTACGTGGGCGGGATGCACACGGACCGCGCCCAGCCCGGCAGTGGCAAGCCGGCTTTCCGTCCTGTCGACCCGACGCAGCAGCGCGCTGCGCTGAGCTTCCTGACGCAGGAGATCTTCAGCAACGACAGCTTCCGCTTCAAGCCCGAGTTCCTGCAGACGCTGCAGAACGACTACATCGAGTTCCAGCGCCCCGGCCCCTTGAGCGTGCCGCAGGCCGTGCTGGGCGTGCAGACGGCCACGCTGGACCGATTGATGAGCGCCGGCACCGCGCGTCGGCTGCTGGAGCTGCCGCACTACTTGCCCGAGAAGCAGCGCGCGGATGCCATCAGCCTGAACGAGCTCTACACGACGCTGCAAGGCGCGGTGTGGAGCGAGCTGAAGAGCGGCAAGCCGATGGATGAATTGCGCCGCACCCTGCAGCGCGAACACCTGCGCCGCCTTCAGGCCGTGCTGACGCGGCCCGCGCCCGGTACGCCGGCCGATGCTGTGAGCCTGGCCCGCCTGCACGCGGTGGAGCTGCAAGGCCAGCTGCGCGGCGCACTGGTGAAGAAGGCCGGCATGGCGGTGGAGAACCGCGCGCATCTGGAAGATGCGCTGGCGCTGGTGACGGAAGCGCTGCGCGCGGCTCTGCAGCGGAGTTGAGCCGCCGGGCCGGGCGTGCTCAGCGCTCGGCCAGCGCCTTCAGCAGCTTGTCGTGGATGCCGCCAAAGCCGCCATTGCTCATGCACAGCACATGGTCGCCAGGTGCGGCGGCGTGCGCGATAGCCGCCACCAGGGCGTCGACGCTGTCTTTCACCGTGACGGTGTCGCCCAGCGGGGCCAGCGCCTCGGCGGCGCTCCAGCCGTAGTGGCCCTGCAGGCAGAAGCTGAGGTCGGCCGCTTCCAGCGCCCAGGGCAGCTGCGCTTTCATGGCGCCCAGCTTCATGGTGTTGGAGCGCGGCTCGAACACGGCCAGGATGCGCTGGCTGTGGCCGACCTTGCGCCTCAGGCCATCCACCGTGGTGCGCATGGCCGTGGGGTGGTGGGCGAAGTCGTCGTAGACCTTCACGCCCGCGGCTTCACCGCGCAGTTCCAGCCGGCGGCGCACGTTCTGAAAGCCGGCCAGCGCGGTGCAGGCGGCCTCGGGCGCCACGCCCACATGTTCAGCCGCGCCGATGGCGGCCAGCGCGTTCATCTGGTTGTGTTCGCCCAGCAGCGCCCATTCCACGTGGCCGAGCTTCAGGCTGCCGCGCAGCACGTCGAAGCTCTGCGGGTCGCCGCGCGCACACAGGCCACCGGGTTCTTCGCGCTTGGTGCCGAAACGCTGCACCTCGCTCCAGCAGCCGCGCGCCAGCACGCGCTGCAATGCCTCGTCACGCGAGTTCACCACCAGCCGGCCGCTGGCAGGCACGGTGCGCACGAGATGGTGGAACTGGGTCTCGATGGCCGCCACGTCGGGGAAGATGTCGGCGTGGTCGTGTTCCAGGTTGTTCAGGATGGCCGTGCGCGGCCGGTAGTGCACGAACTTGCTGCGCTTGTCGAAGAGCGCGGTGTCGTACTCGTCGGCTTCGATGACGAAGCACTTGCCCGTGCCCAGACGCGCCGAGACGCCGAAGTTCAGCGGCACGCCGCCGACCAGAAACCCCGGCTGCAGGCCAGCCTGATCGAGGATCCAGGCCAGCATCGCGGTGGTGCTGGTCTTGCCGTGGGTGCCCGCCACGGCCAGCACATGCCGGCCCTGCAACACGTGTTCGGCCAGCCACTGCGGGCCGCTGGTGTACGCGGCGCCGGCATCGAGAATGGCCTCCATCAGTGCATTGCCGCGCGTCACCACGTTGCCAATGACGAAGACGTCGGGCTTCAGCGCCAGCTGGTCGGCGCCAAAACCTTCGACGAGATCGATGCCGAGCGCGCGCAACTGGTCGCTCATCGGCGGGTAAACGCCCGCATCGCAGCCGGTGACACGATGCCCGGCTTCACGGGCGAGCGCCGCAAGTCCCCCCATGAAGGTGCCGCAGATGCCGAGGATGTGAAGATGCATGCGGATCATTCTAGGTTTGCGCCCTCTATGCGCCAGATTCCGCGCCGCACATGACCTTCCCTCGCTTTGCCGGCATTCCCTGGATTTCCAGCAACCCCTACGCCTACCCGGCGCTGGAGGTCGTGCACATCATCGGCATCGCCTTGCTGCTGGGCAGCCTGGTGCTGGTGGAACTGCGGGTCTGGGGCGCCGGGGCCGATTTGCCGCTGCGGGCGCTGGCGCGGCTGGCGCTGCCGGTCACGGTGGCGGGTTTCGGGCTCGTGGCGATGAGCGGTTTGCTGCTCTTCGCAGCCCACCCCAACGACATGCTGGCCAACCGCGCCTTCCTCATCAAGCTGGGCCTGGTTTCGCTGGCCGGGTTGAACGCCGCCTTCTTTCACGCCCGTGGCAGCCTGGCCATGAACGACGGCTTCGCGCGCGTCCAGACCGCGTTGTCGTTGGGGTTGTGGCTGGGCGCCATCATCTGCGGCCGTTGGATTGCCTACATCTGAAAGGAAAGACCATGCAAAGACGCACTTTCATCGCCAGCAGCACGATGCTCGCCTTGGCGACGCCTTCGGCCTGGGCCCACCACGGCTGGAGCAGCTTCGACCAGAGCCGCCCCATCTATCTGGAGGGCACAGCGGCCAAGGTGCGCTGGGCCAACCCGCACACCGAGATGGAGCTGGAGCTGCCGGCCGACTTGAAGCTGCCCGCCGACCTGGCCACCCGCGCCCTGCCGGCGCAGAGTGCCAACGTCGACGGCGCCGCGCTGCTGAAGGCCGCGCAACTGCCCACGCGCAAAGACCGCCGCTGGCAGATCGAGCTGGCGCCGCTGTCGCGCATGAATGCCTGGCAGGTGCCCGAGATCAAGAACGGCGATCGCGTGGCGCTGCTGGGCTTCACGTTCACTGGCGAGAAGGGCGACGCCATCCTGCGCGCCGAGTATGTCTTTGTCGGCGGCAAGACTTACGGGTTGCGGTCTTCGCCGGCCTGATTCACGGCGTGGATTGCCAGGGGCGCCTGAATGGCGGCTCGGTCAGCGGCCCCACCAGCGGCGCAGCACCCGTGTCGCCGCGTGTAAGACGTCGCCGGCTGCGCCCTGCAGCCAGTCGGCCAGCGCATCCTCACGCTTGCGCTGCGGCGGCGGTACGCGCCCCATGCGCTCGTCGGCTTCGGTCTGCATCGAGCGGGCCCGCTCGCGCTGGCGGTCCAGCCCCGGTTGCTGGCGCGCCAGACGTTCCTGCACCACCTGCGGCGCCGGGCGCTGCGCATGGGCGGCCAGCGCCGGGCCCAGGGCGCTGACCTGCCGGTGGGCTTCGGCCAGGCCGGGTGCCGTGAGCGTGGCGCCGCAGGTGTCGCACAGCCAGCCCGCGTCACCTGACTGCGTCGCACCGCAGGCCCGGCAGTTCAGCGCACCGGCATCGCCGCGCCGTTGGTGCACGGCGTGCTGGCGGGTGACACCTTCGGGGTCGAGCGCCGACGCCAGCCGTGCCACGTCCACCACCGCAGGCACCGACGTGCACCATGGGCATTGCGTGTCGGCCTGGCCGATGCCGCCACCGCAGTTCACACAATGGATGGCGCCGTCGCGCTGCAATGCGCGGTGGCGGTCGACCGAGCTCATGGGCCGCACCAGGCCCTTTTGCTGCAGGAACTGGCCGAAGCTCTGCCAGGCGCCATGGCGCTGCGCACATTCCAGCTGCAAAGAGCTGCCGAAACGCGATG
>Ga0209591_10004129_pt1 | contig 16588 bp, 7 predicted proteins | sample MAT01_FD_187207 | JGI IMG/M metagenome (GOLD analysis project Ga0209591, IMG submission 187207) | Freshwater microbial communities from Lake Fryxell liftoff mats and glacier meltwater in Antarctica - MAT-01 (SPAdes) (version 2) | ecosystem: Environmental > Aquatic > Freshwater > Ice > Liftoff... | reverse complement strand
ATGCAGGTGATATCAGCTTAGTTGAGAATAATGCAGCGGGTTCTGTGAGTGTGATTACTCATTAGGTGAAACGTGAAAAGTGAAACGTGAAAAGTGAAATGTGAAATGTGAAAAGTAAAAAGTGAAATGCTTGCCCGCCTATGGCGGGTGAAAAGTGAAAAGTGAAATGCTTGCCCGCCTATGGCGGGTGAAAAGTAAAAAGTGAAATGCTTGCCCGCCTATGGCGGGTGAAAAGTGAAAAGTGAAAAGTGAAAAGTGAAATGTGAAAAGTGAAAAGTGAAAAGTGAAAAGTAAAAGATTTTAAATTAAATCGTTTCACGTTTTACTTTTCACGTTTCACGTTTTATGCATCTTGTCTTGTTTTATATCATCGAGCTTGTTCAATATCCATTCTTTATAAATCAATTCTTTGTTTGTCGTTGCCTTTTCCTTAAGTTTAATTAATTTAAAATCATCGAAATTAATTTTCAACTTAATCATATCATTTACAAAATTCAGAAAAAACATAATTTTTTCTTTCTGATTTTCCTTTAATAATTTTGAATTGCTTAGAAAATGTTTGTGTGCGTCTATAATTGAGAATGCACTTTCAAAAGAATCAAGTTCATATAAACTGACAAGCATTATCTTTTTTATATCATTCTTAAAATAAAGATTTTCATTTGTAGTTGCGAGTAAATCATTGAAATTAATTTCATTGCAAAGTTCAAGTGTTTTTTCAAAATTTTTCTGAAGAAAGTTTATATGCGCATTAGAGTATGCCTTAATGCTCATCCTGCTTTTGGAATCTACACAGTTAATATAGTCTGATATGAATTTTTTTAAAATCTTAATTTCATTTAACGTAACACAAAGAATCAGAATATTTCTGTAAAGATTAATATTTATGACATCCTTTTCCAAATGTGAGATGACATTATATTTTAACATCTCCAGTAAAATGTCAAGCAGTATTTTATTGTATTTGAAAATTCCGTTACCAATTTTATTGATGCAATATGTCTGCATCATTGAATAAATATTTTTTTGGTCTATCTTAGACAGAACCCGAAAATGTTTATCGAAAAGTTCTTTTGCTTTAAAAAAATACTCCTCATCTTTATCCTCTTCAAAAAAACTAAGAAGTAAATAATAAAAAATAATCAGCAGTGGAGATTCTTTAAAATCATTTAAATGAGATTTCAGATAATTCAGCATAAGTCTCAGAAAATCAAAATCATGTTTTATTTTGACACGCTGCTCTTCTACTATTAAATAGAAATAAAACTCCATTATCGTTATCATAAATAATTTTACGGTGCTTGAGAGCTGTTCTTTCCGGAAATTGTCTGTCAAAGTTTTGTCTACAAGTAAAAAACTTTTAGCTTCATAGATAAATACTTTGTTTGTGTAGTAATTATGATCTTTTGATTTTTCAGTATTCATTTTCTTCTCCAGTAACCTGATCTTTTTTTCCATATTGTCCTGTATATTTCTGCTGTTAAGCTCTTCTATAAGAAGTTTCTCATAATTATAATTTTTATTTATATGAACATTAAGCAGGAATTTTTCTGCAAGTATGTTTAAATCGGAAAATAAATTTCTGATATGAAATTCCTTGTATTTTTTATTTCCAAAAAGTGTTTTGAAAATTATTTCTTTGGTAAAATTTATATCTTCGTAATTTGGATGATATTTTTTTAAAACTTTAAAAAGGTTTACTACTTTTTCATTTTTATTATGGAAAGGTGATTTCAAAAAGTCATCAAACAGACCGACTTCATCATCAGTAAATGTTTTCAATATTGATACTACAGTGCTCTTTATCATTAGGTTATTTTCTCATTTAATTTAAGTTATTTTAAAATTTAATAATATGAAGATAAAGAGGTGAAATGCTTGCCCGCCTTCTGCGGGTCAAACGTGAGACGTGAAACGGGAGACGTGAAACGGGAGACGTGAGACGTGAGACGGGAGACGCGAGATGCAAGACGCAAGACGCAAGATGCAAGATGCAAGACGTTTGATGCAAAACGTGAGGTGTGAGAAGTTGATAAACTTTTCACTTTTCACCCGCCAAAGGCGGGCAAGCATTTCACTTTTCACCCACCAAAGGCGGGCAAGCATTTCACTTTTCACTTTTCACTTTTCACTTTTCACTTTTCACTTTTCACTTAAGTCGTGGTGCAAATCAAATAAAATATCTTTGCAAAAATATAATCAATTATACTATTTTTGATTGAGTTAACAAAATCTTTGAAACAATATAATCGATGTCTATAATGATCATATAATTTCTTTGCAACAAAAATTTTATAAAACTAAAATATCCCCAAATGGAAAACAAATTATTAAAATTAATTTATTTTTTATTTTCAGTTTTGAATTTATCATTATTAATTATTAATTCAGGTAAAGCTCAATACACAGATAATTATGCGGCAAGTTTTAACGGAACAAACAGTTATGTTGCCGTTCCGTCGCACACTGAACTTCAGCCAGCAACAGCAATTACAGTAGAAGCATGGATATATCCAAATGCATTACCCGGAACTTCCGCCTGCATTATAGGAAAAAATTATCTGACGAGTTATTATTTCGGAATAGAAAATTCCGGCAGATTTATTTTCTTTCCAAGAAATCAGGCAGGAGGATTCCTGAGAAGCAGAGTTACAGGTATTGTTAAAGTAAATCAATGGACTCATATTGCCGGAACTTATGACGGGACAACTACACGGCTTTATATAAATGGTGTACAGGATACATCACGAACCGGAATAACAGGCACAGTAGGTACAAATTTCGATTCACTTTTTGTAGGCTGTGACAGACTGAGCGGTTCAAAAGCATTCTTCTTCAATGGAAGGTTAGACAATGTAAGAATCTGGCAAAGTGCAAGAACAGTTTCGGAAATATTTAACAATATGTTCATACCTCTGAATATCTATCAATTGGGCGGAAGCTACAGTTTCATTTCTGCGAGTTATCAGTTTGATAATTCCGCAGAAGATAAAAGCGGACTTACGCAAAATAATGGATTTGGAAGAAATATATCTTATGTAAATTATACAAATAAGGCTGTCAATCATCTTGACTATAACAATAGCCTGTTATTCAATGGTTCGAATGATTATTGCAGTCATTACAATATTGGTGTGTCAGTCAGTCCTTCCACTGCTCTGACTCTGGAATGCTGGATAAAGAGAGATACACTTTCCGGAGCTTCAAATGACAGATACATTATAAATAAAAGCAAAACCTCATCCGTGTCTGATTATTCTCTTCAGTTGTATAACTCGGGTTCATTGCTTTTCGGTATTAACAACGGGAGTAAAATTTTATTTACATCTCCCTTAATTACTAATGCACAATGGACACATATAGCTGCGACTTATTCGTCTATAACAGGAAGTGCAGCTTTATACATTAATGGTGAACTCAAAGCCAGCGGAACATTTTCCGGGAATCCGCTAATAAATAATTCAGGTAATGACAGCTTATATATAGCAGGTCGCGCCGGCCTGACAGCATCTTCTGCAAATCGGTTCAGAGGACAGATTGATGAAGTGAGAATCTGGGGAAAATCCAGAACCCAGCAGCAGATTAAAGATTTTATGCACAAACATCCTGCTTATCCTACTTCACTTGATGATAGTTTAATAATCTTTGACTTCGATAACCTTCACAGCGGTTTTAAAATAGGTTCAACAAACTATAACTACGGATTAAAATACATTGGATTTACTTCACTCACTTCAGCCCACACAAATACAACATTACTAAGTTCTCCTATGTTGTCAGATACGGATAGCAGTTTTTACAGCTCATCATTCACATCGAGTAATAAAAGATTCTTTGTTCCTGATGGAAATTCAACAGGAATTATGGATTCGATTAATATTTCCGGAATTGGAACAATAAATAATCTTAAGGTTTATTTAATGATGTCTCATACTTATACTCAGGATTTGATAATATCCCTCATATCGCCTTCGGGAACATCAATTAATTTATTAAATATAAGAGGCGGAAATTCAAACGACATTATGACAATTTTTTCAAATGATGCCGACTCGCTTTCCTCTGCCGGCTTCACGCTGTTTCCTGCATTTGGGATCTCTCCGGCATTCAGTCCTTCAATCAAGCCGGACCAGTCACTATCTTCACTCAATGGTCAAAGCAGAAACGGATGGTGGAAATTAAAATGTGTCGATCAGGCTGGTGGTGATATTGGATACGTTCACGGCTGGGGAATAAACTTACTTTCATTTAAAACTCTGAATGTAACTGCATTGATACAGGGCTTTTATGACCCGGCGACAGATAAAATGATAAGAGATACAGCCCGAATGTATTTCAGGATTCCGCTGCCTCCATATCCGATTGTTGATTCATCCATGGCAGTTCTTGATTCAAACGGAAATGCAAATTTTATTTTCTCGAAGGTTAACAACGGATACAGAATCATTAAACACAGAAATTCAATTGAAGCCTGGACACCGGCTCCGCTTCCGTTTACAGGAGATTCAGCATCATATAACTTTACTACTGACTCATCGCAGGCATACGGAAGCAATCAGAAACAGGTTGATGCATCACCAATTCGATTTGCAATGTATGGCGGTGATATAAATCAGGATGGAATTATAGATGCAGGCGATGTAAGTGAAGTAGAAAATGATGCCGCAAATTCAGTTTCCGGATATGTACAAACGGATGTAACAGGCGATGATACAGTTGATGCTTCAGATGTTTCTTTGGTTGAGAATAATGCTGTGAATTCGGTGAGTGTGATTACTCCTTAGGTGAAAAGCTTGCCCGCCTATGGCGGGTGAAAAGTGAAACGTGAAACACAAGATGAAATTCTTAATTGCAACTTTCAACTTTCAACTTTTAACTTTTAACTTTCAACTTTCAACTTTCAACTTTTAACTTTCAACTTTCAACTTTCAACTTTCAACTTTTAACTTTCAACTTTCAACTTTCAACTTTCAACTTTCAACTTTTAACTTTTAACTTTTAACTTTTAACTTTTAACTTTTAACTTTTAACTTTCAACTTTCAACTTTCAACTTTCAACTTTCAACTTTTAACTTTTAACTTTTAACTTTTAACTTTTAACTTTTAACTTTTAACTTTTAACTTTCAACTTTCAACTTTTAACTTTTAACTTTTAACCTTCAACTTTCAACTTTCAACTTTTAACTATTAACTATTAACTATTAACTATTAACTATTAACTATTAACTATTAACTATTAACTATTAACTATTAACTATTAACTATTAACTATTAACTATTAACTATTAACTAATAACTATTAACTATTAACTATTAACTATTAACTAAATAAAAACTATGAAAAACATTTGCAAACTATTGAGCATTTCAATGATACTCGGAATGCTTTTAATCTCAGTCAAAGCCGATGCTAACTGGCTTAAGACAGAAAACACTAATACAAATAGCTCTCAGGAAGCGGAACAAAATTCTGAAATTCAGAAGCAAGATTCTCTTCCTGAAGGAGTAACTCAGGATTGGCTTAATTCACTTCGTGATGAAAACGGGAATAAAATAATTCCGGAAGAACCCGAAACTGATGCAATGCTGCCAAAGATATTCAATGCTCCGTCAGCCACAAGTTCGTTCGGAGTTTCTGTCTCAGATGCCGGAGATGTAAACGGCGACGGTTATTCTGATATAATAATCGGAGCTGATAATTATTCATCGGCTACCGGCAGAGCATATATTTATTATGGCGGCGTAAATATGAATACCATTGCGGATGTAACACTTACCGGAGAAGCAGCAAACAATCAATTTGGTTTTCCCGCTTCAAGAGCCGGAGATGTGAATGGAGACGGTTATTCAGATGTGATAGTTGCTGCTTACGGATATTCTTCCAGTAAAGGAAGAGTTTACATATACTTTGGCGGCTCGCTTATGAATAATATTGCTGATGTAATTATAACCGGTGAGGCAGCAAATAATTATTTCGGAATTTCAGCTTCTTCAGCCGGAGATGTTAACGGAGACAGTTATTCTGATGTAATAGTCGGAGCTTATGGTAATTCATCAAAAACAGGTAAAGCATACATATACTTTGGCGGCTCTTCAATGAATAATATTGCAGATGTAACTATGACAGGAGAAGCAGTAAATAATTATTATGGAGTTTCAGTATCTGATGCAGGAGATGTGAATGGTGATTCATTTTCAGATGTAATAGTCGGAGCATTTATTAATTCATCATCTACCGGCAGAGCATACATATATTTTGGCGGGTCATCTATGAATAATATTGCAGATGTAACTATGACAGGCGGGGCAACAAATAATTATTTTGGATATTCAGTATCTGCAGCCGGAGATGTAAACGGAGACGGTTATTCAGATGTAATAGTCGGAGCTTACGGTTATTCATCAAATACAGGACGAGCATACATTTTTCATGGCGGCTCATCTATGAATAACGGTGCAGATGTAACTATCACAGGCGAGGCAACAAATAATAATTTTGGGTGGTCCGTATCTTCAGCCGGAGATATAAATGGCGACGGTTATTCAGATGTGGTAGTCGGAGCCTGGGGTTATTTAATAAATATCGGCAGAGCATACATATATTTTGGCGGTTCGTCAATGAATAATACTGCAGATGTGACAGTAACCGGTGAGGGAACGAGTAATTCTTTCGGATATACAGTTTCTACTTGCGGGGATGTAAATGGTGACGGTTATTCCGAAGTAATAGTCGGAGCTTATGGAAATTCTTCAAATAATGGACGGGCATACTTGTATGATTATTATCCAAATGGAGAAATTACTTATGATATTAATATGACAGGCGGGGCAGCAGGTAATTATTTCGGAGGATCAGTATCTACAGCCGGAGATGTAAACGGAGACGGTTATTCTGATGTAATTGTCGGAGCTTACGGTTATTCATCAAATACAGGACGAGCATACATATATTTCGGCGGTTCATCAATGAATAATGTTGCTGATGTAACTATGACCGGCGAGGCAATAGATAATAGTTTTGGGTACACAGTATCTTCAGCAGGAGATGTTAATGGAGATGGTTATTCAGACGTTATTGTCGGAGCTGCTGGATATTCGCTAAGTATCGGCAGAGCATACATATACTTTGGTGGTTCGTCTATGAATAATGGAGCAGATGTAACTATGACAGGCGCGACAGCAGGTATTTATTTCGGAAATTCAGTATCTTCAGCAGGTGATGTTAACGGAGACGGTTATGCGGATGTGATTGTCGGAGCTTTTGGATATTCTTCAAATACAGGACGAGCATACATATTTCATGGCGGCTCATCTATGAATAACGGTGCAGATGTAAGTATCACAGGCGAGGCAACAAATAATTATTTCGGAACTTCAGTTTCTACAGCCGGAGATGTAAACGGCGACGGTTATTCTGATATAATAATCGGAGCTGATAATTATTCATCATCTACCGGCAGAGCATACATATACTTTGGTGGTTCGTCTATGAATAATGTTGCAGATGTTACAATGACAGGAGAAGGAACAAATAATTATTTTGGGAACTCAGTATCTTCAGCCGGCGATGTAAACGGAGATTCATTTTCTGATGTAATAGTTGGAGCTAATGTATATTCAGCAAGTACCGGCAGAGCATACATATACTTTGGTGGTTCGTCTATGAATAATGGAGCAGATGTAACTATGACAGGCGCGACAGCAGGTATTTATTTCGGAAATTCAGTATCTTCAGCAGGTGATGTTAACGGAGACGGTTATGCGGATGTGATTGTCGGAGCTCTTGGATATTCGCTAAGTATCGGCAGAGCATACGTATACTTTGGTGGTTCGTCTATGAATAATTTTGCTGATGTAACTATGACCGGCGAGACAACAGGTAATAGTTTCGGAATATCAGTTTCTTCAGCCGGAGATATGAATGGCGACGGTTATTCAGATGTGGTAGTCGGAGCTGGGGGTTATTTATCAGCTACCGGCCGCTCTTATTTATATATTGCTCCGTCACTTACTCCTAACATTAAGATTAATCTTGTAATGTTTATTCAGGGATTCTACAATCCGGTAAGTAACTCTCAAGTCAGTGATTCTATTACGGCATATTTAAGGAATAATAATCCTCCATATAATATTGCCGACCAATTTAAAGCGATTGTTTCGACAAATGGAATTTCTTCATTGAAATTTGCTGATGCACCGACCGGAACTTACTTTTTAGTTCTCAAACATAGAAACGGAATTGAGACCTGGAGTGCAAATGGAATTATCTTAAGGAGAACATTAACCCCGACAGACTATGATTTCTCTATTACATCATCGCAGGCATACGGAAGCAATCAGAAACAGGTTGATGCATTACCTGTCCGATTTGCAATGTATGGCGGTGATATAAATCAGGATGGAATTATAGATGCAGGTGATATCAGTGCAGTTGAACAGGATGCATTGAATTCTGTAACCGGATATTTACCGACTGACGTTACAGGTGATGGTGCAGTAGATGCTTCGGATGTTTCTTTGGTTGAGAATAATGCTGTGAATTCGGTGAGTGTGATTACTCCTTAGGTGAAAAGCTTGCCCGCCTTTGGCGGGTGAAAAGTGATTTTCTGTAGAATAATGATACGTGATATAAAAATTACTGCTAACTGCTAACTGTAATAACAGCCGGGAGAGAAGTCTTACCTGATACCGTAAGAGTTTATTTAAGAAACAGCTCTTCGACGTATGCGGTTATAGATTCAGCAAAAGCATATTTGAGTTCAGCAAGTGCAGGTACATTCTTATTTCAAAATGCCGATGTATCTAACGGAGTAAATTATTTTTTACAACTTAAGCACAGAAATTCTATTGAAACCTTGAGTAAATTAGCGCAGATGTTTACTGCCAATGAAATGACATATAATTTTTCATCTGGCATCGCACAGGCATTCGGAAATAATATGATTCAGGCAGATGCATCGCCTTTAAGATTTGCAGTATATAATGGAGATGAAAATCAGGACGGAACTATAGACGGTTCAGATCTTAGCGATACAGAGAATGAAGCAAACATTTCATTAAGCGGTTATGTAAATACAGATGCAACGGGTGATTATTTCGTAGATGCTTCTGATATTTCTTTGGTTGAATATAATTCGGGTTTAGGAATTGGAGTTGTTACTCCATAGAATACAGTTAGCAGTTAAGCAGTTAGCAGTTAAGCAGTTAATAATGAATTAGAATTTAAATTATTAACTTTTAACTTTTAACTTTTAACTTTTAACTTTTAACTTTTAACCCGCCATAGGCGGGCAGGCTTTCTACTTGTATCCTTCTTTATGAACAGACTTTACAGCTCTTCCTGATGGATCATTTGCATTCTGAAAAGAAGCATCCCATGCAAGAGCTTCGGGTGTGCTGCACGCAACTGATTTTACGGACGGTACACATTTGGCGGCAGAGTCAGAAGGGAAATGTTCACTGAATATTAATCTGTATCGATATTCCTCTTTTGACATTGGCGGATTTACAGAAAAACGGAATTTTGCATTCTCCATCATTTCATCACTGACTTCCTTTTCAGCAGTTGATTTTAGTGTATCAATCCAGCTGTATCCGACTCCGTCAGAGAATTGCTCCTTCTGTCTCCATAAAATATCTTCAGGTAAATATCCTTCGAATGCTTTTCTGAGAATCCACTTTTCTATTTTACCTTCGGTGGCATCAGCCATTTTATCTTTTGGATTCAGTGTCATTGCAACATCTAAAAATTCTTTATCCAGAAACGGAACTCGTCCTTCTACTCCCCATGCAGCAAGAGATTTATTCGCACGAAGACAATCATAAAGATGAAGTTTCTCAAGCTTACGAATAGTCTCATCATGAAAAGATTTTGCATCAGGAGCTTTATGAAAATATAAATATCCTCCGAAAATTTCATCTGCACCTTCACCCGATAAAACCATTTTTATTCCCATAGATTTAATTACTCTTGCAAGAAGATACATCGGCGTCGAAGCACGAATCGTCGTAACGTCATAAGTTTCAAGATGATATATCACATCATAAATTGCATCCAGTCCTTCCTGTATCGTGAAATTAATTTCATGATGAACTGAACCTATATAACCAGCAACTTTCTTTGCGGCAGCAAGGTCAGGCGAGCCTTCTAATCCGATTGCAAATGAATGAAGTTGCGGATACCATGCCTGTTGCTTATCATCAGACTCAACCCTTTTTGCCGCAAACTTTTTTGTAACAGCAGAAATAATGGATGAATCAAGACCTCCGGAAAGCAGCACTCCATAAGGTACATCTGACATCAGTTGTCTGTGAACTGCAAGCTTTAATGACTCTTTAAGTTTATTTATATCGGAAATTTTATCTTCAACATTTTTATATTCCTTCCAGTCACGATTATACCATTTTTTTAATTCCGGACCTTCCTTACTGTAAATATAATGTCCGGGTAGAAATTCCTCAATTTTATTACAGACACCTTCAAGAGCTTTGAGTTCGGAAGCAACATAAAAATTGCCGGACTTATCCCATCCCATATAAAGCGGAATAATTCCGATATGATCACGTGCAATAAAGTATGCGTCTTCATCTTCATCATATAAAGCAAATGCGAAAATTCCGTTAAGTTCATCTAAAAAGTTAATTCCTTTCTTTCTGTAAAGTGCAGGTATAATTTCGCAGTCAGAGTTTGTTAAAAATTTATAATCTCCTGCCTCTTTTCTAAGCTCTTTATGATTATAAATTTCACCATTGGCTGCAAGTATAAGTTTTTTATCTTCGCTGAATATAGGTTGTCTGCCTGACTGCGGATCAACTATTGCAAGACGTTCGTGTGCAAATATAACATTTAATTTTTCATCACAATAAATTCCTGACCAGTCCGGTCCGCGATGCCTGACTTTCTTTGACATCTCGAGAATATTAGCTCTTAAATCTTTTGCACCATTATTTTTACTAAAGACACATACAATTCCACACATATATTATAATGATTAAATGATTTATTTTTAAAATTAATTAAGATAGTGAAACGTGAAACGCTTGCCCGCCTATGGCGGGTGAAACGTGAAACGCTTGCCCGCCTATGGCGGGTGAAACGAAAAAATTAACTACCTAACTGCCAAACTGCCAAACTGCCAAACTGCCTAACTGCCAAAACTATTTTATAGAAAAACTCACATTAACCACAGAAGTAACAGTCTTCTCAATCGAACTTGTATTATTCATTCCGTAATCTGAAACTTCAGTTGAGTTCTTAGCATTAATCTGTACAACACCCATTTTAGAAGAACGGATTTCACCGATACTATTGCCTGTGCTTTCAGCAATGTTTTCTGCTCTTTGTTTTGCATCTTTTGCAGCACGGCCTATCAGATCTATTTTTAAACCACCGATTTTTGTATATAAAAATTCTGCAGGGAAGGAAGTAATCTCAACACCTTCATTAATCAGATCAGTAACTTCACGCGAGAGTTTATCTATTTTATCAACATCACCCGACTCAATCGATACATCCTGTGATAATCTGTAACCGGAGATTTGCTCAGTCGGCATTCCCTGATTATCACTCACATAAAGAGTTGAGGTGTTTATAGAAGTTAAATTTATCTTACTTTGTTCAAATCCTTTTGACAAAAGATAACTATTAACTTTATCCCTGTTACTCTTAAGATTAGCAAAAGCGGTAGCTAAAGTTGCGGAATTTGTGGAAAAAGAACCTTTCCAGACTCCAAGGTCAGAGCGGATATTTTCTGAAGCTGCACCTGTAACATTTACTGTGACGTTGCTTCTCGAGACATATTTCCACGTAGAAGAAATAATGAATGCTCCGATAATGAAACCTAACGATAAAATTATTGCAAGTAAGGTGTTACCTGAATTGTTGTTTTGAATTGAGTTCATAATTTTTTTATTTAAACAAACTAAATTTTTTATTCAGAAAATTCAATCAAAGAATTATTCTTTTTATTATTCGAAAAATAAGTAACAGTAAACTTATTTCAGTGCTGTCAAAATTAATTTTCAGAAATAAATTAATAATCAATTTTAGTTTGGATCATAAGATCTTTAATAGAATTGTGAGGTTTTTATTTCAACCCTAAAATTTACATAACAATGTTAATTGCGCTGTCCAAATATAATTCGTTAGTTTTTTTAAACAATTACAAGTTTTATTTGATTAATTCGAGAAAGTTCTCCCGCCTTGCCAAAGCAATGCGAGGAAGGTGTAATTCGTGGTAAGGCTTTTAAAATGTTTTGGAAGGATGCAAACTTATTAAATCAAAACGTTAATTAATAATATTTATTTTTAACTAAATAAATTCTATTTTGAAGCAGAATAAATTCCTTTTCTTTTCCACACTGTTAAAACAATTTTGAATATTGTTTCATATGCCGGAAAATTCTTATTTAACCGTCATTATTTACTTTTGCAATATATTTTATTCCAAAGGAAAGGGATTAATTATTTTTTAAAAATTTAAATATTACAAACATGAAAAATTTTTTTTTCTCTACCAAAGCAATTATTTTAAATATTGCATTGATGATCTCAGTTTTTTATTCGGTTAATTTAATAGCTCAGGTAAATGTCGGTGGAAAGCCGATGAGTTCATTAATTCAACTTGATAACAATTTTCAAACGGTTACATTACCGGAAATAGATTCAAAAAAACTTCTCGAAGAAGATGCCGCTGTTGCAAATATTCCTGATTTACCTTTGCGATATGCAAAATTAATTGATGTAAATTTTAATCTGAATAATTCAGGTACATGGGAAAATCTTTCCGATGGCAGCAGAATCTGGAGATTGGCAATTAATTCAAATGATGCTTTTTCAATTAATCTGAATTACACAGATTTTCATTTACCTGGAGGAGCTACACTTTTTGTTTACAATTCAGACAAAAGTATGGTGCTCGGTGCATTTACTGAATTGAACAATACAAGTGATGGACAGTTTGCTACTGCACTAACTAACGGACCAGTTATGGTAGTTGAATATTACGAACCGGTATATTCTGCGGGACTTGGCAGATTTAATATATCAAAAGTTGTGCATGCTTACAAAGATATTTATGGATTCTCAAATGCACTTGAGCTTGCCTGTAACATAAATATTAATTGTCCTATAGGTGCTCCATGGGTAAATCAAAAAAGGTCAATTGCAAGAATGACATTCAATCAGGGCGGATCCGGATTTTTATGTTCAGGATCTTTAGTAAATAATACTCTGGGAAACAGAACTCCTTATTTTTTAACTGCAGATCATTGTGAATCAGATAACTGGTCAACCTTGGTTGTAAATTTTAATTATGAATCTCCAACCTGTAACGGTACAAATCCCGGAACATTTCAGTCAATGACGGGAGCAAGTGTAAAATCTACTAATTTTGCTACTGATTTCAGATTGCTTCAATTAAATTCTTCAGTCCCTGCATCAGTAAATGCATATTATAATGGCTGGGATAAATCAGGTGCACAGCCTCTGAACCAAACTGCGATTCATCATCCGGGCGGTGCAATAAAAAAGATTTCTTATGATGAGAATCCTGCATCTAATTCAAATGGATTTGGTGGTAGATTACCTGGCGGATTCTGGCAGGTAACATGGGATCAGGGTGTAACTGAAGGCGGATCATCCGGCTGTCCAATGTATGATCAGAACAAAAGAGTTATTGGTCAGAATTTAGGCGGCATTCCTGCTCAATGCGAAAATCCTCAGAGCGTTTATAAAGTATTTGGAAAATTTTCAGAGTCATGGGCTTATGGCGGCTCTTCTGCTAATCAGCTCAAAGACTGGTTAGACCCTAATAATTCAGGAGTAACAACCCTTGACGGTATTGATGATATAACAGGCGTTGCGCCTGCATCAAATTTCACTTCAAATATTCAGACTCTTCCTGTAGGTGGCGGTAATGTGGATTTTTATGATTTAACTACAAATGCTCCTGCAAGCTGGAGCTGGAGTTTTCCCGGTGGTACTCCATCAACATCGACTGCACAAAACCCAACCGGTATTTCTTATTCAGCAACAGGTTTCTATACTGTAGCATTAACAACTACAAATTCATTCGGATCAAATTTAAAAACTATTGTTAATTATGTTAAAGTAGTGGGAGTTCCGATGAATGTTTTTAATTTACAATCTCCTCCTGCAAATTTCACTGTAACTGTTTCACAGAACGACCCTTCAATTTTCCAGTTTAAATGGGGAACTGCCAATCCCAGTCCTACAGTAAAATATTCTTTCAGAATAAAAAAAGCGGGACCTTCTGCAGAAATGTTCTATAACAGTGATAACAACGGAATTGATTCTGTAATCAGTTTCCGCAGAAGTTTTCTTGACAGTATGGCTGTTACAATGGGACTAACAGGGGATTCTGTTACCTGCATTTGGAGAGTTTCAGCTGCAAACGGAGCAGATACATTAACTACCGCACCTGCAGTTGTAAAAATCAGAAGAATGACAATCGGAATAAATCAGTTGTCTTCATCGGTACCGGAAAAATTTAATCTGCATAATAATTATCCGAATCCTTTTAATCCGAAAACGATAATAAAATTTGACATTGCGAAAACTCAGTTTGTAAAATTGGTTGTTTTTAATCTACTCGGTGAACAGGTTTCTACTTTGGTAAATCAGAATTTAACACCCGGCAGTTATTCAATTGATTTTGACGGAAGCAGTTTATCAAGTGGAATGTATCTTTATAGAATAGAGTCACAGGGTTTTGTACAAACCAAAAGAATGGTTTTAGTAAAATAATTTTTCATAAGTTCAAAAAATCCCTGTTTAAAAGTTTAAGCAGGGATTTTTTTATTTAATCCAAAACGGATCGTGATTCTCCATATTTATTATAAGTATATGTGAAGGAATCGGCAGTACAGAAGCTGATACTGTATTAGCTAAGAGAATTAAGAATGCAATTACTGGTTTGTATATTTTTGACATAATGAAATATTTTACATTTGATAGGAATCTTTAAAATAATTTTCAGTAAAACTACAAAATTTAATATTCAAATAACAGAAGCTGAAAAATATAATTAGGATTTCAATATTATGGAAAAAATTTCACTTTGATTTATTATTGCAGTTAACTTGATTAAAAATTCTAAATCGTATAAATTTGTCACAGCAAATTATATAAAGCTACTCTTTACCGTTCTATAAAATATTTAATCTGATTCTGTTAATTTATATTTTAAAAACTTTTTAAACATCAAAAATTATTAATCTAATGTGAAAGGCATTAGAATTTAATTTATTTATACAAATCGCTGATTAATCAATTAATCAGGAGCAATTTAAAAAAATCATTTTTTTAAAATTAAAAATTTAGAAAGGGAAGAAAATGAAAAACTTTACAAAGTTAATAATCTGTTTTATTAGCTTGTTAATATTCTCGAATATTACACTGGCTCAGTTTATGCAAGGTGATGTATTTGTATCCGTGGGAAGTGGAAGGGTACAGTGGAGAACTCCTGCAGGTGCATTGGTTCAAACACTGAATAATACAGTTGGCGGTTTCACAACAGGAATGACATTTGATTCTGCAAGTAATTTGTATGTAACAAATGTATCTTCAGTAATAAAAAGATTCGATAAATTCGGAAATATTATTGCCGGAAATTATGGAAGTGGAATGAGTTCAGGGGAATCAATTCTTTTTGATAATTCAAATAATGCTTATGTAGGAGATGTAGGCGGCGGAATCAAAAAATTTGATCTTGCCGGAACACCATTGGCGACATACATTCCTTCAACAAGAGTTGACTGGATAGACCTTGCTGCTGATAATTGCACAATGTTTTATACACAGGAGGGCTCAGAAATAAAAAGATTCAATGTTTGTACAAATACTGCTATGTCTGATTTTGCAACAGGTCTTGGCGGAAATGCTTTTGCATTAAGAATAAGAATTAACAAAGATGTTTTGGTTGCAAACGGAATAAATATTTTAAGATTAGATTCAAACGGAACACTTGTACAGACTTATGATGTAGCCGGACAAAATAGCTGGTTTGCTTTAAATCTTGATCCGGATGGTACATCATTCTGGAGTGCAGATTTTACTTCTGCAAATGTATATAAAATCAGTATTGCAACCGGTGCAGTATTAACAAGTTTTAATACAGGAACAGGTACTTTCACGGTTTTTGGTCTTGCAATCAAAGGTGAAATCACAGCAGCGACACAATTGTTTATTACTGTTGCACCAAAAAATTCAACCAATCCTGTCGGTACACAACATTGTATCACAGCTACTGTCAAGGATCAAAATGGTGTGCTTCAGGTAAATCAAAATGTTAAATTTAAAGTTACCGGTGCAAACGGAATAATTAACTTTAACGGAAATACAAATGGAAGCGGTCAGATTCAATTCTGTTACATCGGAGCAATGGCAGGAAGAGATACAACAATTGCCACTATTACTTCAACAGGCGGAGCTGACACAGCATACAAACTCTGGGATAATGCTTTACCGGTTGAAATGGCTTCATTCACATCCAATGTTACTGACCGTGATGTAAATTTATTCTGGACAACTTCCTCAGAAGAAAATAATTCAGGATTTGAGATAGAA
>Ga0209591_10004127_pt1 | contig 16592 bp, 13 predicted proteins | sample MAT01_FD_187207 | JGI IMG/M metagenome (GOLD analysis project Ga0209591, IMG submission 187207) | Freshwater microbial communities from Lake Fryxell liftoff mats and glacier meltwater in Antarctica - MAT-01 (SPAdes) (version 2) | ecosystem: Environmental > Aquatic > Freshwater > Ice > Liftoff... | reverse complement strand
CGCAAACCGTCCCAAAGGCTCTGCTTACTTAAAAGAATCACCAGTAGGCGTTGCCTACATCCCAACCACTGCCAAACCCACCTTCTCCGGCAAAAAGGCAACCGGCGATGGCAGTTTTGTCGGCCTCGCCGATGGCTTCATTGAACTGCTCTCGGTCTACGTCCCGGGCGGCTTCGCCTACGACACCAAGCCCGGTCAGGCTCGGCTGATCCCTGCCGGCAGCGATCTCATCTTTCAAATTCACTATGTCTCAAACGGCAAAGAAACCCTAGACCGCAGCAGCGTCGGCATCGTCTTCGCCAAAGCTCCTCCCAAAGAACGAGTCATCAACGCCTACGTCCGCAACGACAGCTTCGTGATCCCACCCGGCGACTCCGCCTACCGTGTCGATGCCAATGTCGAAATCCACCACGACACCATGCTGCAATCGCTAATGCCTCACATGCACCTGCGCGGCAAAGCTTTCGAGTACGTCGCCACTTACCCCACCGGCGAATCCCAAACCCTGCTCAAAGTCCCCAGCTACGACTTCAACTGGCAACTCACCTACCGACTCGAAAAACCGGTCCTGCTCCCCAAAGGCACCAAGCTCCGGGCCACCGCCTGGTTCGACAATTCCCCCAATAACAAGTTCAATCCAGACCCGAAATCAGAGGTCCGCTGGGGCGATCAGAGTTGGGAAGAAATGGTCGCCGGCTTCGTCGATTTCGTAGTTCCGGTCGAGGTCAATCCGGCGCGCATTGCCACTCAATCCAAGCAATAGCGCATTAGTTGTCACATCTTCATATGAATTTGTAAAAATAAAGATTTAAATATGTCTTTCACTTTCAAAAGCTTAGGAAGACTTCATTCATTCCGAAAGTAAAGTTAAGCTCCGATAACATTGTCTTCTGTTAATGATGGATTATAATTGTCCTCATGGACAGACAAGCTCGCCTTTTGCCCGATGGGGTCCGGCGAACTAAACTATGGAGGGGGCCTTCCTTTGTCTTGGCCCTCTGTTTACTCGGCACCTCAGCACCGGCAGCTACCAAGCTCAGCCTGGAACAAGCCCTTTCGTTGGCCGAGGATTACCACCCGCTCCTAAGAGTCGGTATTGCCAGAATTGAAGGCGCTCAGGCCGGTATCACCACTTCTCGCGCTTACCCGATGCCACAGTTCGGCGTCATTGCCGGGCAGCAGACCTTTCGAGTTCCCGGCAATGTCTCTGGCCTTTCACAGTTTTTCACCTTGAGCCAACCGCTCGAGCTTGGCCCACTGCGTCCCGCTCGCCAGCAGGTGGCTCAGCTCAACCGCCAGAGCAACGAACACCTCCTTGCCGGAACCCGAATCAACGTACTCTCTTCTGTCAGACGAGCCTTTTACCAAGTCTTGCGACGCCGATCTGAAATTGATGTCCTGACAGAGAACCTGCGCCTGGTCGAAGAATTGCGCAAGCGCATCCAGGTCCGAGTTGAAGTGGGTGAAGCGGGCCGTCTCGAACTCGTCCGCGCCGACGCCGAGCTGATAGCCGCTCGCAGCGCTGCCAACAGTGCCCGGTTGCAGTACATTTCCTCACTAACGCTGTTGCGAATCAGTGTCGGATCCACACTCGACCCGGATTTGACGGTCGAAGGACAACTCGATCCCTTCGTTGCACTTCCACCACTCGAAACCCTTCGTCAAGAAGCCCTCGACACGCACCCCGGCATGGCTTACCTCCGTTCAGAAATCCGTCGTTCCGAAGCAAACGTCGCCTATGAAATCGCCCAGCGCCGGCCGCAGCCGCAACTGGTTGCAGAAATCGAACGCCCGCCAGATAGCCCAAGCTACCGCGTCGGTTTCTCCATACCACTCAACTTCTGGAACCGTCGAGAGGGCCCCATCGCCGAAGCCGCAGCCATGGTGCGTCAGGTAGGCGCCCAAGCTCAGAACCGCGAACTCGAATTCGTGTCCGGCCTCGAAAGCTCCTACGCGCGCTACAACCTCGCCACACAGCAACTGGCAGCCTTCGAGCAGGGCCTCTTTGTTGAAGCAGCAGAAGCTGTGCGTGCGGCGGAAGTCGCCTATCGACTCGGCGAACGAGGCATTCTCGAAGTGCTCGACGCACAGCGTGTTCTGCGCACAGTGCGCCTCGATTTCCTCAACGCACAATATGACCGTCAGGCTGCCCTCATCGATCTCGACGAGCTACGGGCACGCGATCTCAGGAGAAACATTCCATGACCACACGACCCTCTTTTTGCCTGGCCCTCCTGGCTTGCCTCTTGGCGAACAGTTGCTCCAAAGGCGGAGATACCGCCTCCGCCAAGACACAACCTGCGGCTAAGGCTCCAGCGGATCCCATGGCCATTACTCCCAATCCCACTCTGCTCAAGGATCTCAAGATTGGAGAACCCGCCACATCCGATATCGGCACCAGCCACACCGTGGCGGCACGTGTGGAAGTGGATGAAACCCGCGTAACTCGCGTGGGCTCGCCCGTTCTCGGTCGCATCAGTTCGATCATGGTAACCGAAGGCCAGCAGGTGCAAAAGGGCCAGGTCCTCGCCCTGCTCAACAGCACTGGCTTGTCTGACGCCCAGCTCGGCTTTCTCAAGACCATCTCATCCAAACAGTTGGCCCAACGTGCTGTTGACCGTGCACAGCAACTCCTCAAAGCCGATGTCATCGGCTCAGCGGAATTGCAACGTCGCGAAGCCGAACTCGCCGAAGCCACTGCCGAACAAGATGCTGCTCGCGATCAACTTGCCCTCCTCGGCATGACCGCAGAATCCGTCGAAGACCTCCGCAAAACCCGCACGATCAATTCCGTCGCTCGCATTATTGCCCCGATGGACGGCACCGTCCTCGACCGCAAAGTAACTCTCGGCCAAATGATCCAGCCCTCGGATACGGTCTTCGATATCGCAGAGCTCTCCCATGTCTGGCTGGTAGCGGACGTCCCCGAATCCAACTCAAGTCTACTGTCCGAAGGTTTACCTGTAGAGGCTCATCTTGCCGCTTTTCCTGAGCGAAAAATCTTCGGCAAGCTCTCGTTCATTGGTGCCACTCTAAACCCTCAAACAAGAACCGTGCGCGCTCGCATGGACCTCCCCAACCCCAACGGCCGCTTCAAGCCCGCCATGCTCGCCTCGATGATTTTTAAAGACAAAGCCAATCGGCGCCTGGTTGTCCCGCTCTCGGCGGTAGTGCGCGAGGGCAATACAGAAAGTCTTTTTGTCGAAACTTCAACCGGTAACTTCCGCCTCGTTCCTGTGCGGCTGGGCGAAGAGCTCGAAGGCATGCGCATTCTCCTCGACGGCATCAAGCCCGGCCAGAAAATCGTTCTCGACGGCGCATTCCATCTCAACAACGAACGCCGCCGCCTCGCAGTAGGCAGCAGCGAAGGAGCATGAATTAATGTTGAACGCTCTGGTTCGGGCCTCGCTCGAGCACCGCATTATCGTCATCGTCCTGGCCTTCATCGCTCTTGCTTTTGGTGTCGATGCCACCCGCAAGCTTTCGGTTGATGCCTTCCCCGACGTCACCAACATCCAGGTTCAAGTAGCCACCGAATTTCCCGGGCGTTCTCCCGATGAAGTAGAGCGCATCGTCACAGTGCCAGTCGAGATCGGCATGACTGGCCTGCCTGGCCTCAAGGAGCTTCGCTCCGTCAATGAGCCCGGTCTCTCCATCGTCACGCTTGTCTTCGACGACAAAACCCCAATTTATTTCGCAAGACAACTGGTATCCGAGCGCCTCGGCGACGTCCGCAGTCGCCTCCCTGAAGGCATCCTTCCCGTCCTCGGGCCCGTCTCCTCCGCCTTGAGCGAAGTCTACCAATACACCATCGATAGCCCTTCCGATGGTCAGCGCGCACTTACCAGACAAGAACTCATCGACCGTCGCATCGTCCAGGATTGGGTCGCCCGCCCACTGCTGCGCTCCATCCCCGGCATCGCGGAAATCAATTCCACTGGCGGCTTCGTCAAGCAGTATCAAGTCATCGTCGACCCCATCCGCATGCGGTATTTTGGCATCACCATTCACGATGTCCAGCAGGCACTGGCGCGCAACAACGCCAACTCCAGCGGCGGCATTCTCGCTCGCGGCCCTGAAATCCTGCTCGTTCGTGGCATCGGCCTGATCGGTGACCTCGAAGACATCCGCGCCGTTGTCCTCAAGGAAGTACGCTCCACTCCGGTCTGCATTCGCGATGTCGCCGAAGTCAGAATCGGCGAAGAAGTCCGCTACGGCGCCATGGTCAAGGGCGGCTATACAGAGTCCGTCGGCGGCGTCGTCATGATGATCGCCTCCGGCAACGCTAAAGACATCGTCACTAGAGTCAAAGCTCGCGTCGACGAAATCAACAACAACGGCATGCTTCCCAATGGCCTGCGCATCGTTCCCTATTACGACCGCTCAGAACTGGTCGATGCCGCACTCAATACAGTTAGCACCGTGCTCCTCGAAGGCATCGTTCTGGTCGTTGTTGTTCTTTTCCTCTTCCTCGGCGATCTCCGTTCCAGCATCATAGTGATCGCGACACTGATCCTCACTCCTGTACTCACTTTCGTCGTCATGAACTACTACGGGCTCTCAGCCAACCTCATGTCGCTCGGTGGTCTGGCAATAGCCGTCGGCCTGATGATTGACGGCTCCGTCGTGGTCGTAGAAAACGTCTACGCCCAACTTGGCCACAATCCTCGCGCCTCTCGCTTGAAGATCGTCAGCGAAGCTGTACTTGAAGTCGCAACCCCTGTCGTCTTCGGCATCTGCATCATCATTCTGGTCTTCCTCCCGCTGATCACCATGCAGGACATGGAAGGCAAGATGTTCGCCCCTCTGGCCATCACCATCGCCATCGCCCTGGCCATTTCGCTGGTGCTTTCACTCACACTTTCTCCAGTACTCTCGCTTCTTCTTCTCAAAGGTGGTGACGAACACGACACCTTCCTCGTCCGCTGGCTCAAGCGCCCCTACCTCGTGTTGCTCCACTGGACCACAGGCAACCAGAAGAAAACCATCGTGGCGTCGCTAGCGCTCTTCGCCGCCACCATTTGCCTTTTCCCCTATCTCGGTACTTCCTTTATCCCTGAGATGAAGGAAGGTGTCGTTTCACCCACTGCCGATCGTGCCCCAAATATCTCGCTCGATGAATCGATCAAGATGGAATTCACCGCCCAAAACATGGTGAAGTCGATCCTGGGTGTAAAATCTGTCGTCTCTCGCCTTGGCCGTGGCGAGTCGCCGGTAGACCCTGCCGGCTATAACGAAAACGATATGATGGTCCAACTCACCACCATTAAGGAACGCAAGGGCCTCACCCAGGACACCATCGCTGAAGAGATCCGCAAACGCATCTCTACCCTGCCTGGACTCAATGTCGTCATCTCCCAGCCAATCTCCGACCGAGTCGACGAAATGGTCACCGGCGTCAGAGCCGATGTTGCCGTAAAAGTCTTCGGCGACGACCTGGCAATGCTCCGGGCCAAGGCCAACGAAATTGCCAGAGCAGCGGCTGGCGTGCGCGGCATTGGCGACGTCAAGATCGACCGCATCCTCGGCCAGCAGAACCTTACCATCACCATTGACCGACAGGCCATTGCCCGCCATGGCCTCAACGCAAGTGACGTCAACGATGCCATCGAAGCAGCTGTCGGCGGACGTGCCGCCACCGAAATCTATGAAGGCGAACGTCGCTTTCAGGCCGTTGTCCGCTATCCTGAAGCGCTTCGTAACAGTATCGCCAGCATCCGCGCCATCCTGCTCACCTCGCCAGCCGGGGTTGAAGTCCCGTTGGGAAGCCTTGCCCGAATCGAACTACTCGAAGGCGTTTCGCAAATCAAGCGCGAAATGAGCAAACGCCGTATCGTCGTTGGCATCAACGTCAAAGACCGGGATCTCGGCAGCTTCGTCGCTGAACTCCAGCAAAAGGTAAAAGCCCAGGTTAACTTACCGCCGGGTTACTACCTCGAATGGGGCGGCCAGTTCCAGAACATGGAGCGCGCCCTCAAGCACCTTACCTTCATCGTGCCCATCACCATTGGCGCCATCTTCTTCCTCCTCTTCCTGCTCTTCCGCTCCGTAAGGCTGTCTTCACTGATCATCCTCGTGCTGCCCTTTGCCTCCATGGGCGGCATTGCGGCACTCTTCTTCACCGGTGAATACCTCTCCGTGCCCGCCTCAGTCGGATTCATCGCGCTATGGGGCATCGCCGTACTCAATGGCGTGGTGTTAGTCTCCTACATCAGGAGTCTTCGAGAAGGCGGCATGTCGCGCGAACAAGCGGTGCGTCAAGGCGCTGCCCTGCGCTTCCGCCCCGTTATGATGACGGCCAGCGTCGCCGCTCTTGGCCTTGTGCCCTTCCTCTTCGCAACCGGGCCCGGCTCAGAAGTTCAGCGGCCACTTGCCATCGTCGTCATCGGCGGCTTGATCACCTCTACCGCGCTCACACTCCTGGTAGTCCCTGCACTCTACGGGTTCTTCGACGCGATCCCGGCCAATGTCAAACTGGTAGACGCAGCGATACCCGAGGAAGTCCCTGCCAGTTAATGCTGGAGATAAAGATAGCGATGCAGCAGCACGATCTGCCCGCAATGGTAGGTATTGTGGCTCGCAATGCCCAGCAGCATGTGTGCAATGTCATAAGCCCGGCCAGGCACTTGCTCAGTCAGTTTCTTGTCCTCAATCGTCGCCGTCCTCTGCGTCAGCTTCTCAGCCGAATCCCGAAACCGCCGCACCTCGCTCTGCCAATTCTTTTCTGACAGATCAGGTATCGTTTGCCATCCAAGGCGATCGGCCTCTTCCGTATGTGGCAATGGCTTTCCAGATATAGCATCATGTCCCGCCTCGTGCCAGCACCTCATATGCTGCACCAGTTCCCAGATCGAGTGATTGGCCACCGGCGTACGGGCCCCAGCCTTGGCCGCATCGAGCCCATGCAGCACTTCAAGTACAGCGGGTCCATGCCAGCCTTCGTAGAAGACAGACCGGCGAATTTGACCAGCAATGCGGATGGATTGGCGCATGATCGAGCGAATGAAAGGAGACTAGTGCATCCTATCAGGAGTTAACCCAAATTACTCGCAAGACTTCTTGGTGATTGCATGGCGATATTTGAATAATGAGCGAAGCTGCAGCTTCACCACCGGAGCCCCGAAAAAGTTCACAATCGGTCCGCCGGGCAAGCGAAACGTAATCCAATCGGTCAATTGTGTCCCCTCATTGCTTCTCGTGAAACGGTGCTCATGATGCCAATACGCAAAAGGCCCCTGCTCTTGTTCATCAATAAAAAGTGAAACCGGTTTATAAACCGTGTGCACCGCATGCCATTCGGTCTTGAATAGCCCAAGTACTGGCATCCGGATCACCTTCTTCGCACCCGCTTCGATACCCCCACTTTGGGAAACTACTTCGATTCCCTGCCCCGGCGGGGTCAGCTTCGCCAGCGCATCCGGTGCCTCGTGGAAGGCCCAAACCCGTTCAATCGGCGCATGTATGTAGATGGAACTTGTAAATTCTGGCACTGTACCTTAGAAGCTTGGATAGACTATGTAGTTTCGATGCTGCTTGATTTGAAATCGGTTCAGAAGCGATTTGGCGGAGTCACCGCCCTTCGCGACGGCAATCTTTCCGTCCGCGAAGGTGAAGTACACCTTCTAATGGGCGAAAACGGCGCCGGCAAAAGCACTCTCATGAAGATCGTAGCAGGCATGCAGGGTCTGGACGACGGTCAAATGCTCTTTCGCGGCCAGCCCGTGAATTTTGCCAACCCAAAAGCGGCCGCCGCAAGCGGCATCGCCATGGTCCACCAGGAGAGCCTCCTCGCCTCGCACCTCACAGTCGGCGAAAACATCTTCCTCGGCCGCGAAGAAATGAGCGGCTTCGGAATCGTCAACCGGTCTGCGATGATGAGCCGCGCCGCCAAGCTGATCGAAGCCCACGGCTTCCCGCTCCAGGCCCACTGGCGTGTCGACCGCCTCAGCCCTGCCGGCCGTCAACTGGTGGAAATCTGCCGCGCCATCGCCAACGGCACCTCACTCCTGATCTTCGACGAACCCACCTCCAGCCTCAGCGAGAGCGAAACCAAAGAAGTCTTCACTATCGTAAAGAAGCTCAAAGAAAAAGGAGCCGGTGTCATCTACATCACCCACCGCCTCGAAGAACTGCGTACCATCGGCGACCGCGTCACCGTCCTGCGAGACGGTGCCACAGTCCATTCGGGCGATCTCAAAGACCTCTCCCGCTCCCAACTGATCCAGCACATGGTCGGGCGCGATCTCGGCGCTCTCTATAGCCGCCAGCCCTACCCTGCAGGCAAACCCCTGCTCGAGGTTAAGAACCTCAACCGCGCAAAGATCCTCAAAGACATCAACCTCACTCTCCGATCTGGTGAAATCGTCGGCCTCGCAGGGCTAATGGGCGCAGGCCGTACCGAACTCTGCCGTGCCATCTTCGGCATTGATGCCGCCGACAGCGGCGAACTGATAGTAGACGGCAAGCCCGTCAAACTCACCAGCCCCCGCGACGCCGTAAACGCCGGCATCGCCCTCATCCCAGAAGACCGCCAAAAGACCGGCCTCGCCACCCAGCTTTCCGTCGGCTGGAATCTCACCCTCACCAGCCTCGGCGCACACTCCCGCTTCGGCATCCTCGAAAGCGCAAAACTCACTGCCACCGAAAAGAAATTCATCGACCGCCTGCGCATCAAAACCGACGGTCCCGCGCAGAAGAGCGTCCGTCTTAGCGGCGGCAATCAACAGAAGATCGTCATCGCCAAATGGGTCGCCCAAGGTGCCCGCATCTTCCTCTTTGATGAACCCACACGCGGCATCGACGTCGGTGCCAAGACCGAAGTCTTTGAAGTCATGGACGGCCTCGCCCGCGACGGTGCAGCCATCCTCATGGTTTCAAGCGAACTCACCGAACTGATCCAGGTCGCCGACCGGATCCTCGTTATGCGTCAAGGCAAACTTTCGGGCGAACTCCCCGGTCGCACCACGCAAGAAGAAATCATGGCGCTTGCCGCCTTTGAAGAAGAAACTCAATCATGATCCAGCGCCTGTTGCCCTTTGCAACCCTAATCGTTCTATTCGTCATTCTGTTGTTCGATCAAAATTTCCGCAGCGAGACCAACCTCTTTAGCGTCATTCGCCAAACCGCCGTGATCAACATCATGGCCCTCGGCATGACGATGGTGATCATCACGGCGGGCATCGACCTAAGCGTAGGTTCGATCCTTGCCATGGGCGGCCTGCTTGGCACGATGGCCATGGCCCAGGGCCAACCCATCCTGGTCGGCGTCCTTGTTGGCATCCTCACAGGCGCACTCTGCGGTTTCGTCAACGGCTACCTCATCACACGCCTCAAGATCAACGCTTTTATCGTCACCCTCGGCACACTTGGCATCATCCGCGGCCTCACTCTCGTCATCTCAAACGGCCTCCCTGTCCACCAGATTCCTCCCGGCTTCAGCTTCCTCGGTGAAGGCATCATCCTCGGCGTCCCCTTCGTTCTCTGGGTCCTCCTGATCTGCGCCTTGCTTGTGCACTTCCTCCTCGAACACACCAAGCTCGGCCGCTACAGTTTCGCCATCGGCAGTAACCCCGATGCCGCCTTCTACGCGGGCATCCCCGTCGCCTTCCACCTCACCTGCGTTTACGCGATCTGCGGCGCACTCACCGGTCTTGCCGGAATGATCGAAGCCAGCCGCCTCATGACAGGCCAACCCACGGCCGGCAATGGCTACGAACTACAAGCGATCGCCGCAGTAGTCATCGGGGGTGGCAGTTTGCGGGGCGGTGAAGGCAGCGTAGTAGGCACCCTCGTCGGAGCCTTCATCATGGGCCTGCTGTCAAACGGCAGCGACCTCAAAGGCATCTCACCCTACTGGCAGCAAGTCATTATCGGCACCATCATCATTCTCGCCGTCAGCTTCGACGAGCTCCGCAAACGCCGCGTCGTCTAATTCTCTTTGGCCCGAATTACCCCGGCATGGAAGGCTGCCCGATCCGGCTTCCCCGCCTGCCGCCAGGCTCGAATCAGCAAATAGTGAATGGCCGAATCCGGCACACTGCCAACAGGCAGACTCAACGCAAGCTCTCCCTCTTGAGCGGCTTCGGCAGCTTCACCTTTTTTGAGGAAAATCCGCGCCAGTTCAAAATGCGCATCCCGCATCTTGGGCGACAACTTCACTGCTTGTCGAATCCAGCGTTCACTCTCCGCCAGCCGGTCCAGCAGCAGCAGCAAGCGTGCTCCAGGCAAAAGTGTGTCGGCCTGTTCCTGACCACTCGCACGCTCGAGTCGAATCGCCTCTTCATAAAGCGCAAGAGCATCCGCAGGCTGGCCGACACTCTCAATCGTTAACCCCAGATACAATGCCACGCGAGGGTCCTTCGGCGCCAGTTCTCGGGCCTTCTGAAATCGAGTGGCTGCCTCGCGCATCTCATTGTTCATGTAAGCCACCATTCCGTACAGGAATTGCGCGTAGGCCGCCTTAGGGTCAATCGCCAGCGCTTGCTCAAGACTCAGTCGAGCTACATCAAATCGGTTAGCCGCCATCGCCAGCTTTGCCTTTAAAGTAAGCGCAGGCACAAGCTTGGCATCGAGCCGCAGCGCTTCTTCCACAGCCACCAGGGCTTCAGGAAACTTCTGCTTCACAAACAGTTCGTTCGCTTTTTCGTAACTCGGCTGCCCTGGCGACACAGCCCCAAGCAACATCAACAACCAAAAACTCATGGCTCCACATCTTCTGTGATCTCAACGATTCGATCCGCCGCTACATGGTTCAGCTTCTGTATGGCCCCGCCAGGCCATCGAATTTCAATGGATTCGATTAGGCTCGCCCCAAGCCCAAACCTCACCACCGCCTCGCTCGAACTGGCATATCCAACAGCGGTAGTCGCGTGATTGTACAGGTCTCGACCGTCAGCCAAATGAACATGCACGGCAGCCCCAAGCCCCTGGCGGTTTGATCGAACGCCCCGCAGCTTGATCCCCAACCAATGAGACTTGCCAGAGCTAACGTTATGAAAGAGCTTCGCCGGCCCATTCACAGCGCTCACCACAACATCAACTCGCCCGTCATTATCAAAGTCGGCAAAGGCAGCCCCACGATGCAGAGCAGCCAATTGAAACGCCTCGCCCGCGCTAGCCGAAACATCTTCAAGCTTCTTGCCCTCAACGTTCCGGTAGACCCGATTGGGCAACGCAGATTCACGGCCAAGATAACGATCGAGTTGCATCAGGTGCGCCAGCGCAAAGAACAGATCTTTCCATCCATCGTTGTCGAAATCATAGATGCCAAGGCTCCACCCTGTAAGCTGCCGCGTACTCATCAGCAAACCTGTCCGCTGCGCATAATCCTCAAAGCCCAGACGCCCGCCAAGATTCCGAAAAAGTAAAAACGAATCATTCAAAATGCCGGACACCAGCAAGTCGGGCCGTCCATCATTATCGAGATCCCGAAAGTCGGCACCCATGCCCGCGATGGCATGTCCATCATCGCGAAGTGCAACTCCGGCCTCAAGACCAATCTCCTCAAACTTGCCATTCCCCTGGTTGCGAAAGAGCAGTCCACGTACAGAATCATTGGCCACAAAGATGTCGGTGAAGCCATCGCCATCCATATCGGCAAACGCAACGCCCATGCCCTTTCCGATCTGCTTGCCAATCCCCGAACCCATCGAAACATCGGTAAAACTGCCATCGCGATTGTTATGAAAAAGTTGATTCGGCAACCCCTTGTAAGCGTTGGGATGGCAATAATATTGCCTTTCTAGCGGCCCACAGCGAGGCTCTTTGGCCGCATCCCACTCCACATAGTTAGCGACAAAAAGATCGAGCCAGCCATCGTTGTCGTAATCAAACCAGCCTGCCGAAACAGCCCATCTCGGCTCCGCCTTGGGAATCGCGATCGCCTTGAATGAGCCGTTGCCAAGATTGTGATAGAGCGCATTGCCCTTCACTCCGGCAACAAAGAGATCGGTGAATCCATCGTTGTCGAAATCACCTGCGTCAACCGCCATCGAATAGCCTTCACCAGCCAACCCAGCTTCAACAGTAACGTCGGTAAAGGTCAAATTACAGTTGTTTCGAAACAACCGGTTCGAGAATTTCGCCCCCGTCTTGCGAAGGCTAGGGATAGCCGCACCATTGGTGAAGAAAACATCCGCGCAGCCGTCGTTGTTGTAATCAAACGCAGCCACCCCGCCAAGAGTAAGTTCGATCTGATGAAAGCCGCCCGCCTCGCCATTCTGCAATTCAAATCGCAAACCAGCCTTGGCCGCAATCTCTTCAAACTGAATGGGCGGAACAACTCCTGAAGCTAACAACGCAAGTATGAGGATGCGAAACACGTTGTCCCAATCCTACCGAAGTTCAATTTCAGCCAATCGTATCCGCGCTTTCCTGGAAACCGGGTTCACTTCGAGATATCGCCGCAGAATCACTTGCGCTTCCTTGGGTGTGCGGATTAGGCTCAAATTCAGCACTGCCTCTTCCAGCCCGGGATTAACCGCAAGCGCACGCTCCCACAATCGCCCGGCCTCAGCTCTGCGGCCTTGTTTGGCCAGATTAGTCCCCAAATTGACGAGCGCAGCAGGCTCGTATGGATTCTGCTTCAGAACCGATTCGTAAAGCAGCGCAGCCTTTGCTGCATCAGGCTCAAGCACTGCAAGCCGAAGCTGCACTGGCCAATCCTGTGGGCTGGCCCGCAGCAGATATTCGAGCGCACGCTTGTCGCCAAGCTCCGCATAAGCAAGCCCAAGCGAACGATCATCGGCTGTACCAAGAAATGGCGTAAGCGCTGCTCCAGCGGGCACCGCCTCTACCTTCTGGACCCTGGGAATGCTATGGTCTGTCATCACCCCGTGACTGGCGTCAACTGCCTTCGTACGCGGCATGTGGCAACTCACACAACGCTCCTCCTTCCGATGCGAGGTGGCATGACAACCGAGGCAGGCCGTCTGCGACTTGTCGGCATTCGTATGTGGCTCATGACAGCTCCCACACCAAAGTGCATCGCCCGACGCCATCTTACAGGCACTCCCAGCGAGCTTCTCTACATGGCTTGTCACCTTCAGGTCGCGCCGTCCCACCTTCAAGACAAAGTACGAAGCGTAATCGGATAACAGATCGCCTGCTTTGTATTCGGCCACTTTGCGGCCCGCCCTCTCGATACGGGCCTCTCCCGTCAGGTGGCACTGACTGCAGACGGCATCGCGACGCTCTGGAGCAAGCTTCACCGGATTCACCATCTTCGCCGTTGCCGGATTTTTCACGTGTTCGCTACCTGGGCCATGGCACCGCTCGCACGACACACCGTTTTCAAGAAAAGGCGGTTCTCCAAAACGGTTCTGCGTCCCCAGCACAGGCCTCACCCGGCTGCTGTGGCACTGCAAACAAGTGGATTCAACCGCTCGAGTCAGATTGATCTCGCCATCCTTCTCATAACCAGGTGAGGCATCCCACTTCCGCTTCTGTGCGTACCATGTGACAGGCACTTCAAACAGGTGGCCCTCGTGCGCACGAACATAGCTGCTGCCTGCTGCATTCGAACCGATGAAGTAGTCCATTGTGGTGGAACCACCATCGAAGAACAACTTGTTGTTAGCTATTCGATAGCGATGCCCGGCAGCGGTAAATTCAGCCGCAGCCAGAGATTCGACGCGCCCGCTCGATTTCGCCATCGCAGTCTGCGCGTAGGCATCGAAGATTCCAACATAGCAAGACCTGCACATTTGGCTCCCGATAAAGACCGCCGCAACAGACAAAAGCATAGGTTGAGTTGGTCCCGATTTTAGCACCCGAAGCTACGCGTTATAGGCGATAATTAAAAGAGGAGATTTCGCATGATTCTTAGCCAATCACCGATCACCGATCAGGAGCGCGAGACTCGTCTCGATGTGATCGACCAGGCTGCAGCCACCAATCGCCTTGAAGGGCTCGAATCCAGCCCTGAAGCCCGGAATATCTTCGCCCGCTTCGCAGATGGCCAGCTAACGCTTGAAGAAATGGGATCAGAAATCGAAGCCTTGAATGAACGAAAGTACGGACCCCTACCTTTACCCAGGGACTAACGTCCTAAGAAATCGCCAGAACCTACGCGACCATCGAATACTTGATGCCTACGAAGCAGACTCAACGCAACGTCGATTGATTGAACTCGCGATCAAACCGGGCAGAGCCATCTTCGACACCGCACACATTCAGGCCATCCACCTTTATATTTTCCAGGACGTCTACGACTGGGCCGGCCAATTCCGCACCGTCAACATATCCAAGGGCGGCAACCTCTTCGGCTCTGCTCAATTCATCGAAATGGCTCTCGGCGGCATCCTCGAAAAACTACCGCGCGAAAACTTCATTCAGCATCTCGACCGCGAATCCTTCGCAAACCGTTGCGGTTGGTACTTCGGCGAGATCAACGCGATCCATCCCTTCCGTGAAGGCAACGGTCGCACCCAGCGCGAATTCCTTCGCCAACTTGCCGCCCAAGCCGGATACTCCCTCGACTGGCGTCGCGTGGATCGCGACACAATGACAGCCGCATCGCGCGAAAGCTTCTCAACCGGCGACAACCATAGCATGGTCGACATCATTCGTGCCTGCACTCGCTAGCACGGTTGCGCGATCCTATAGAGAATGGATTTAGCTCAGTGGATCGACCACACTCTCTTACGCCCCGACGCGACAGAAGCCGATATCGCCCAGTTATGCGAAGAGGCAATGCAATACAAGTTTTTCAGTGTTTGTGTAAACCCTTATTGGGTCGCCTATGCAGCCAGTGCCCTCTCCGGCTCTGACGTCAAAGTATGCACCGTCGCCGGCTTTCCACTTGGAGCCACCTCAGGCGAAGTGAAAAGCTTTGAAGCCCACCGTGCGGTCCAGCACGGCGCTGCTGAAGTCGACATGGTAATCAACGTCGGCGCTCTCAAAAGCGGCCTCTTGAGCGACGTCGAAACCGATATCAATACAACAGCGGAACTCACCCATCTCGCCGGGGGCAAACTAAAGGTCATCCTCGAAACCGGCCTGCTGACTGACCTCGAAAAAGAAACTGCCTGCCGCATTTGCTCAACTGCAGGGGCCGACTTCGTCAAGACCTCAACCGGCTTTGCCAAAGGCGGGGCAACGGTCGAAGACATCCAGCTCATGCGCCGCATCGTCAGTGCCAAAATGGGCATCAAAGCCAGCGGAGGCGTACGTACCTACGACGACGCCATCCGCATGATCGAAGCCGGCGCCACACGAATCGGTGCCTCCGCCAGCATCGCCATCGTCACCGGCAAACCAGCCACTGGGGCGGGCTACTGATGGCCAAAGCCTCAGACAGAAATGTTCGCTTCGAAGAACGCGCAGACCTGCTCGACTTCCTGCTTGAAGTCGCCGACACCACTGCCTCGACCCTCGATCTCGACCAGGTTCTCGACCACGTCGCCGACGTCATCCACCGTGTCATCGGCTTCGACCTCTTCGCCATCCTTCTCTATAGCGACCGCTCCAAGCACCTCAAGGTCCGTTACTCGATCGGCCACCGCGACGAACTCGTTCGTACACTCGCCATCAAGTTCGGTGAAGGCCTGGTAGGCGCCTCCGCAGAAAGCCGCAAGCCGGTAAACGTAGGCGACGTCCGCGCCGACACCCGCTACCTCAACGCCCTCGACGCCGTTCGCAGCGAACTCGCCGTACCGATGGTTGCCCGCGGCCGTCTAGTCGGAGTCATTGATCTCGAAAGCACTCGCCTCAACGCCTACGGCAAGCGTGAAGAAGCCTTGCTCAGCCTCATCGCCAGCCGCGTAGCTTCGGCCGTCGACAACGCCCGCCTCTACAAGCGCGTCGAGCAAAACCACAAGACCCTCAAGGTCCTAACCCAACTCACCAAAGAATTCTCATCGATCCTCGACCTCGACTCGCTACTCGAAAAAATCGCCAGCGGCGTCCGTAGCCTCGTGCATTACGACGGCTTCAGCGTCCTCCTCGTCGATGAAGGCGAACAGGTCCTCAAGAATCGCTTCAGTCTTCGCTTCGATGAACGCAAGACCGAAGACATCCCTCTCAGCCGTGGCGTCACCGGCGCAGCCGTAAGGGCCCGTCATGCCATCCGCGTCGCCGATACAGCAACCGACGAGCGCTATATCGAAACCGCCAGCGGCATACGCAGCGAAGTTGCCGTCCCTCTGATCGTGAACGACCGCGTCATCGGCATCATGGATATCGAAAGCGAACGTGTCAACTTCTTCACCGAAGAACACTCACGCACCCTGGGCCTTCTCGCCCCGCAAGTCGCCGCCAGCATCGAAAACGCCAGACTCTATGAAGAAGTCGCGTCCCGGCAAAAAAGCATGGAGGCCGATCTAACGGCCGCCCGCCGCGTTCAGAGCCTTCTGCTTCCGCAGGAAGCCCCGGAGATCCACGGCCTCGACATCGGCATGGGCATGCGCCCGGCACGCGAAGTCACCGGAGACATCTACGACGTCTTTGAAATCGAAGAAAAGGTCGCCCTCATTGCGTTCGGCGACTCCAGCGGCAAAGGCGCCGCAGCGGCTCTTTACGGTGCCATGGTCTCAGGCCTTCTTCGCAGCATGGCCTACCGCCGCCTCACTCCGGCCAAGATGATGAAAGTCTTG
>Ga0209591_10004125_pt1 | contig 16595 bp, 14 predicted proteins | sample MAT01_FD_187207 | JGI IMG/M metagenome (GOLD analysis project Ga0209591, IMG submission 187207) | Freshwater microbial communities from Lake Fryxell liftoff mats and glacier meltwater in Antarctica - MAT-01 (SPAdes) (version 2) | ecosystem: Environmental > Aquatic > Freshwater > Ice > Liftoff... | reverse complement strand
CGCCGGCGCAGCCACCACCGCCCCGGCGTCGGAGGACCTGCTGCTGCACGTGCTCGTGCACGGAGCCGGCCACGAGAGCGGTGCGTCGTTGCGATGGATCGCCGACGCGGTGACCATCATCGACCGAAGCGGAAGCTCCCTCGACTGGGGCATCTTGGTCCAACAGGCACAACGTCGACATGTCGGCCCAGCGGTACAGGAGACCATCGCCTACCTCGACGACGCCGGATTCGCCACTATTCCACCAGCGACCCTTGCGGCCGTACGTTCCGTCACGTCCACACGGCGCGATCGACTCGTCCACCGCCTGCGGGTAGACCCCACCATCGCGCCGGGACGGCTCATCAGCGCCCGCTGGGCGGCGACGCGCTTCCTGTGCGCAACGGCCCAGGAACCGCTCCCTTCGGCGCTCGGTGCCATGCCCGCCTTTTTGGCGTGGGATGCGCAGCGGCCGGTTGAGGTTCCAATGCGCCTGGCAATCCGGGTGGGTCGCGGCCTTCGACGCGCCGGCAGCCCAGGGCGCAGGGGTCAGGAGTTGGCCGAAGTGGAACCGGTGCTCGACGCGCCGTAGCCGTACCCGTAGCCGTAGCCGTGGCCGCCCTTCATCTTGCGTTGGGCCACGCGATTCATCACCACGCCCACCACGGGTGCCGATACCCGGTCGAGAGCCATCATCGTCTCCCTCACCATCTTGGCCGACGAGCGACCGGCCTGCACAACCACGAGCACAGCATCGACCGAGCTGGACAGCACAACCGAGTCGGTCACGGGCAAGACCGGCGCCGAGTCCACCACGACCACATCGAACGAGGTGGCCAAGAACTCGAGGAGCGCCTTCATCCGCTGACCACCGAGCATCTCGCTGGGGTTCGGCGGCACTCGACCGGCGGGCAGCACGTCGAGTTGACCACCCTCGACCGGAACCGACAAGAGCACCAACTCGACCGGTTCGCCCACGAGCACATCGGTGAGCCCACGGTTGCCGGGGACACCGAAAACCTCGTGCAGACGCGGGCGACGAAGATCGGCGTCGACCAGCACCACTCGCTTGCCGGCCTGGGAAAGGACAACTGCGAGGTTCGCTGCCGTGGTGGTCTTGCCCTCGCCGGGAATCGAGCTCGTGATCTGCAAGATGCGCAATGGTTGGTCGAGGCCGAGGAACTGCACGTTCGTGCGCAACGTGCGGTACGCCTCGACAGCGGTGTCAGCTGGACGGCTGATGGCGATAGGCCGGTGATCGGGCGGCGGGTCGGTGGGGACGATGCTGAGCACCGGCAGGCCACCTGCAGCCTTCTCCAGCTCGCGCGGATCGTCGACCGAGTCGTCGAGGAAGTCGACGAGGAACGCCGCACCGAGGCCCAACAACAACCCGAACAGCAACGCCACGGCAATCGTGCTCTTCGGCGTGGGCTCGACGGGGAAGTTCGGCAGCCGCGCCGCTTGTACCAGTTGCGCCCCACCGGAGGAGAGCGAAGCATCGACACGGATCTGGTCGAGCCGTTGCTTGAACTCGGCCTGCTGGTTGACCAGGAATTGACGCTGGGGTGCCAACGACTGCTGGACGTCGAGACGCTCGCTGTCCGGCGCCGCGTCAACCTGCGCGTCGAGCCCAGCGATCTGGCTTTCGAGCGCTGCGATCTGGGTCTCGAGCTCCTGCGAGGCAGCGTCGAGGCCACTCACGACCTGGTCGCGCTTGGTATCGAGATACGCCTGGACATAGCCGTCGGCGAGCACCTTGGCCACCTCGGGCCTGCCGCTGCGCACGTTGACGCCGACGATGAACGTGGTGCCGTCGGCCCGACCCGTTGCCCTGGGCGCCGGCCCGTCGATTCCGAGGTTCTGCCGCAACCGCTCGTAGACCAGATCGCTCTCGAGCACGCGGATCTCGGTCCTGAGCACCCGGTCGTCGCTCCCGCGTTGCTGATCGCCGCTGCCGAAGAGCGAGTCGCCGGGCTGGGTGCGAACCGCAATCAGCGCCTCTGCCTCATAGACGGGATCCTGCATCACCACCATCGCCAGCGCACCGGCCACGCAAGCGAGCGTCGTGAGCACGATGAGCCACTTTCGGGAGGTGACGACACGAAGATAATCGCGCAGCGGTCGTGCCTCGGTGACTTGGCTCATGAACGCCGCATGCTACAGCGGCGCGACCTCACCGCAGCGCCACCCTTCGACTCCTCATGGGTTGGATGTGGTCGGCGACTATGATCGGCCCAGAAGTCGGCCCCGAAGTCGGCACAGTCACATCCGTGCACAGCGACGGTGGTCGGCGGGAGACGAGTATGGGCATCCACGGCACCAAGGTCCGTCCACACGAGGTGTCGGCGGTGGTCCCGACGTACAACGACGAGCGATACATCGTCGAAGCCCTCGACTCGATCGTCGGGCAGACAGCGAGACCGGGCGAGATCATCGTCGTCGACGACGGATCCACCGATGCAACGCCCCACCTTGTCACCGACTACATCGAGCGCCACGCGCATCTGATCCCGATCCGCCACATCCGGCTGCAGGAACGCTCAGGCTCAGAACGTGCTCGCAACATTGGGATTCGCGAGAGCAAGGGCACCTGGATCGCGTCCTGTGATGCAGACGATCGCTGGGCACCTGTCAAGCTCGAGCGCCAACTCGACTACATCGAACGATGGACTGGCCGGGATGCTCTGGTGGTGCTGGGAACCCAAGGGTTCAACATGAACGCCGCCGGTCGTGTGCTCAGTCCGTTGTCGCTCGGTCTCACCACGGAGGCCGAGTTCCGCACCCGTCGGATCGACTACGGATTGTGCTGGCTGGCTCACTGCTCGGTGATGTTCGAGAAAGCTGCATTCCTCGCGGTTGGCGGGTACCGGCTCGACTACCTCGGTGCCGAAGACCTCGATCTGTGGTCGCGGATGGCGGAGCTTGGCGCCATCATCAATCTCGAAGACCGCCTCGTCTACTACCGCAAACGACCCGGTTCGCTGCAGCACTTGTTCTTCTGGGAACAGCAGGACAACTTGCTCCGCATCTCGGAGAACCTGAGGCGCCGGGCGACAGGCGCCGAAGAACTCACCCTCGAGCAGTTCCGAGACACGCTGCGCCGTGCTCCCCGCCGCCAACGGCTGCGGCAATGGCGCCTGCGCTGGGGCAAGTACTACTACCGCACCGGCAGCACCAACATCGTCAACAGCAGGGTGGTTCAGGGAGCAGGCCAATTGGCACTTGGGGCCGCTCTCGATCCGGGCAGGGCCGCCGGCGGTGCGAGAACGGTGGTCGCCCATCACCTTCCACACCCCTCGCGCCGCCGGCGCCGGATGATGTCCGGATGATGGTCGGCTGAACGGTGGGTCGCCGCGCTTGCTCAGCTGGGCGGTGGCCGAAATGCGGCTGGTGGGACGGCTTGTGCCAGCAGCACCGCCGCTCGCAGATAGGTGGCCTGCTCGTCGATCGGCAGCACCCAGTGCGCACAGACGAGGTGTGTCTGAGTGAGCTCGATGGTGGATGGGTGTGGCAACTGTGAGGCCGCGTACGCGAAACCCTGGTCGTCGAGGGCCGTCGCGTAGGACGGGTTCCGCGCCTCGACAGTGAACACCGCATCGAGCCAGTCGTTGCCGGTCACCTGCAGCAAAGGCGTGTCCCTGGGCCGCAGCCCCCGCCAGTCGTGACGCGGTGTGAGCATCACCCGATCGACATCTCCCGCCAGGCCGACGACCACCACGGTGTGTTCCACCGCATAGCTCGCGAAGCTTTCACCTGCCAGTCCTTCCAGTGGTTCGGGTGGTCGCTGCGTCCAGAGGTCGAACAGCATGACGTCGTGGTGACCGAACCTGCCAGCGACAACGTCGCCGACAACTCGCCGTTGGCGCGACGGAAGTGTGTACGCCAGCCAGTCGATGCCATCGGCAACACTCTCACTACACACCAACCCCAACGACTGCGCCATCTGCTGACGCTCCAGTGCAGCTGCCTCACGCTTCTTCGCTCCCCACATGCCCACATGATAGTCAGCCAGAACAATCGGGGGGCAGAGACGGACGACCTCGCTGCTTCCGCAATGCCGGTGCCCGTCCGCAGCGGCGTGACGTCTCCGAGGTTGACAATTCGCAGCACGGCCAGGTATCGCGTGTACCGGACGTTGACATTCGACCTGCCCGCAGGCAGACTTGGATCGTGACTCGCACCTGCGGCCTCCTTCTGCTTATGTAGGGCAAGCGCCGCATACTTCGCGCTTGCCCGCACGCCCCTGCCGAATCGGCCGGGGCTTCTTGCTTTTTGTCGCCAAATCTTGGCAGCACGTCCCCCCACTCCTCTCGAATCGCCGCACAAGGACACTCACGAACATGTCACCGCAATCCGTCACTCCGAAAACAATGCCCTTCCACAAATATGAGCGCACCGTCCCCGTCGTGCTCCACGACCGCACATGGCCCAACAAGGTCCACGAGGCGGCCCCGCTGTGGTGCAGCGTCGACCTCCGCGATGGCAATCAGGCACTCATCGACCCGATGGACCCGCAGCGCAAGCGGCGCATGTTCGACACGCTGGTCAAGATGGGCTTCAAGGAGATCGAAGTCGGTTTCCCCTCCGCCAGCCAGCCCGACTTCGACTTCGTGCGTCAGTTGATCGAGGAAGACCTGATCCCCGACGACGTCACCATCCAGGTCCTCACCCAGTGCCGTCAGGAACTGATCGAGCGCACCTACGAGTCCATCGCCGGCGCCAAGCAGGCCATTGTCCACTTCTACAACTCCACCAACCCGCTGCAGCGCGAGGTGGTGTTCGGCCTGGACCAGGCCGGCATCACCGACATCGCCGTCAACGGCGCAAAGCTGTGCCGCAAGCTGGAAGAGACCGTGCCGGGAACGTTCGTCCGCTACGAGTACTCGCCGGAGAGCTTCACGCTCACCGAGCCTGACTACGCCATTGCCGTGTGCCACGCGGTGATGGACGTGATCGAGCCGACGCCCGAGAAGCCGCTCATCTTGAACCTGCCGGCCACGGTCGAGTGCTACACACCCAACGTGTACGCCGACGTCATCGAGTGGTTCGGTCGCAACATCCGTACGCGCGACAGCGTGGTCATCAGCCTGCACCCCCACAACGATCGCGGCACCGCCACCGCCGCCGCCGAGTTGGCGATGCTGGCCGGCGCCGACCGCGTGGAGGGAACTCTTTTCGGCAACGGCGAACGCACCGGCAACGTCGATGTCGTCAATCTGGCCATCAACCTGATGGTCAACGGCGTCGACCCGCATCTGGACGTCAGCGACATCGACGCCGTCCGACGAGTGGCTGAGTACTGCAATCGCCTGCCCGTCAGCCCCCGCCACCCGTGGGTGGGCGATCTCGTGTACACCGCATTCAGTGGCAGCCACCAGGACGCCATCAAGAAGGGCTTCGACGCACTCGACGCAAAGGCGGCAGCCAACGGTGGCGAGTACCCCACGTGGGGTGTGCCCTACTTGCCGCTGGACCCGAAGCATCTCGGGCGCAGCTACGAGGCTGTCATTCGCGTCAACAGCCAAAGCGGCAAGGGCGGCGTGGCCTACGTGATGAAGGCCGAGCACGGCTTCGACCTTCCCCGTCGCCTGCAGATCGAGTTCTCCAAGACCATTCAGCACATCACCGAAGACACCGGTACCGAGATCAGTCCTGTGATCATGTGGGACGCGTTCCAGGCCGCGTATCTGCCGGCCGAGCCCCGCATGCGGCTGAACAGCCACGAGATGCGAAGTGACAGCGCCACCGGCACCACCACCATCACCGCCCAGCTGGTGATCGACGAGGCACCGTTCACCGTCAGCGGCGAAGGCAACGGCCCCATCGACGCGTTCGTACGGGCGCTGCGCAACGGCATCGGCGCCACCCTCGACGTCGTCGACTACGCAGAGCACGCGCTCGGCGAAGGCAGCGAAGCGGGTGCCGTGGCCTACATCGAGACCAGGAACGGTGACGGCCGCGTGTTGTGGGGCGTTGGCATCGACCCCAGCACCATCACCGCCGCGCTACGCGCAGTACTGCAGGCACACGAACGTCATCAAGCCTGACGGTCCGCTGCGATCAAGGGGGCTACAGTGCGCTCATGCGCTGTGCCCGACCACTTCGACGGCTCGTAGTTGTACTGCTCTTGGTCGCAGGAGCCGCCACTGTGTGGCAACGCCGTTCAGCTGGAGCGACTCCGCACAAACCCGAGCCGTCGTGGCCACCGTTCGAACCGGCCACTGCTGCTGCCGCGCCGGCACCGGCTGCGCCGGCTGCTTCAGCGCCGGCCGCACAGACGTGGGTCGACTCGCAGATGAAATGGGTGGCTCCCGTCGACGGCGGCTGCCCCGACGGTTACCCGATCAAGGCCAATGACAACTCGGGCATTTTCCACATTCCCGGTGGCCGCTTCTACGATCGCACCGTACCCGAGCGTTGCTACGCGGCTGCGGCCGACGCACTCGCTGACGGCTACCGTCAAGCCAAAGCCTGAACTACCGCCCGAACCGAAGCCTGAACAACGGGGAGCCACCATGAAAGTAACTGTCGACTACGACGTGTGCGCCAGCACCGGCGCATGCATGCAGCTGTGCCCCGAGGTGTTCGAGGTTCGCAGCGATGGGTATCTCTACGTGCTGCAGGACGAACCACCCGCCGAACTGGCCGACAAGGTCCGCATGGCCGCCGACATGTGCCCCACCGCGGCCATCACCGTCACCGACTGAGTCCCCGAGTCTCGACGCCCGCCAGGAATGTTGAATTCAATGGTCGCTACGTAGCGGCCATTGAATTCAGAGTTCGGCGCCGAACGACCTCGCCCGCTCCTGGCGAACTTGATACGTGCTTCCGCCCATGGGCCGCGCGGGTGCCACACGCAGTCGGGCTACTCGACTTGGCCCTTGTTGCTGCTGCGCCACGCTCGTTCGAACGGCAGACGCCATGCATAGGGGGCGATGAGCTGGTGGATGGCGTTGGGGCCCCACGAGCCCACCGGGTATGCCCGCACGGGCGGCGGTGAGTCCAGCAACGGCTGCGACAGCTCCCACAGACGTTCGATGCCTTCCGCAGCCGTGAACAGCGTGTGGTCGCCGCTGAGGGCATCGTGGATCAACCGCTCGTAGGCCTCCAGCACATCGCTGGCTCTGTCGGTCTCGTGGAGTGCGAACTGCAGGCTCAACTTGTCCAGCTTCATTCCCGGGCCAGGCCGCTTGCCGTAGAAGCTGAGCGACAGCTTGGAGGCGTCGGCCAGGTCGAAGGTGAGGTGGTCGGGCCCGTGAGCGCCGATGCCCGAGCCCGCCGGAAACATGCTCTTCGGCGGCTCACGGAACGCGATCGAGATGATGCGCGCACCCTCCGCCATGCGCTTGCCGGTGCGCAGGAAGAACGGCACGCCCGCCCATCGCCAGTTGTCGATCTCGCACTTCAACGCAATGAAGGTGTCGGTCTCGGAGTCGTGCGCCACCCCATGTTCCTCGCGGTAGCCCAGGTATTGGCCGCGAACTACATTCGCCGGCTCGATCGGCAGCATCGAGCGGAAGACCTTGTTCTTCTCCTCGCTGATGGCACGCGGGTCGAGCGCCGTGGGCGGCTCCATCGCCATGAACGCGAGCACCTGGAAGAGGTGCGTCACCACCATGTCGCGATAGGCGCCGGTCTTCTCATAGAAACCGATTCGTTCTTCGAGTCCCAGTGTCTCGGGGACATCGATCTGAACATGGTCGATGTGGTCTCGATTCCAGATCGGCTCGAAGAGACCGTTGGCGAACCGGAAGGCCAAAATGTTCTGTGCCGCTTCCTTCCCGAGGAAGTGGTCGATGCGGTAGATCTGGTCCTCTGCAAACGTCTCGTGCAGTGATGCGTTGAGCACTCGCGCCGAGGCCAGGTCAGTGCCGAACGGCTTCTCCATGATGATCCGCGAGCGCTCGATCAGGTTTGCTTCGCGCAGGGTATCGACAACCACGCGTGCGGCAGCCGGCGGCACGCTGAGATAGTGCAGACGGCGTGGATCGCCACCCAAGACCTTCTCGGCCTCGCCCACCGCTTCCGCAAGCCCGCTCGGGCCACGGCCCTGGGGCACGTAGCGAAGACGGCGCGCAAAGCTGGCCCACGCCTCTTCGGTGATCTTGCGATTGGAAAACTGATCGCACGCTGCACGTGCGAAGTCGCGGAACGTCTCATCGTCAAAGTCGTCGAGCGACGTGCCGACTATCTGACATTCGCTCACCAGTCCCGCCAGCGACAGGTGCAACAGGCCGGGCAGCAGCTTGCGACGGGAGAGATCTCCGGTTGCACCAAAGAGTACGATGACGTGCGGCTGCACTGGGCTCATCAGCGAAGGCTTGATATCGCTGGGGTCCGTGTGTGTCAACGCGCTCTCTGACATGAACGCATGTTAGGGCCGACGACCACGGCCTCAGACCACCTGGCCGCAGCCGGCAGCGATCATGTCCGCAACGAGTTCTGACAGGGCTACCAAACCTTCTCTTGTGCTGCGTCGTGCCTCTCCAGGAAAGAGGTCGATGACACATGGAACGACGAATCGCACTGACTCTCAGCATCAGCGCTGCGGTCACCGTCGCAATGGGTGGCCTTGCGTTCGTGTCGCTGGGCGGAATGGACGTGCTCGGGTTGGGCAGCGCTGAACCTCCGGCAACCACCGTGATCGCAGCCCAGGTTGCCGATGTCGACACAGTCGTTGTCGCCGCCGAGACCACACAGGTCGGCAGTACGACCGTTGGCGTCGAGCCCACTCCGACGGTCGCGAGCGTGCCCGGCACCATCGCCATGGGAGCTGCGCCCACCGGGTCGAGTGCCCGCACTGCTGCGACTGCCGCTACCTCGCCGGTCGCCGTGGCGCCAACGCCAACACCCGCCGACACTGGTGGCACCGGCCCGGCCAGCACCAGCCCGGTGACGAATGCCCCGGTCACGACTCCGACAACCGCTGTTCCCGTCGTCCCACCTGCCGCCATCGCTGCGGCGCCCGCAACCACTGCGCCTCGCACCACGGTAGCCCCGACGACAACGGCTGCACCCAGCAACATCGCGCCGCCTGGCGTCCGACTCCCAGACGACTGGCCGCCTGGCAAGCCGATTCCACCGATGCCAGACGGGTGCCAGAGCCCGCAGCTGGAGGACAACGGCGTGTGGAACTGCGATCACTGACGATAAACCTCGCTGAGCTGGGCCCGACCGGTTTGCGCAGCGGCACCGACGGCTAGATTCACGCTCGATGGCTTTCAATGAACGGCTTCGTCACGCATGGACAACATCACAATCGATGCTGTGCATCGGACTCGACCCGGATCCGAGTCGGTTCCCCGATGTGGTCGGCGGATCGGTGTTCGACTTCTGCATGGCCATCGTCGATGCCACGGCCGACGTCGTATGCGCCTTCAAACCGCAGATCGCCTATTTCGCTGCGACGAGCGCAGAGCAGGAGCTGGCGCTGATCTGCGCCGCCATACGCGACCGATACCCCAACGTGTTGCTGGTGCTCGACGCCAAGCGCGGCGACATTGGCAGCACCGCACAGCAATACGCGCACGAGGCGTTCGACCGCTACGGAGCCCATGTGGTCACCGTCAATCCGTACCTGGGTACCGACTCGGTCGAGCCGTTCCTGCGTCACCCAGAGGGAGGCGTGTTCGTGCTGTGCCGCACCAGCAACCCTGGCAGTGGCGATTTCCAATCGCTGCTCGTAGATGGCGAGCCGTTGTACCTCCACGTTGCCCGTCGGGTGGCCACTGAGTGGAACGAAATCGGCGATTGCGGTCTGGTGGTGGGAGCCACCTACCCCGCCGAGCTGGGCGAAGTGCGTGCCATCGTCGGCGATCTGCCGCTGCTGGTCCCCGGCGTCGGCGCACAGGGTGGCGACGTACAGGCAACGGTCGAAGCTGGCGTAGACAGCAACGGCTTCGGCATGGTGATCAACTCCTCGCGCGCAATCCTCTACGCGTCGAGCGGCCCTGACTTCGCCGAAGCGGCGCAGGCCGAAGCCATCGCCACGAGAGACGCCATTCGCGCCCACGCCCCCCACTGACCCGCCCGCAAGGCGGCAAGCAGGAAGTGACGAAGTGACGCGGTCGTGGGGCTGTGAGCCAGGTCCTCAACCCAACAACGCCTCACTTCGCCTGCGGCGGCACCTCAGCCGGCGAGGGGGGTGACGCTGATGATGCCGGGGGCCGCCCTCAATTGGATGACTACCGAATCGGGCACTTCCATGGTCGGCGCAATCAACATGACGGCAGTACCTGGGGTGGTGGCACGACCGACGTCCATGTCGGCGATGTTGACGCCTGCATTGCCCAACAGCGTGCCGACGGTGCCGATGACGCCAGGGCGGTCGTCGTTCTTCACGACCAGCATGTGCTGCGCGGGCGGGACGTCGAAGTGGTGGTCGTCGATCATCACGATGCGCTGCTCGCTGCGTCGCCCGACCAGCGTGCCCGAGATGCTGTGGCCGCCGGCGCGCAACGTGACCAGGTTGACGAAGTCGGCGGAGGTGGCACAGTGCGTCTCACGCAGCTCGACGCCCCGCTCGGTTGCCAGCTGCGGTGCGTTGACATACGTGACCTGCTCGTCGGAGATGCCGCCGAAGTAGCCCTTCAGCGCGGCCAGCGAGAGGATGCGAGTGTCGTAGCCGGCGATGTCGCCCTCGGTGCAGACCTCGAACTCGCTGGGCGAGGCAGGAAGCGTTGCCACGAGCGAGGCGAACAGGCGGCCCAGAACCTCCGCCAGCGGCAGGAACGGACGCAGCGTCTCATTGGCCTCGGCGGCGTCGACATTGACGGCGAACGGTACAAAGTCGCCAGCCAATGCCAGCAGCACCATGTCGGCGATCGTGTCGCCCGCTTTGTCCTGCGCTTCACGGGTGCTGGCACCAAGGTGCGGCGTGACAACGATGGAGGGCTGCTCGAACAGCGGCGAGGCCGTGGTGGGCTCGGTGACGAACACGTCGATTGCAGCACCGGCGATGATGCCATCGCGCACACAGTCCGCTAACGCCTGCTCGTCGACGATGCCGCCGCGGGCAACGTTGATGACGCGTAGCGAAGGCTTCGCCTTCAGCAGCAGATCGCGGTTGATGAGACCGGTGGTCTCCTTCGTCTTGGGCAGGTGGATGGTCAGGAAGTCGGCCTCGGCCACCGCCTGATCCAGCGTCAGCAACTCCACACCCATTTGTCGGGCACGCTCGGCCGACACGAACGGGTCGTATGCCACCAGCCGCATCCCGAACGCGCGGGCACGATCCGCCACCAGCTTGCCGATTCGGCCGAGGCCAATGACAGCCAGCGTCTTGTCAGCCAGCTCGACACCTTCCCAGCGGCTACGCTCCCAGCGGCCAGCGATGAGTGCGGCATGGGCCTGAGGCACGTTGCGGGCCTGGGCCAGCAGCAGCGCCATCGTGTGCTCGGCCGCCGAGATGATGTTGCTCTGCGGCGCGTTGACAACCATCACACCGCGCCTGGTGGCCTCGGGCACGTCGACGTTGTCGAGGCCGATACCCGCGCGGCCCACGACGATCAGCTCATCGCCCGCCTCCAACAGCTCGGCGGTCACCCGAGTGGCGCTGCGGATGATGAGGGCGTGTGCGCCCTTCACCACCTCGAGCAACCGGGAGAGGTCGAGCTGCACATCCACTTCGTGCCCGGCCGCACGCAGCCGATCAAGGCCACCTTCGGCGATCTCTTCGGTGACGAGGATGCGTGCCATACCGACCATCGTTACCCGACAGAACCGCAGAAACGAAGTGCATTGAACGTTCTGTTCAAGCAGCGTCGACGGTTTCGTACACTCACCTGCGATGTATGCCAACCGCAACGAGACGGAACAGTGGTTCATCCGCCGCGGATTGCCCCACTTCATCGAGCCCTACGGCACCGGCCCCGACGTCTGGAGCAGGGCAGCACCGGTCCTTCTGATTGCGTACGTCGCGGGCGGTCTCCACGCGCTCGACCTTGCCAACTGGTCGTTGGCGCGCAACATCGGCGCCGGCGCCGTGGTCATCGCGCTGCTGTTCGCCACATGGATGCTCACGAACCGACTGCGCCATCGGCCTGCGCTCTCGCGCCCTCGCCAGCTTGGCGTCCCCGAGCTGGCGGCCTTCCTCATCGGCCCCGCGTTGCCGGCATTGGTGTTCGAACAGTGGGGCGATGCGCTGCAGGCTCTGATCGAAGGCACCGTCGTACTTGCGGCGATCTACAGCTTCACGAGTTACGGCGTGCTCCCGCTGATGGGATGGGCGGCGTCACAGACGTTCTCTCGCATCGGTTCGGTGGGCCGCATGCTGACCCGTGCGCTGCCACTGCTCTTGCTGTTCACCACCTTCCTGTTCATCAACGCCGAGGTGTGGCAGGTGGCCGGCACCCTGGAGGGCCCGGTCTACATCGTCACGCTGGCACTGTTCTTTCTGCTCGGCAGCGCGTTCGTGCTCTCCCGTGTGCCTGCGGCCATCCGCTCGGTCAACGAATTCGATGACTGGAGCGAAGTCGGCGAACTGGTCAAGGGCACACCAGCCGAAGCCCTCACGCTCCCGGGCCAGGGCGACCCGATGGAACGGCCACTCTCCATTCGCCAACGGGTCAACATCGGCATGGTCAGCGTGTTCAGCCAGGCGATACTGATCACGTTCGTAGCCGTGATCCTCGCTGTGTTCTTCACGCTGTTCGGTCTCCTCGCCATCCCAGAGGAGACGGTGGCGTCCTGGACCCAGCTGGAGAAGGTGCACATCCTCGCCCACTGGAACGTCGGCGGGCGCACGCTGGTGCTCAGCGAACCGCTGCTACGAGTGGCTGGTTTCCTGGGCGCGTTCAGCGGGATGTACTTCACCGTCGTGCTCAGTACCGACGCAACGTACCGCGACGAGTTCGCCGAGGACGCCGGCCCACAGATTCGTCAGGCGCTGGCCGTGCGCCTCGCCTCTCACCACGCCGCTCAGAGCGACTAGGTTGCCGCCGTCACGTTCAGTACTCGAGGAGCTACTCGCCATGTCCCACCAATTCCTTTCCGACGAATGGATGGCCGCCGCCACCGCCATTCGCGAGAAGTACGCCGACCAGGCAACAAAGGTCACCAGCAGCATTCGGATGAACCAGGTCATCACCGATGTGCCGTTCGGCGATGGCATGGTCAACCTGTTCCTGGACACCTCGTCGGGTGATGTGGTGATGGAGAAGGGCGCGCTCGAGACGCCCGACCTGACCCTGACCACCGACTGGGAGACCGCTCGCAAGATCTTTGTTGACCAGGATCAGGCCGCAGGCATGCAGGCCTTCATGTCCGGCAAGGTGAAGGTACAGGGCGACATGATGAAGATGATGGCCATGCAGACCTCGATGCCCAGTGACGACATCGCCAAGCAGATCGCCGACGAGATCAAGGGCATCACCAGCTGACACGCTGCTGCTCCAACCTGCCGATAGCAGACCGTGCGGCAATCGAGCTGCTGTCGTGAGCGCGCTAGCGAGGAGTACTGCGTACGAAGGTGGCCGCCAGGCATCCGCCGGCGGCCACGACCGCGCCGACGATGAAGGCGTTGTGAAACGGTGTCAGGTTCGATGAGGTGGCGCTGACGCTGATGGTCGCCATGACCGCCGAACCGAGCACCTGGCCCATCTGAGTCATCAGCTGTTGCATCGCGCCCGCGACCCCAAGGTCGGAGTCCGCCACCGAACCGGCCATCAGTGAGGTGAGCGCAGGTGATGCAATGCCCAGTCCGATGCCGGAGGCCGCGGTCGCGGCGACGATGAAGATGTACGACGAGTCGAGCCCGACAGTGCTCCACAACACCATCGAGATGACGACGCCGATGGCGCCCACCACACCCGCCACTCGTTCGCCGACGCGCAACGTCACGATCGCGGCAAGCGGCGCGATCAACGAGAACGCGAGCGGCCGCGAGATCACGAGGTAGCCCTTCGTCGCTTCACCCAGGCCAAGGCCGCGGGTGCCCAGCATCTGCGGAATCAGGAAGAATCCGCCCATATAGGCAAAGTTGGTCAGCGTCTGGCTGAGCACGGGAAACGCGAAGTTGCGAGTACGAAACCACGCCAACACCACCAACGGGGCCTCGGCCCGCTTCTCGACTCGCACGAACGCCACGATCGCGGCGACCGACAGCAGCAGGCAACCAATCGTCGCCGTACTCCCCCAGCCCCAGACCCGCCCCTGACTGATCGCGACCAGCAGGGACGTGGCACCGATGCCAAGGGTCACCGAGCCGAGCACATCGAACTTGACGCCCTTCAACCGGTCCGTGCCCGGCAGCAGCCAGAGGGCCACGATGAACCCGATGAAGCACAGCGGAGCCTGCACGGCAAAGATCGCTCGCCAGCCGACGGCCTCCACCAACGGACCGCCGACGACAACACCGATGACGGGCCCGCCGGCGGTCACGAAGCTCCAATAGCTCAGCGGCTTGACGCGTTCGCCGGGTTCGAACATACGGTTGATGTACGCCATCGCCGACGGACCGCACGCGGAGCCGGCTGTTGCGGAGAGCGTGCGGAACAGAATCAGCGAGGCGGCATTCCACGCCAGCGCGGACGCAATGGCGAACACTCCTGCGAAGAACAGCCCACTGACGAATATCCGCTTGTGACCCCACAGGTCGCCTGCCTTGCCGAACACCGGCCCGACCACACCGAACGCGAGCATCGGCCCGGTGATGGCCCACGTCAGCACCGTCGTCGTGGTGTTGAGTTCCCCAGCGATGCGGTCGAGCGAGACCACCAACAGGGTGATGGTGAAGCCGACGGTGAAGAGGCCGCTGAGCACCACCCACAGAACGGCCCAGCGATGGTCGATGCCGACCCTGCGGGCGATGCGGCGCCGCAACAGAATCGGCCATGGGATGACCCCGAGCTCATCGACCCCGCCACTGTCGATCGACAGCGTGCGGTCGGACGCGTTGTGAACGTTCTCGCGATGCGGCGGCAGCAGCTTCACGAACGAGCGAGTGGCGCCAGCGCCTCAGCAAGTTCGCTGACGGTCCACTTCGAGTCGCGCTCTACACCGGCACCACGCTGCCAGCTCTCCACCATCGTCACCGTGCCACCCTGCACGAGGAAGGTCTCGCCGGTGAACACGCAGTCGCTGGTCGCGAGGTACGCCACCAGCGGCGAGATGTTGGCGGGGTCCCACGGATCGAACGCGTTGTCCTTCGGCTTCATGATCTCGCCAAGGCCAGGGGTCGCCAGCGTCAGCCGGGTTCGAGCACCCGGCGCAATGGTGTTGCTCTTCACGCCGTAGCGAACGAGTTCCTTCGCAGCAATCTGGCTGAGGGTGGCGATGCCTGTCTTGGCAGCGCCGTAGTTCGCCTGGCCAGGGTTGGAGAACAGCCCCGAGGTGCTCGAGGTGTGCACCAGGTTGCGCGGCTTGACGATGCCAGCCTTGTGCTGCTCACGCCAATACGTCGCAGCCCAACGCGTGGGGGCGAAGTGGCCCTTGAGGTGAACAGCGATGACGGCGTCCCACTCGTCCTCGGTCATGTTGACCAGTACCCGGTCGCGCAGAATCCCTGCGTTGTTGACCAGAATGTCGAGGTCACCGAAGGTCTCCACGGCCTGGTTGATCATCCGCTGGGCGCCTTCCCAGTCGGCCACGTTGTCGCCGTTGACAACAGCTTCGCCACCCAACGCAGTGATCTCCTCGACCACCTGCTGCGCAGGCGTCAGGTCGGTGCCGGTGCCATCGTTGGCACCGCCCAGATCGTTGACCACGACCTTTGCGCCCTCAGCCGCGAAGTACAGCGCATGCTGGCGCCCAATCCCGCGACCCGCACCGGTGATGATTGCAACGCGCCCGTCCAGCGAACCCATGACCTGTACCTCCTGGTTCGCCACGTTAGTGAGCTAGACGACTGGGGCCACAACCGGGGTTGGCGCGAACGTGAGGTCGACGGCGGTGCCTCGTAGGAACTGCTGGCCATCGACCACCGCCGAGCCGATGACGGACGACGACTGAAATGCCTGCGTGGTGTCGCCGGTGATCGTGCCAACTGCCAGACCTGCAGCCTGGAGAGCAGCGACGATGCCGTTGTAGTCGAGACCGACCAGCGACGGCATTGCCACCAGGTCCGGCCCCTTCGACACGATAACGGTGACGATGGCGCCGCGGGCCGCCTCGCTGCCCGGCGGCACGTCCTGGCCAATGACCGCCCCGACCGGAACAGTGTTGCTGAACTCGTCGACACCCTGCGCGTACACCAGACCCAACGTCTGCACAGCGGCTGATGCATCGGCAATCGGCATGTTGCTGAGGTCGGGCACGATACGCGGCGCAGGGCCGGCAGACGGCACCACCTGCACGGTGGTGCCCTTCGTGACCGTTGCGCCGGCGGTCAAGGTGGGTGCGGCAGGCACCGACCAGGAGACGATGACACCGGGCAGTACCACCTCATCGAACACCGGGTCCGACTCGATGATGACCAGCCCCAGCTCGTCGAGCGCGACGGTGGCTGCCTGCAGCGTGAGGCCGGCCAGCTCGGGCAGGGCGCGCGGTGCTGGCCCGGTGCTGACGAAGATGGTGACGGTCTTGCCATGCTCCAGCGCGGTGCCAGTTGTCGGCTCGGTGCGCACGACTTCACCGGCGGCGACGGTCTCGCTGGCTTCCTCTTCGATGGCCCCCTTGAA
>Ga0209591_10004120_pt1 | contig 16603 bp, 10 predicted proteins | sample MAT01_FD_187207 | JGI IMG/M metagenome (GOLD analysis project Ga0209591, IMG submission 187207) | Freshwater microbial communities from Lake Fryxell liftoff mats and glacier meltwater in Antarctica - MAT-01 (SPAdes) (version 2) | ecosystem: Environmental > Aquatic > Freshwater > Ice > Liftoff... | reverse complement strand
TACCTCGATTCATTCTCCCGGTTTGTTCGGGAGACATATACAATAGGGTTCCTTCGAGAACGTTAGGACTTTTAATTTCTTGGTTTTCTCTGGGTAGAAGGGAAGAGATACTGAAGTCGATGATTTTGACTTCTTTGGTATGGGGATTAATTAGAATATTCTGGGGTTTGATATCTTTGTGAATAATTCGATGGCGATACAGTCCTTCTAATCCTTGGACTATTTGAATAGCTATTGGTAAAAAATCGTCGGGACTTAGTTGGTGAAGGGCGGTATATTCGGCAAGAGAGATGCCGCCAGAGTCTTCCATGACTAAAGCAAAACCGTTACGGTAGTTGGAGAGTGCTAGGGGTTTGACTATTCCTGTTAGGTCAAGATTTTTGGTAATTGTGTATTGATTGCGAAACTGTACGAGTTCGTTGAAAGTGGGATATTCGCTTTGGAGGATTTTGATAACGACAGGTTTTTGGTCTGATTGGGAAAGGGCTCGGTAAACCTGGGTTCTAGAACCGTTGTAAATGCGATCGAGGATGCGATATCCAGGAATTGTTAGTGATGTGTCAGTCATAAGAAGTATTCTCCATTAATATGTTGCGGGGTTTCTGGAGGCTGATTGCGATGTGGAAATTATCGAATTAATTGTGAGTTTTTTGTCTCTTATTCGTGAGTTTCATAAGCTTTTTCGGGTTGGAAGTTTGTTATATTCAGGAGTTATGAAAAAAATGGTTTTACGGGCTACTTCTAGGTATAAGGTGCGCAGTGCGCACCCTACGACTTGTGAATTTTAAGATTTTCGGCAAGGACTAAAGGATGTTCGGTGAAAGACAGACACACCGCAGCGTTCTAAAGCTAATTTATGTTTTTTTGTACCATATCCTTTGTTGTTTGTCAAGTCATATTCGGGATATTTAACAGCCATCCGCTGGATTAATTCATCGCGCCAAACTTTGGCGACAATGCTAGCGGCGGCAATCTGAATCGATCGCGAATCACCTTTAATCATCGTCTCTTGTTCGATCGACAAATTGGGAATTCTTTGATTCCCGTCAACCAAACACAAATCAGGAGTAACATTCAGCTTCAGAATGGCTCGCTTCATCGCCAATAAAGAAGCCTGCAAAATATTCAAACGGTCAATTTCCTTAACTGAAGCAGCACCAATTTGACAGTCAACAGCCACAGCCCGGATTTTGATAGCTAACCGACTCCGGGCTGTGGCACTCAACTGCTTGCTGTCGCGCACCCCGCAACTTGCTAATTCTTCGAGAACTCCGTCGGGCAAAATGCAGGCCGCAGCCACAACTGGCCCGAACAAAGCTCCTCTTCCGACTTCATCCACACCTGCAATTATCCGAGGGATATTGGGAGAGGCGGAAAGAGAGGGAGAGGGGTAGATGGGGAGATGGAAAGATGGGAAGAGAGTAAAAATTTCTACTTCTTCCTTCTTTCCTCGGACTTCTTTCTTGTCACCTCGAACTTCCATCCGTTACATCCGTTACACAATCCGTTGCCGAACTTCCCTCTTCCTTCATAATTATTCGTCCAAAAGTGCAGATGAGCGACGGCGACGACGGCGGTTGATAGCAGGTTCTTCGGGTTCGTTGGATTCGATCGGCTCGTTGAATTCGATCGGCTCGTTGAATTCGATCGGCTCGTTGAACTCGATCGGCTCGTTGAATTCGATCGGCTCGTTGAACTCGATCGGCTCATTGGATTCGATCGGCTCGTTGAATTCGACCGGCTCGTTGAATTTGATCTGCTGATTCGAGAAGCCCATCACATCGCCCTGTTCCTCCATCCCATCGAAATCATCAGTTTCGTAGTCGCTGAGCTCAGCCGAAAGGTCGATCGAACTCTCGTCGTAAATTTCAGCATCATCATCATCATCATCATCGTCGTCATCATCCTGAGAAAATGCAGGCTCAATTAGCGACATTTCTGGATAATAATCCCGTTCCTCAACATCCTCTACAGGCGTCGTCGGTTCAAATTCAAATTCGAGCTGCTCAAAAGGCTGCTTGTTCGCGGCGGCTCCCGGGAGAGTCACCGAAACGATCGCATTCTTAGGATTTTTCAGCCCACGATCCGTAAGCACCAAGGGAGAAACACCCATCAGAGCATAAACATCCTGCTCCTCTGCTGTCATTTCCACCGAAATCACCTCGGGAGGCTCCACCATCGGCTTCAGCAACTCAGACGACTTAGTTGGACGCACGCGATCGAATTCCTCGCGCCTGCCAACAGTCGCCATATTCACCAACCCGAAGCCCTCGGAAGCTGCCCGGATGCCGGGGGGAGTCACCACCTGATATTCAGAACGGGTATCCACGACGGGCGCGGCGATCGAAGTATTCGGTAGCCGCAACTTGCTGCGCACCGGTTCCTCTTCCACCGGGACGACGGCAAAAGGCTCTTCACCAATCCGGCGGCGGCGGCGCCGTCTGGTGCCGTTCCCCAAATCTTGATAGCTGGGATGGTTGAGCAAGTCCAAAGACGAGGCGTTGCTGTCGGTTTCAAAATCCAAACTTTCGCTAGACGGTTCCCAAGCAGCCCGAGCAGGTTCGGCGAGGCGTTCTTCCCGCACTGGTGAAGGAGTTGCAGCCGCCACAGGCGTCAAACTGCGGCGTTCGACTCCTTCTGGCAAATTCAACAAAACGCGGTTCGAGGTAGCAACGGTACGATCGCTCGATTCCCGCACTGCGGGGGCAAAATCGTCTTCGCCGGGGAGTTGCACCAGATGACCCAACCCGTTGCAAGTAGGGCAAGTGTGACCGAACAACTCGTAAATATTTTGACCTTGGCGCTTGCGGGTGAGTTCTACCAGTCCCAATTCCGAAAGTTGAGCGATTTGCGGTCGAGATTTGTCAGCTTTGAGAGCTTTATTGAAATGTTCCAGCACTTGCAACTGATCGCGGCGGGATTCCATGTCGATAAAGTCAACAATAATTACCCCGGCAATATTGCGTAACCGGAGTTGTCTGGCAATTTCGGTTGCTGCTTCGCAGTTTGTCCAAAGTACAGTTTCTCGCGCTGTGGCCGATCGAGTAAACGAGCCAGAGTTGACATCGATCACAGTCAGCGCCTCAGTCGGCTCAATAATCACATAACCGCCGGAAGGCAAATCTACCCTTGGTCTGAGGGCTTCTCGAATCGCAGCGTTAACGCGGAAAAATTCTAAAATCGAGGCGCGTTCTCGGTGGTGGTCGATCAAAACTCCCGCAGGAAGTTTACCGCCGTTCCAGCTCATCAACTGCTGCTTGACTCGCTTAATGCCATTTTGCGAGTCCACCACAATCCGATTCACGTCACTACTGAACATATCCCGCAGCACCCGCTGGATAAAATCGTCATCGCGATTGAGCAGTGCTGGAGCCCGCGAAGTACCGCCTTCTAGTTGAACGGATTCCCACTGTTTTTGGAGGACTTCCAAATCTTCCATGATGGCTTCTTCAGTCTGGCCTTCAGCTTCGGTGCGCACCAGCAGCCCCATCCCGGCCGGTTTCACCAAAATAGCCAGGGCTCTAAGGCGGTTGCGCTCGGCCTCCGACTTGATCCGGCGGGACAGATTGACTCCTCTGCCGTAGGGCATCAGTACCAAATAGCGGCCTGGCAGGGTAATGTTGCCTGTCAGCCTCGGCCCTTTACTGCCCGTCGGTTCTTTCATCACCTGAACCAGCACTTTTTGCTGTGGGGTGAGGAGTTCTGTAATTGCTCCTGCCGATCGTTTGAGCCGCAGTGGGCCAAGGTCTGTGACGTGCATGAACCCGTTGCGTTCTGGGTCGCCAATATTGACGAAGGCTGCATCTATCCCAGGGAGTACATTCTCGACAATTCCCAAGTAAATGTCGCTGACTTGATGGCTGCCTGTGGCTACCACGAGTTCTTGAATTTGATCTTCTGAAAATACGGCAGCAATGCGATGCTGCTCTGCTATAACTATCTGCTTTGTCATTCAATTTCCTCGAAAAAACTGTCAGCAAGTTAGAGACACTTACGCTGAATAGTGCCTTTAACTTTGATTTTAATTAGTAGTAGGTTCAAGAGTTATTAGCTGTGACTTCGTGCAGGGTGGAATGACTGTTAAATGTTAACCGTTGGCTGTTAACCGTTACAAATCAAGTGCTTAAATCCACCCGATCGCGAGTTATGAGTTATGCTTCGCAGACTGAACCCGAAGATAGAAATAAGGACGCTTTTAGCGAGTTATAAATATTAAATTTTGATTTGTGAATTACGAATTCTTTCACTCAAGATTCAATCTTTACAACTCTTAATTTGAATTCAGCGAATCAATTCAGTGACACGGTACCAATTTCCTAACACACAACTCTACACAAAAAACTGATAACTCCGCTTGCGTGGTGGTTGAGGGCTGGTTTCGAGGGAAATTAAGAAGTACAGAGGTCTGATAGGGACTAAGCTGTTACGCATTTAAATTGTATATTCGGGACGGGCTAGAAGCCCATCCCACAAGACTTTAATTGATTCTTGACACACAATTTAAATGTAGAACAGCTTAAGGCACTCGCCTTAGTCCCTACAGCCGTCTGCTTGTGCGATCGGCGGATTGCACTCAACTGAATTCAGCTTGGCTTTCGACTGCGATTTCCGTCACTACCAACCCTCAAACCCCGTCAAAAACATCTATTGTTTAGTAGTCTGTGAACCAATAGTCAAATACAGACAAATAGGTTTACTTTGCAGGTGTGAATCTGACAGGCTGAACTATGACAGCCTCGATCGAGATTGCTCGACGCATTTGGGATTTCTGTTACTCAAATACCGACAGTGCTGCTTAAACCATGAAATTTTTGATTGAGCTGGCGATCGACTTTGCTGTCGATCGATCGACTGAATCGCTAAATTTAGATCGAAACAAGCTTCTGCGAGTTTGGCCCTAGATTTAGCCCGTGAAACAAAAAGGCTTGAAGTCTTGAACAGAAGCAATTTGCACCCAGCCCGCGTTGCTGGTTGACGAAGGCGACGAGCGACTAAAGCGCTCAAGCCACCACGGCTTCCATAACAAGCCATTATAGCGTGCAACGACATATCCTGGTCGAGAGCCGAAGGTGAAATATTCCACCACAGCTCCTCTATTTTAACCATAACCCAAGATGAGCTGGGTGCGCTGAACCTGCAGAAGTTGAATTTCTTGCTGGCTGACTTGTTCGAGCATGAACACAATATGTTCGGGCTTGAGCAAATTGCCATCGCTGCGACAACTGCCGGTATAGCGCAAGACGGCTCTACTTTCAGAGTTATGACTTGCGACAGATTTAGGCTCCACAAGCTCTAGTTTGTGCAGCCGATCGCGCAAATTGACATCCTGAGTCTTGCCCGACTTAGTAGTGTGCACCCGCCAAAAAGCCGAACTTTGGACGATCGTCTCGACCCAATCTTCCCAGTTGGCATTATTCTCGACAGAGACAGCAGCAGAATTCTCACTTTCTAATTCGGGATTTTCTGCCAACGAGCCTGTTGCTGCGACAGTAATCATGTACTCAGCGGCTTCTAGCAACTGATTGGCAGAAGGAGCTTTGAGGTCGATCGGCTCAACTCTGTAAATCGGGATATTTTCCGGCAGAGTCGCTGCTAATTTTTCGCGAAACATCTCAAGTTCGATCGACTCAGTTAGCTCAAAGTCGGCAATTTCCCCAATACTGGTAACACCCAGAGGCAGGGCATTTGCCACAGAAATTCGAGGATTCGGGTGGAAGCCACCGGTAAACGAAATCGGTAAATCGGCTCGACGGACAACTCGATCGAACAATCGGAGCAAATCCAAATGACCAACCAAAGCCATATCGCCCACCTTCCCAAACCAAACCCGAAAACGCTGTTTCCGTTCCGTATTCGGCACAAACTCCCCGGCAAACTCAGGAATTGGCAGGGCATCCACAACCACATTGTGTCCGAAATCAGTGCCACAAACCCCGCAGCGCGAACACCCTTCAAAGGAACAATCAGGAACCGTCGCTGCTTCCAAAGCCTTTTGCAAGTCAAGTTTTAGCCAGTTTTTATCAATTCCCGTGTCCAAGTGATCCCAAGGCAGAGCCTGATCGAGAGACATCGGAAGAGTCGGAGATTCAGAGATTCGGAGATTTGGGGATTCGGGGAGAATTGGGAAAATCTTCGTGGATTCCTGGGAATTCCGACTTTTATCCGTTAAATCCGCTACAAAATCCGCTGCCGAACTTGCTTCTTCCTTCTCAAACAGATTCCATTCACCGCTTTCGACTTGGCGGTATTTCCAGGTAAGGCCCGATTCATCGATCGCCTGAGTCCAAGCCTTGTAAGCTTTATCCAAACTTTCCCACCAAGCATCCATACCCGCGCCAAGTTCCCAAGCGCGGCGGACTACAGGGCCCAAACGTCGATCGCCCCTACCGACAAAATCCTCCATCGCCGAAATCCGCACATCAGTATAATTCACCTTGAGATTTCTCATCCCCCGAAATTCTCCCTTCAGCAATCTTTGCTTGCGGGAAAACTCAGAAGTCGAAACTGAGTGCCACTGAAAAGGAGTGTGAGGCTTGGGCGTAAAATTAGAAATTGTCAAGTTAAAATTCAGTGTCCGTCGGCCATCTAGCCGGCATTCCCTTTGTAGCCAGCGGACTGTTTCGGCGATGCCCAGCACATCAAAATCTGTTTCCCCAGGCAAACCGATCATAAAATACAGCTTGATTTTATCCCAACCGCGATCGACCGCAGTTTTGACACCCCGCAACAATTCCTCGTTTGTCAAACCCTTGTTAACAATGTCGCGCATCCGCTGCGTACCAGCTTCCGGCGCAAAAGTCAAACCGCTTTGTCGCGTACCGCCGAGAATGTCAGCAATATTATCGTCAAATCTGTCAACCCGCTGGCTGGGTAGAGACAGAGAGATATTTTTGTCTTTCAGGCGGTTTTTGATTTCCATCCCGACTGCTGGGAGTGCCAGATAGTCGGAACAACTGAGGGAAAGCAGGGAAAATTCGCTGTGCCCGGTGGCTTTCATTCCTTGTTCGATCGCCTCTACGACTTGTTGCGGTTCCACATCGCGCGCGGGGCGAGTCAGCATTCCCGGCTGACAGAAGCGACAGCCACGGGTGCATCCCCGGCGGATTTCCACTGTCAATCTGTCGTGCACTGTCTGAACGTAGGGCACTAAGCCGATCGAATAAGCTGGTATGGGAGTCGCGACTCGGCGCAGAATTCGATCGGGAACTTGCGGGCGGTTGGGATGAACAGAACCATCGGCCGCCATATCGTAGAATTGCGGGACATAAACGCCGGGAATTTGCGCTAAATCCAGCAGCAATGCTTCTCGGCTCAAATTATTAGCTTTACCTTCTGCCAAAATTAAGCCAATTTCCGGCAGTAATTCTTCGCCATCTCCCATTGCGATGAAGTCAAAAAAGTCAGCGTAGGGTTCGGGATTGGAAGTGGCCGTTTGGCCGCCAGCAAAAATCAGCGGCAAATCTGCGCCATTTTGGGCAGTTGTCGCTCTTTCTTGCCAAGTTAGGGGAATGCCGGCTAAATCCAGCATTTCCAGAATGTTTGTGGCTCCGAGTTCGTAGCTGAGGCTGAAGCCTAGAATATCAAATTCTGTGAGCGATCGCCTTGATTCTACGGCAAACAGGGGTGTTTTGGTCGATCGAAGTTTTGCTGCTAAGTCTGGTGCGGGCAAATAAGCTCGATCGCACAACTGTCTCGGCCCAGCATTCAAAATATTGTAAAGGATGATGTGCCCCAGATTGGAAGCACCAACTTCATACACTTCTGGGTAAGTGAGCACCCAGCGCACAGACGCTGTATCCCAAGGCTTGTGCGCAGCCCCCAACTCGTTTCCCAGATAACGAGCAGGCTGATTGATTTCTGCTGTAAGTAATTCTTCGATTTTTACTGCCACGGCTCGACTCGCTCTCATATTTGCGACTCTTAAGCAGCGTACCTCAAAATCTGCCAACACGCCAACCGCAGTCCTTTGTCTTTTCGGCTATTTAACCGAATTTGCTATTTTTTGTGGCTTATTTTCGCCTCCTTAGCAGCCTCTACCAGTCTGTTTTTACTGAGCAGTTGGAGGCTTGAAAGCTCTCGACATTTTCAAATATCTCAAAAACTCGATCGAGTTGACTGAGTTCCAAAACCATCCTAATCCCCGCAGATACCGAGCAAATGCTAAAAGAGCGCTGCATTTTTTTCGCCTGCTTGAGGCCCGAAACCAATGCCATCAAACCAGCACTATCAATAAATGTTACTTCGCCCAAATCTGCGAGTACCGCTACAACTCCGGGGGTAGAAATTGCTGTGGTTAGTTGCAGTCCGAATTCTTCGGATGTGGCTGCATTCAGGTGGTAAAGGGGTCGAATCAATGTAATTGGTTTCTGGGCAAGAAGTGTCTGCATATATCAAACCTATGGTTGCTGCGTATTTTCAACTACTGTGCTAGAAGGTTGTAAGCTTAAACTTACTTGACACATCCGAGCCTAACTTGCTATCGAGGAAACTGACCCGTTTTTTTCAGTATTTTTACTGAATCTTTATTTATTTACTCTTTTTTATGACAGTTTCCGCAATATTTGGGGAGTAAAGGTAAGCTACTATACTATTTTTTCTTGATGCCAGCAGGTTTAGTCTTGGCAATGGTAAAAATTGCGATCGACTTTGCCATAGCTGTTACATTCAACTGAACAATGTAATTGAAATCACTTGTTAGTTCTGATTTAGATCACGCGCGCGATCGACTGTTCAGATGATAATCAAACTGTACGGAGTTCTCCGAGCTAATATGCAAGCAACTTACGCGATTCGTCATCTTGTAGAAAAAGCCCTTTACATTAAGCAGTTGACGCCTGACATTGAAAACGAAATCAACTACGAGCTCACCCGTTTGGGTTACATCTCGGATATTGATTATGAGGCTTTAGAATTATTAATGGATGAAATGGATGCCGGTCGGGTGCAATTGGTATCTAGTCGATAGTTGGAACCGGGCAGGGCCGGAAAAATCAAACAGCGAAAAAAAATCCTTATCCTTGCACGGCAGGAAATAAAGGAGTGCCAAAAGCATTGGCTGCGGTACAGTATTTTTCCAATAGACGAGCAATTGCATTCATTCACTCTCATATCCTGAAATTATCTGCGTTTATCTGCGTATATCTGTCTTGCATCTGCGGTTAACCGGCTCTATCAAAGATTTATGCAATCTTGCTCTAATCTAAAATCGCGCGCAGCGCCAAACTTGCCACCACCGCCACCAACTCAGCAGGATCAAGAGGCTTGGGTACGTGAATTTGAAAACCCTGCCGCAGCGCCCTTACCCGTTCCTCTACCCTACCTGCCGCCGTGAAGGCCACCGCCGGAATTTCCTTCCCAGCTTGCGATCGCACTAGCCGCAGCAGATCCTCTCCATCAGGGGTCTGCATCCCGATATCGATCGCCAAAACATCTGGATTCAGCCTTGAAATCGCCTCCAAAGCTTCCTTTCCCGATGCAGCCGTCTCCACCACAGCCCCGCAATCTTCGAGCACTGTACGCACAAAATTCAGGGATTCACCGTCGCTATCGACCACCAACACTCGCACTCCCGAAAGGTTACTGCTGACAAAAGACTCATTGATCGGGGATCTGGCCGGGGTTTCTCGAATCACAAACTCCTCAGCCCCGGCAACAGAAAATCCGCCCTCGCCCTGTCGCTGTTTAATTGGCAATCTCACGAAAAACCTCGCTCCCTGTCCCTTTCCGGCCGATTCCGCTTGCACCGTCCCCCCGTGCATTTCCACAAAATGGCGCACTAGAGCCAAACCCAAACCCAATCCGTTGTACGATCGCGCCATAGAGCTGTCAGCTTGGCTAAAACGCTCGAAAATGTGCGGCAAAAACTCTGTCGCAATCCCTTCTCCCGTGTCGCTGACTTCAATTTCCACACTAGGCGGCGAGCAATTTTCACACGCCGATAGCGCAGGGGCAGAAATCTCCTCCACCTTCCGCAGTGCCACCCTCACCTGTCCGCCATTTGGAGTAAACTTAACCGCATTCGACACCAAATTCCACACCACCTGCTGTAACCTACCGGAATCACCAAAAATCCGCCCCGCAGTTTGGTCGAACTCTGTGATAATTTCAATATTTTTTGCCGCAATCGCGGGCGCGAGAGTATCGATGGCACCTTCAACTGTCGCAATCAAATCTACCCACTGCAAATTCAGGAACAGTTTGCCAGTAATAACCTGCGACACGTCCAACAAATCATCGATCAGAGTTGTCAGCGATCGCGTATTGCGGTCGATCGTTTCCAGAGCCTTAACAGTCGTTTTTTCGTCAAACTTGCGGTGACGCAGCAGTTGCGTCCATCCCAGTATCGCATTCAGCGGTGTCCGCAATTCGTGGGACAAAGTTCCCAGAAACTCGTCTTTAATCCGGTTCGCCCGCGCCAATTCCTCAGCTCGATCGCGCAGTTGTTTTTCCAACTGCTTGCGAACCGTCAAATCGAGAATAAAAGCCACTGATTCTTGCCGCTTTTTCCCCAACAAAATATACCCCACCAACACCGGAATCCGGCTGCCATCAGGCCGAATGTATTCCTTTTCATAGGGAGTACAAACGCCCTCAGCCCTTGCCTCTGCGATGCCGATTTCGTCCAGTGGTAGGTACTCCGGCGGTGTCATGTCAATCCAGCGGAGTTCCCCGCACTCCAACTGTTCCCGCCTGTAGCCTACTATCCGCAAAAATTCGTCGTTAGCCTCACTGATGCCGCCATCAACATCGCCGAACAGAATTCCGATCAAGTTAGATTCTGCCAACATTCTCAGCTTTTCTTCGCTAGCTTTGAGCGCCAGTTCTGCTTGCTTGCGGTCGCTAACGTCTTGGATGTAAGCCGACAAACCGGAATCGGAAGGATAAAAACGCACCTTCAACCACTTGTTCCATAACGGCACGAATTCTTCATACTCAACCATTACCTTTTCTGCTAATGCTTTCGCTGCCATTTTGTAACACTGTAAATCGACTGCCCTGGGAAATATATCCTCAATATTTTTACCGATTAGTTCGGCTTCTGACTTGCCTAAAAGCTCTTGAGCTTTCTGGTTGATATAAGTGTAGTTCAAGTTTAAATCGAAGGCGACAAAAGCGTCGGTAATGCTTTCGAGAATGTTAGTAATTCGATCGTTTGCTGATAGTAGCGCTTGAGCTGTTTCTTCTGCTTGCAACCTCGCTGCTTGTTCGTTTTCTAAGGCGGCAGTGCGTTCTTGTTCTGCCTGTTTTCGTTGCGTAGCTGCCGCCACGGCATCGCTAATATCGATGCAAGAACCGATGTAACCGGCAAAAGTGCGATCGGGCCTATACCGAGGTACGCCCGTACTCACAAGCCAGCGATATTCCCCGTCATAGCTCCTCAAACGGTATTCAATCCGGTACTCGCTGCGGGCATCGAAGGCTCTCCGGTAAACATCCATATATTGTGGTAAGTCATCGGGGTGCAAACTTTCCATCCAACCCGTGCCGATTTCTTGCGCCAAAGTTCTACCGGTAAACTCCAGCCAAACTTTGTTAAAGTAATCGCCAAGTCTGTCAGTGTCCGACATCCAAATCATTACCGGCGCAGTATCTGCCATAATCCGAAATCTGTCTTCGCTTTCTTGACGCTGTGCTTCGGCTTGCTTGCGATCGAGCCTTCCTTGAACTTCCCGCAACGCCCGCTCGATCGATGGCACCAAGCGCATCAAACGGCGTTTGAGAACGTAATCAGTAGCGCCGCTTTTCAAAGTTTCGATCGCCACTTCCTCGCCCAAAGTAGCCGACACAAAAATAAACGGCACTCCCGGACAAGTAGTGTGGGCAATTTCCAGCGCCGCTATCCCATTAAAACAGGGCAGCATATAATCTGCCAAAATAATGTCATAACAGTGTTTTTCCAGCGCGGCCACAAAATCTTCCCGATTTTCCACGCACAGCAGGGAAAATTTTAGCCCCCCATCCATGAGATATGCCTCAATCAGTTCGGCATCTAGGGGACTGTCTTCTACTAACAGGATATTGAGCGTTTTCACAAAAATTCCTTTTACTTAAATGTTAGTTTTCGCATCCAAAATCTGTTCTAACAGCGACTGACAAGAGTGCTACCCAAAAAAGTATGGCGTTTTGAATCGCCTAAAAAAAATGTAAAAATCAATTGGTTTCAATAGTTCAGCATTCTTTTCTCAATCTTAACTTCTAATCAATTCTTTTGTGGGTTGCCAGGAGTATGAATCCCAATTCTGACTCGATCGGCTAGAGTCTTCGGCTTTTCCTCAATTTTCGACTGCTTCCCGCTGAATTTTAATCAGATCAATTCCCCTTGAATCCGAATGATCAGCGAGGAGACTGCACGTGCCCTTGGACTATGCCAGATTAATTGAGCGGGACAGAGGCGCTCGCCGTGTCCTGATTTCGGTAATATTAATAATTCCGATGCTACCCGATTTTAATCATAATCAACCGAACAAATATTCTAGCACTTCCTGCTATAAATAATTGACTGTTTAGCATGGCTCTCTTGCCACAAACTAGCACTACTTCGTTTGGCTGATTATTTTTTAGTAGCACTGTCAGGGTAAATTTTATATTGTTTTGCCACCTCTGTCAGCTTGAATTTGCTTTAATTATGCCCTTATTTCCCGAATTTTAATCACCGATCGCCAAAAGTCAAAGTTGCTAGTTTGTCTGCTGTACTTGTGCCGAATTTGCCTACCGTCATGCAACTTTTGAAATCGAATATTTGGCTTTTCGATCGCCCTCGCGCCTCAAAAAGCACACTTTATTCAGTAATATTTGCAGCCAAACTGCATCTATGTGACATACTCCTACATCAAGCTGAGTACAGCCTGAGATGTAGGCTTCTTTGCAGCCCGATGAAGGGTATACAAAATTTCCTTCGCGGTACTTTCATCCATAGTTCCTACTACAGAAAGCTTCCCGCTACGGCGTTTTATACTGGGGAAAATGTCCAACCCCAGTTTTTTTAGGTTAATCGCAGCATTAATATCGCGGTCAACTATCAAAGATTCCTGCTCATCCCAATAGTTTCTGATACTGCAATCGGTGAAAATTATTTCATCCCGATAGCACAGAACCATTGAGGTATAAGCAGGATTTTTAGCAATGACAACTGCTCCAGCTTTTCCGGCTATGTAGTCCAGTGTCGTGAAAAAGTTACCAAATGCAGCATCAGACCAAGACTTGTTTAGTCCTGATTTTGCTGATTGACCATTCGGAAGAAAAGTCCCATCTTCGGCCTGTTTAGACTTGTTCCGCGCCTTCAAGCCTTTCAGGTTTAAGTCCTCATGAAAGAAAACTTTTTTCCCGGTTCTTACTAGCTCATGGGCAGTTTTGTAGTGAAAATCTTTTCTCAACCTAGCAATGCGTTGATGCAGCCTAGCTTCACGTTTTGCTAGTTTGCGACGAGATTTAGATCCGCGTTTCCGTTGATTCCGCTTAGTTGAGATCCGGTCTAGTTTGGCTTGATTCTTGCGAAGCGGTTTGAGGGATGGCAGTTTTCCACCCTCTGATGTTGCTAAGTACACATCTTCATGCAAGACTGCATCCAACCCCAACGAATTATCCCAAGTTGGAATAATTGTGTCCTGACCTTGAGTTGGTACACTTACGTCTTCCAAGACAAATTGAATAAACCAACCATCAGCCTTTTTGGTGACACTGACTTGCTTGACAACAAATCCGTCTGGGATAGGGCGGTGCATTCTGACCTTAACAACCCCCAACTTTGGAAGTCGTAAATACAGCCAGTTCTTGCGAGTTAGCTTGATCCAGCTATTTTTGGCAGTAGCAAAAGTCATAGTCCTGAAACTAGCTTCAGACTTAAACCGTGGCTTGCCCGACTTACCACCATTACTGTCGCCAACAATGAATCGCTCAAATGCCTTGTCAACACGCTTTGATACGTCTTGCAGAATTGTTGAGTCAACCCCTGAAAAGTCAAGCAATTCACCACTATGGAATACTTTTGCCAAATCTTTTTTAATGATTGGTAGTTGTTTCTTCTGAGTGTAATAGTTGGGCTTTTCTCGGACAAGGGCAATACTGCTAACCAACGGGCAAGTATTAACGTATGTGCGATTCATCTCCCACCAGTCAAACCTATCTCCCAACTGGCGATTATACCAATAACGGCAAATCCTCAGCCACTCATTTAGCGCGAGCTTCTGATTAGTGTCGGGATAGAATTTGTACTGGTACGTCGTTTGCACAATTGTTTTGGGGTTTTGGCTCTGGTTAGTGCTATCATAGCATCGGTCAATATTTAGTGTCAATACTATGAGCAAAGATTTTATTCATAAAGCAAGGGGAGTTTCAAGTCTCAAGTGTAACTTAGTGCTGACTACAAAGTATCGGCGTAAGGTGCTGACAAACCCAATGCTGACAAGACTTGAGTCGATATTTAGGGATTTAATGGAAAAATGGGAGGGAAGACTGGTAGAATTCAACGGAGAGAGCGACCATGTTCATCTGCTGTTGCAGTACAACCCGCAGACGGAACCAAGTAAATTGATTAATAACTTAAAAACCGTTTCTAGTCGGTACTTAAGAAAGGAGTTTACTACTGAAATTAACCAAGTTTATTGGAAGGATGTGTTTTGGACAAACGGCTATTTCATCGCTTCTTGTGGTGGCGTGACTGTTGAACAATTGAAAAAATACATCGATGAGCAAGATATGCCCACAGAATAAAGAGTTCGCTCGTCTCGTCATCCACCCGCTCACTGCTCAACGCTTGTGCTTTTAAGGTTGTGAGCGGGTGGAATCAGGAGTCTCACCGCGCATGAACATCCCACACTAATCGAAGCGACAAGCGTGTGGGGATTCCCGTCTGTTTAGCTAAAGATATATTTTTGTATTGAACCTGAACTCACCCGCACAGGCAAAGGTCTGATTCGGTAGAAGCAAGTGCCATCGGCCGAAAATTACAGAAAGCTCGATCGCAGGAGCTACATTTGCAGCGTCAGCTCTGCCCGCTTATCAGTTGAGTCAGAGCCAAAATGTCTTAAAATATACAACATGGCGAGCTGTATCAAGGCCCGCATACATTTAAAGCAAGTTGTAACTTGCAATAATTCTTTACAATATCAGAAGAGCACTGCCGATCGCGAACTCTTCCCCCTCGCAAGATGGCAGCGTTTAGCAGAATAGAAGACGATCGCCAAATGGTCAATTCCAGTAAAGCCCGTGCAGTTGCTTTAGTCTCAAGTTTATTCAGGTTATTTGCAGCCAGTTACGAGGAGATTTGAACCGCCGTGCTCCAACGCATCAAACAAGACTTAAAAAACGACCTGATCGCAGGTCTGCTGGTAGTGATACCCTTAGCTACCACCATCTGGCTGACAATCACCGTCGCCAGTTGGGTGATCAATTTTCTTACCAAAATTCCCAAGCAGATTAACCCTTTTGACGGACTCAACCCGATTTTGGTGAATCTGCTAAATCTCTTAGTAGGGCTGGCTGTACCTCTGGTGAGCATTACCGTCATCGGTTTGATGGCCCGCAACATCTTCGGGAGGTGGTTGCTAGACTTTGGCGAACGCCTGTTGCAGGCAATTCCCCTAGCCGGTTCGGTTTACAAAACCCTGAAACAACTGCTGGGAACCATCCTCAAGTCTAATAACAAATTTCGGCGGGTGGTTTTGGTAGAGTATCCCCGGCGGGGAATCTGGACTTTGGCTTTTGTAACCGGTACGATCGAGAGTAACGATATTCCGCCTCATCTGTCCGGCGAAAGCCCGATCGGCATTTTCATCCCCACAACTCCCAACCCCACCACCGGATGGTACGCTATAGTCCCGGAGGCAGATGTAGTTAATCTATCAATGTCGATCGAAGATGCCTTTAAAGTCATCATCTCCGGCGGCATCGTCAACCCCAGCAACTCAGTTGCAGTCACAGGCGACAAACCTCCGGGTAAAACACTCGAACCCTTGGTATCCGAATCAAGATACCAGCCTGTCCCAGTCGAAGAAGACTAGACCAAGATCAGACGGCGGTTGAAACCGCTTCTCGTCAAACGTAATTTCAACCGCCTTTGTCTTCAACCCACGGAGGTGGGTTTTGTTTGACAAGACGCGGTTTCAACCGCCTTTGTCTTCAACCCACGGAGGTGGGTTTTGTTTGACAAGACGCGGTTTCAACCGCCTTTGTCTTCAACCCACGGAGGTGGGTTTTGTTTGACAAGACGCGGTTTCAACCGCCTTTGTCTTCAACCCACGGAGGTGGGTTTTGTTTGACAAGACGCGGTTTCAACCGCCTTTGTCTTCAACCCACGGAGGTGGGTTTTGTTTGACAAGACGTAATTTCAACCGCCTTTGTCTTCAACCCACGGAGGTGGGTTTTGTTTGACAAGACGCGGTTTCAACCGCCTTTGTCTTCAACCCACGGAGGTGGGTTTTGTTTGTGTAGACGCGGTTTCAACCGCCGAGTCTTCTAATAACTGCCCGGAAACAATCATGACCGAGGGCAGGTTTTTTGCTAAGATAAGACGGCGGTTGAAACCGCGCCTAGACAAACGATGTCCGCCTCCGCGGACTAAAGAAAGATCACGTAATGTCAACCTTCTGATCTTCAACCCGCGGAG
>Ga0209591_10004117_pt1 | contig 16605 bp, 8 predicted proteins | sample MAT01_FD_187207 | JGI IMG/M metagenome (GOLD analysis project Ga0209591, IMG submission 187207) | Freshwater microbial communities from Lake Fryxell liftoff mats and glacier meltwater in Antarctica - MAT-01 (SPAdes) (version 2) | ecosystem: Environmental > Aquatic > Freshwater > Ice > Liftoff... | reverse complement strand
CTGCTCGACGATCTCAACGACCTGCTCGCCGGCCTGGGCAACCCTCAGCCGCTTCATCAGCTCGCCGCGCTCAGCCCACGTCATCGTCTGGATCGCCTGGACGATCTGGTTCAGCTTGCCTCTGCGCCAGGTGCTGGGCTGGCTGGGCATTGCCAGCTCCATCTGGGGGTTGATTGCAGTGCATGTGCTGGCCGGCATCGCGCCGACGACCTTGTTCTTCCGCAATTACTACGTTGGCCTGCCGGATGAGTTGCTGAAGGCGGCCATGCTCGACGGCGCCTCGTTCTGGCAGATCTTTCGCCGCATCGTCCTGCCGCTGTCGGGGCCGATCCTGATGGTGACGCTGATCTGGCAGTTCACCTCGATCTGGAACGACTTTCTCTACGGCGTGGTGTTCTCCGGCGCCGACAGCAAGCCGATCACGGTGGGGCTGAACAATCTGGCCAACACCTCCAGCGCGGTCAAGGAATACAACGCGGACATGGCGGCAGCACTGATCGCGGCGCTGCCGACGCTGATCGTCTACGTGGTGGCGGGCAAGTACTTTGTGCGCGGTCTGACGGCCGGCGCCGTGAAAGGTTGACGCCGTGGGCGCACTCAGCATTCGGCAGGTGAAGAAGACCTTCGCCGGCCAGGTCCAGATCCTCAAGGACATCGACATCGAGATCGAGCATGGCGAATTCCTGATCCTGGTCGGGCCCTCGGGCTGCGGCAAATCGACCCTTCTGTAGATCATCGCCGGCCTGGACGCGCCGACCTCCGGCTGCATCCACATAGGAGACCGCGACGTCACCGACCTGCCCAGCAAAAACCGCGACATCGCGAGGGTGTTCCAAAGCGACGCGCTGTACCCGAACATGAACGTGGCGCAGAACCTCGCCTTCGGCATGGAGATTCGCGAGGTGCCCAAGCCGCAGCGCGATGCCACCGTGCAGCGCGTGGCGGCCATGCTGCAGCGCGGCGCGCTGCTGGACCGCAAGCCGGGCCAGCTGTCAGGCGGCCAGCGCCAGCGCGTGGCCATGGGCCGGGCGCTGGCGCGCGACCCCAAGCTGTTCCTGTTCGACGAGCCGCTGTCCAACCTGGATGCCAAGCTGCGCGTCGAGATGCGCGCCGAGATCAAGCTGCTGCACCAGCGCACCAGGACCACCACCGTCTATGTGACCCACGATCAGGTCGAAGCCATGACCCTGGGCGACCGCATCGCGGTGATGAATGACGGTCCCGTCCAGCAGTTCGGAACGCCTGACGATATCTATGCCCGCCCTGCCACCCGCTTTGTGGCCGAGTTCATCGGCTCGCCGGCGATGAACATGATCGCTGCGCAACCCAGCGCTGCCGGCTTGGTGGCAGAAGGCTTCGAGTTGGCGCTGACCGATGCCCAGCGAGCCGCCATTCGGACCGCTGGCAACCCGGCGGTGGCCTACGGCCTGCGGCCCGAGGACCTGAGCCTGGCCGAGACCGGTGTGACCGAAGCTTAGATACCAGGGCGCTTCACCATCATCGAGCCCACCGGTCCGGAAACCTATGCCACGCTGCGCACCCCCGTGAGCGCGCTGACCGTGCGCGTACCCGGCGCGCTGCGGGCGTCGGTGGGGGAGGCGGTGTGCTTGCGCTGGTTGCCTGAGCAGGCGCACCTGTTCGAGGCGCAAAGCGGGTTGCGGCTGGGCTAAGGAGCGTACCCTTTGGCGTCTTGCGGGTGTGCTCGGGCGAGGCGCTCGGCCAGATGGCAGCATTGAATGAATCGATCGCAGCATGGCCTGCAGGCGTGTGCTCACTCGAAGCGGATGCCGCTGACGTGTTCATTGAAGCGAATGGGCAGACGTTCGCGGCGCAAGATCGGCTCACCGCCTGCAGTAATGCCGCGCAGCGTCACGCCCTTGATTGGCGACAGCGCGGTGCCCAGCAGTGCACCTTCATCAGCCAGCTTCTGGTCGAGACTGATGTTGTCGAAGACGAGGTTCTCGATGGCGCCGGCCACCGTGGCCGTGTCGAAATCGATCAGCCGCGCCTTCTGATAATCGTTGTTGGCGCTGTTGCCGGGGCGGCGCCGCTCTTCAAACACGATGTTGCGAAAGCTCACGTTGCGCATCGGCTTGGTGATGCGCCGTGTCGGCGTGCCCCAGCCTTCGAGATAGATGAAATGCGGCGTGCCTTCCTTGCCGATCACGTCGATGTTCTCCAGCAGCAGGTTCTCGACCGGCGGCGTGTGGGCATAGATGTTGTGGAACAGCATCAGCCGCCCCCAGGTGCCGCCCCAGAAGATCGCGTTGGAGATGGTGGTGTTGCGGCCGCCCTTGCTGACGAAGGCGTCGTCGTTGTTGAAGATGAAGACATCGTCAACGACGTTGTTGTTGCCCGTTACCCAGATGCCGTCGGTGCACCCGTTCCAGCTGACGGTCTTGAGGTTGCGATACTGGTTGTGGTGCGTGGCGTCGCCCGTGGGACTGAAGTCCTCGATGGCGACTTGCCAGGTCGTGCTTTGCACCAGGGTGATGCCTTCGATCAGCAGATGGTGGCTCGAATCGGCCCAGATCGCGGCCATCTGCATCTGCCAGGCCGGCTTGACCTGCAACTCGGGCCATTCGCCGCCAGACAGCAGGCCGCGGCCCCGGATCGTGATGTTCGAGCTGCCGCGGTCGAGCCGCAAACGTCCCTCGACAATCGCACCCGCAGCGATGTAGACCCGTTCGCCCGATCTGACCTGCAGCGTGCCGCTGCCGGGGATGCGGTGCAGGCCCGGGCCGAAGTAGTGGGTGGCCGCGGTGTCGGGCACATCGGGCGCGTCGGCGAACACGAACAGTGGGTTCAGCCGGTCGTTGATCTCGACCGACACCTTGCGCGGCCGGTCGAGCGTGAAGCTGATGACGCGGCCGTCGGCGCTGATGCGCGCCGGCACGGCGAAGCGCTGCGGCCGCACCGTCACATGCTGCGCACGCGCATCCGCCCCGAGCAGGGTGATGCGGACCTCGACCGCGGTGTTGACGAACGAGAACTGGGTGAAACTGGCCGTCTGCAGATCGGCCTTAGCCGCGTTGACATGGGCAGGCAAATCCGCCGTGTGGCCGACGCGCTCTGCGGGCGACAAGACATCGCGGCGCCGCTCGGGATTCTTGTTGAAGTAGTCATGCATGACCCAGTCGTTGCGGGTCTCGAAGACGAAGGTCTGCTTGAAGACCTCGGCCTCGGCATTGAAATTGGCATTGGCATTGGCATTGGCATTGGCATTCGCCGCGTGCTGACGCACCTCCACCCTGTAAGCGGCCGACTTGTACAGACGCTCGACCGAACGCAGATCGAGATCCTCCGGGAAAGGCGGCACCCGAAGCTCGACGACAGGCGCTGCGCCGGCCGCGCCTGTCGCGCCTGTCGCGCCCGTCGCACCAGATGCGCCAGACCCGCCGACCAGCAAGAACAACACACAGGTGGTGATCAGGTATCGCATCTGAGCAGTCCGTGTCCACCTCGCTTCACGGCAACCGCAGTTCGACCACGGTACCGCCGGGTCGCAATTCCACGTCGAGCTCGGTCGCTCGTGTTGCCAACTGCGCTTTCACCCGATAGCTGCCGTGGTGGCCGCGCACGGCCCACGCACCGGCACTGTCGCTGCGGCCTGTCGCCTGGGTGCGCCAGGCACCGCGCACGAGGTCTTTCCAGGCCTGCAGATTGGGCTTCTCGCTCCAGTCACTGCGGAACATCGCTGCTGCAGGCCTCCAGTGCGCTGACTGCCAGAACCCCCATTTGAAGAGCCCCGTGGTCGCACGGTGGCTGTAGACGGCAATCAGAAAGTCGCGCGTGTAGTCGGCCTGCAGCTGCTCGTCAGGCGTGTTCATGTCGAACTCGGTGACCTGCACCTCATGTCCGTCGCTGGCCAGCAGGTCCAGGTCGGCCAGCACGGCCGCAGGATGGCGCGGCGTCTGCCCCACATGGCCTTGCACGCCCAGCACGTCCACGCGTGCGCCCTGTGCCTTGAGCATGCGCGCGAAGGCCTTCAGGTCGGCAATCATCAACGGGCTCGACGCGCGGTTGAGCATGCCGTAGTCGTTCAGTGTCAGCTTCAGCGCCGGGTCGCTGGCCTGCGCCAGCTTGAACCAATGGGCAGCGCGCTCACGCGGCAGGTGTTCAAAGTAGCCCGTCTCATGGATGGGTTCGTTGATCACGTCCCAGCCGATGATCTTGCCGCGGGTGGCCAGCATGATGTCGCGGATGTGATCGTCGATCCAGCCAGAAAGCTTCTCGCCGCGCTGCGGGTCGGCCGCCAGATCGGCCGGGCTGAATTTCCAGGCCGGCCAGACCAGGGTGTGGCCCTTGCTGCGCAGGCCCTGCGCCTGCAGCCAGTCAAGCGACTGCATGACACGTAGGCGCGAAGCCGAGTCACGCCAACGAGGCCACTTCAGGCTGTTCTCGATCACCACCGTGTCGAACAGGCTCTTCACCGTTTGGCGGTAGCGGTCTGCATCCGGGCCTTCTGCCAGCAGCCGGTCGGCATCGACTGCAGAACCCCAAAGAAATGCGGACTGCCGCATCTCAACTTCAACGTTGGCCCCCGCAACGGGGCGGCCATCGCGGTCCAGAACTATCACGGTCAACGGCGAAGTGCGCTGCGCTTCGATGCGCGCCAATGCCGACTCGCGCCAGGGCGCACCCGGCTCCCGGCCGACATAGCTGAAGCGGGTGATCGGCAAGTCGGCAAGCTGCAAGCGCCGGCCGAAATTGAGCGCCTCCAAGCCGCTGATCTCGATGCTCTGCTCGAGATTGCCGAAGCTGATGTGGACGGCCCCCTGCCCTGCTGCAGCGCCGTCGATGGCCACGAAAGGGAACTGAATCACCGTCCACTCGGGGCCGATGCCGAACTGCTGGATGTTGCGCTCCGCGGCGCCGTCTCGCCGGTAGAAGACGAAGCCTTCGGCCTCGCCCGATTCCTGGCGCGCCTTCAGTGCATGCATCGCCACGCGCACCAGCACGACGTCGCCTTTGGCAACAGGGCTCTGGATCTTCCAGCGCACGCTGATGCCGAAGACATTCTTGCTGAGCGCAAGGTTCTCGGCCCTGAAAAGTGGCTTGCCACCGAGCGTGCCCACGGCCTGAAAGCTGCCCGGGCGTTGCGGGTCGCTGATGCTGTCGCTGAAGAGAAAGCTGCTTGCCAGATTGACCGGCAGCAAATTGACAGGCGCCGCGTCGCGAAGCTTCGCCGAAAGCTCAGGGATGGCGGCTTCAACCGCCTTCGCAGGCTGGCACAACAGCACGCAAGCAAGAGCCGAGAACAAGGCCGCGACAAGCGAGTGCAGTGGTCTTGAAAGCAGCATGTCGAGGGATGGTCGCCAAGACTCCGGACAGCGCGTGCTGCTGGCCGGGTTGTCGTTCAGCGTAGTCTGGACCGCCGTTCGTATGAAGCGTCAGAAAGAACCGCGCAGCGTCAACTGAACGGTACGCCCGGCCTGGAATCCGTTTTCCACGCGCGACTTGTCGTCGCCGTAGTTGACCGTCGGTCCTGTCGCAGAGCCTTGCCCCACGTCGACGTAGCGCTTGAAGTACGTGTAGGTCTTCGTCTTGGTCAGGTTGATCAAGTCCAGTCGCAGCTCAAGCGACTTCAGTATCTTGTAGCCCACGGTCACGTCGATGTAGCTGCGCTCGCTGTTCCACTTGTTGAAGCCCACCGGGTTCATGTCGGTGGTGAAGGTGTCAGCGAATTCGTCCTTGTGGTTGTACGACAGGCGGGCGGAGAATGGTCCCTGTTCGTAGTAGGCGGTGACGGCCAGCGACTTCGGCGGTAGGTCAGGCAGGTTGAACGACTGACCGCCGATCACCCGGCTGATCCCTGCGCTGTCGACCCGGGTTGCGCTTAGGGTGCCGCCGAGCCCGTTGAACGGGTACGGCAGAAACCTGAACGCCTGCGAATACGCAAATTCGTAGCCCTTGATCTCGTACGACCCGGGGCTGTTCACCCGTCGCCTGACATCGATTGGCCGCGCCGGGTTGGCCAGCAACTCTGCCTGCTGCGCCGGCTGCCACAAAGCAATGTCCAAGCCCAGCTCGTTGAACGGGACCTGGATCGTTTCGTTCTGTCCGAATCCCGATACACGGCGCTCGAAGTAACCCAGCGCCACCACCGATGTCTTGGTGGGGTACCACTCGACAGCGGTATCCCGGCCTGTTGCCCGCTCGGGTTCAAGGCCAGGGTTGCCAGCCGTCACCACAAACTGCGACGCATTGCCCAGACGCAGCGCCTGAGAGATATCCGACACGCGGTTCGGCGTCAGCGTCTTGCCCCACGAACCACGCCAAACGACGTTTTTCAGCACGTCATAGGCAAAACTGACAGAAGGCAAAGTGTCGGTGTAGCTGCCCTCTAGCCGAACCGGCACCCAGTTGCCTGCGGTGGCCTGACGGACGGTGTCCGTGTCAACACTGGTTTGCGCCACGCGCACGCCCAGGTTGGCGCGCAGCCTGCGGCTCAGCAGTTGCGTCTCCAGGTCGGTCTGGACGTAGAAGGCGTTGACCGTTTCAGTGTTCTTGTAGCTGCTGGGCGCAAGAACCGGGGACGCCTTGTTGGCATCCAGAGCGCCCAGCGTGCCCAAGACGAAGTCCCGGTCGGCTACGAGAAACTCAGTGGGGTAGCCCTGGCCGGCGTTGCGCGCCAGTGCGGGAATGTTGTTGGGCGTCATGATGCCCTGCATGAAGGCGGCGCGTTCGGCCGCCGTGGCTGCAGCGTAGGTCTTGTTCAGGCCCGGGATGAGATAGTTATTCAACACGTTCGGGGCGTTGAGCGTCTGCACCGCCTTGCTGCTCTCGGACCGGCTCAGCCCGCTCTTCAGACGCCCTTCGATCCCGCCAAGGTCCCAGTCATACTCAGCGGCAATGCTGGCCACTTTCTGCTCGTCCTTCTCTTCGACGTAGCTGCCCGAATAGCTGAAGTTGTTCTGGTTGGTGCGGTCGAGCAGGCTGCGGTTCGATGAAACCAGCGGCCGCAACGGATCGGAGAAGTTGACCGTCAGGGTCTGCCGCAGCGCGGCGCTGGTGTCGCCATTGGCCGAAATGAGGGTGGTGTTGCGCCAGGCGTCGTCCTTGGCTACTGCCAACTGGCCCTTGAGCCTGAGCTTGTCGGTGGCCTGGTAAGTGGCATTGAGCGCGTTGTAGCCAAACTTCGATTCGTTCAAGTACGTTCTGGAGAACGTGTTTTGAACCATATTGCCAATCTGGCCTTGCAGGTTGTTGTTGGCATCCAGCGAGACCGCGACGGGAATCAGCGCACGACCGGCACCTGTGGAGTCGCTGACCGACCAGTGTACAAAGTAGTCTTTCGTGTCGTCGGTCATCTTCGCGTACAGGCTGTCCAGACTCACGTTCCAGCGGTCGTCCTTGTACTGGAAAGAAGTATTGATGCCACCCCGCTCGCGCAAGTTTTCCTGGCCAAAGATGCGAATCAGGCGCGGCAGCATCCCGCTTTCGAGTTGTGCGATCGTCAATCCGCCTGCGCCCGTGGGCGTCGTCGTGTTCCAGAGAACACGGTTCTGGTTCGCGTAGTTCAGCCCCGTGGCCACGTACTGGCCCGTTGAGTTCATCGAGCCGGCATTGCCGTTGTTAGCCTTGGACAATCCGACCGACACCAATGCGCCAAACTTGCCCCAGGTGTTGCTGAGAAACAGGCTTCCGCGGGGGTTGGTATTGCCGTCGTTGGAGTTTTGGGCAGCCGACAGGGTGTAGCGGCCGACCAGACCTTTGCGGTTGAAGGGGCGCGGCGTCTGCAGATCCACCACGCCGCCGATGCCGCCTTCCTGCAGTTCGGCCATCGGCGTCTTGTAGACGTCCGCTCGGCCCAGCAGTTCGGACGGGAACAGGTCGTAGCTGAACTCGCGCAGCCCCAGCCCGATCTTGGTGGTGGACGTGGTGCGAATGGCCGCGCCGTTCAGCGTGGTCAGGGTCTGGTTGACGCCCAGCCCCCGAAGCCGCACCGACTGCCCTTCGTTGCTGGACTGATCACGGATGACCTCGACGCCGGGCAACTTGCCCAAAGCCTCGGCGATGTTGGCATCCGGAAACTTGCCGATGTCTTCGGCAACGATCGAGTCCCGCACGCCGATGGCCTCGCGCTTCAACTCGACCGCCTGCCCCAGACTGGCGCGGATGCCGGAGATCTCGACGACCTGCGCTGAATCCGCAGCGCCGGCAGTCGGCGCGGATGCAGCAGTTGCGGCAGGCGCCGATGCGCCAGGCGACTGCTGTGCAGCCACTGGGCTGGCCAGCAGGGCGCACGAGGTTGCCGCCGCCAGGCTGATGAGGGTGCGCCTTGAAGTGTGGTGTGCCATGTTGTCTCCGCTTGGAATAGGTGTGGCCGAATGGTTCTTCGCGCATTACTAACTCGCGTTAGTCACCAGTTTAGCCTGCGATGGCTGGCCGCGTCATCACCGCAGTTTCCCTAAGTGGCCTCCTTGCCCGCGCGGATCAGGTGCGCTGCAGCAGCAGACCCAGTCCGCAGTGGGGTCGAAGCATGTGCAGACTTAAACCGCCATCGACGATGGCTGGCACCATGGCGTCGGTGTGAAAGTGCTTGGCAATCGTCCACGTTCCATCAGGAAGGCGGGTCGTGCACTCGACCGGCTGCTCGATGTCGAAGGCATGCGCCACCAGCAGCGCCTGCCGGCCGTCGTCGGCCAGGCGCAGCACCGTCTGCCAGCCACGGCTGTGGCGGCGGTTGCCGATGCCGCTGTCCCGCAGCTCTGACCGCCCGTGCTTGATGATGCCGGCGACCACCTGGTAGAACGCCATGCCGCGTTGCAGCCAGTCCCTCTGTGCAGCGTTCAGCTGCTCGATCTCGCCCGAGATGCACATACGGCCGTAAAAAGTGGCGCTGAGGCTGTAGACCAGGCGATCGGCACTGTCCGCCGCGTGCAACACGGCCCAGATCTGCGACTGCCGCGGCAAGATCAGCCGCTGCAACTGCGCGGCCAGCATCGGGATGTTGGTCGTCTCGTGGGCGTCCGAGAACGACGCCATGTCGCAGCGCGCCATCAGCGACGGCTCAAGCCGGTGCCCGCCAGAAGAGCAGTTCTCCACCACCAACTGTGGCATCTGCGCCTTCAGCCTCGACAGGAAACCGTACCAGCCGTGGACGTTGCGCCGCAAGCCCTCCCCTAGCGAGTCAGCGTGGTCGACACCGATCCCTAGACTTTCGTTGTAGTCGATCTTCAGATAGCCGAAGCCGGCATCGGCCAGGGTGTCGATGACGCGTTGCTGCAGGTAGCGCTCGACCCAGGGGTCGTTCAGATCGAGAAAGCGGCGGCCGCTGCAGGTCAGGGGCACACCGTCGCGTCGCAGCAGGTGGTCGGTCTGGCTGAACAGCGCCGAGTCGGCACCGCAGGTCTCGACCTCGAACCACAACCCGGGCACGAAGCCGGCTTCGCGGATGAGCGCTGCGGTCGCGGCCAATCCACCAGGAAACCGCGAGGCTGGCGCCTGCCAGTCGCCGTGCAACCGGTTCAGGTCGCCTTCGGCGCGAAACCAGCCGGCGTCCAACGTGAGGTAGGTGACCGGCAAGCCCTTCAGGCTGGCGACCAGGCGCTCGGTGAAGGCTTGCGACGGCTGACCCCACGCCACGCACCAGTCGTTGAAGGCGATCGGCAGGTCTTGCTCGATGGCCGAGCCGTCGCGCAGCGCGCGCGCCTGAGTGCGTGTGAGGGCATCGCAGAGCAGATCGAGGGACCCCGAGACGCAAGCCAGCACGGCCTCGGGTCCGTCGAAGCGCTCGCCGGGCTGCAGGCTGCGCAGCCAGTGCCCGCGCTCGCGGTCAGCCTGCCCGCCAGAGATCCCAACGGCGTCATCCCGCCGAGTCACCTCCATTTGCCAGGAGCCGCCCCACGCCAATTGCGCGCCCCAGAAGACACCGGCGGACCGGTCCTCGATCGCAACGAACGGGAAAAAGTCCTTGGTCGGCATGCTGCCGTTGCTGCCGAAGCGTTCGTTGACGAACACGTCGCCGCCCCAGGCGGTTTCCAGGTGCATGTCTTCCAGGCTGCGGCACTCGGGGCGCGCTTCCTGGGCCCAGCTGGTGCGGAAGCGGTGCAGAAACAGCGCATCGGGCGCCTCGGCACGGTGGAAAGGGGTGATGCCACCGAGCGAGAAGCTCGACAACGCCTCGAGCTGCACCGCCCGCGCGCTGCTGTTGACGAAGCTGCTGGCGACGTGCACCGCGTCTTCGTCGTCGAACCACCACAGGCGGTGCTCGAGCTGCCAGCCGTCAGGGTGACTGAAGCGCGTTAGTACGGTTTGCCGACCGTCGTCGGCGTGCAGGTGCGGGCCCTCGCAATGCAAGGCGAGCAGCGCCGGTGCGTGCTTCATCGAACTGCCGTGCAAGTAGCCGCGCGGGCTTTCGCCGCCGACCAGCTTGGCGTGCACCAGAGGCTCGGGCTTGAAGGGGTTGCGCTCGTGCACGCGACCCCAAGGCAGCACCTCGAGCTCGGCGCTGCCGCTGTAATCGCTGCGATGCGCCACTTCGTCATCCAGGCGCGACAAGGGCAGCAGTTGCAGCGACATCGTGCTGCGCGCGGCGTCGGTCCAGTAGCGCATCAAAAGCGCACGATTGCGGAATTCCTGGACGATGTGCATCGGGTTGCTTGTGAGTGGGTCGCGGGTCGCCTGCAGCATGGCTAGGCCTTGGTCGCGACGCTTCGACGACGAGGCGCGGCTGGGTGTTCGACGGCGGTTTTCGATCTGGCCAGGGCCGTTGGCGAGGGCGCCGACTTGCGCGATCGCGGCACCGGCGCTGCCGCTGGCGCCATGGCCGCCCGTGCGGCTGCCGCAGCCGCGCCGCACGACTCGCGCACCACCAGGCGCGTCGGGTAGGGCTTGGTCTGGCGCCGGTAGGGCACACCCGTCATCTGGCCGTGCAGCATGTCCACCGCTTCGTGGCCGCGTGCAATGGGATCGGTCAGCATCGTCGTCAACGCGGGTACGGCAAACGGCGCCAACGGAATGTCGTCGTAGCCGACCACCGCCACATCGTGCGGCACCCGCAGACCCGCTTCGTGCAAGGCCCGTATTGCGCCGAAGGCGATGGTGTCGTTGCCGGCAAAGAGCGCCGTGAAGCTGGCCCGGCGCTCCAACATCGCACGCACTGCCACGTAGCCACTGTGGGCGCTGATGTCGGCATAGGCCACCAGAGCTGGATCGGGTTCGATGCCGGCGCCAGTCAGCGCCTGTTCATACCCAGCACGGCGCAATACGACGACCTCGAACTCGGGTGCCGCGAAGGCCACGTGCGCGATGCGCTCGTGGCCCAACGCCAGCAGATGCTGGGTCACCAGGCGCGCCTGCACGATGTCGTCCGAACCGCCACTGCGGGTGTGGAAGGCATCGACTCCGTTGCCGGGCACCGCCACCGGGAAGCCGTCGGCGTGCAGCATCTCGACAAAAGGGCGCTCCGCCGCTCGCATATTGGCAATGACCAGTCCGTCGACCCGCTTGCCGCGCGCCAGGTTCATGAAAGCTCCCGGCGCCTTGCCCAGGTCATCCGCGGCTTCGAGCAAAACCTTGTAGCCATAGACGTGGCAGCGGTCGTTGACCGCACTCAGCAGCCGCGGCAGGAAGGCGTCGACGTGCAGGTGGTCTGAACGCGGGATCAGCACCGCCACCGTGCCCGTGATGCCCCCGGCCAGGCTGCGTGCGCCGGCATGCGGCTCGTAGCCGAGCTCACGCGCGGCATCCAGCACCTTCAGACGCGTGGCTTCGCTGATGTTCATGCTGCGCACATCGTTGAGCACGAAGCTCACCGTCGTCCGAGAGACGCCGGCCCGTTCGGCAACTTCGGCACTGGTAGGGGCGATGCGGCGGCGAGGAGTGGTGGCCATGCGGATGGGGCAAACGGTCAGGCTTGCTGAAGTGCAAACCGTGATGTTAGTAGTTAATTTACTAACGCGTGTAAACAGTTTAGGTCATCCTGCGTCGGCGCTGTCGCCCGCAAAGGTCCGGGCTTTCCCTGACGACCACGCAACGCAGTGCCGGCCCGGACGTTCGCCGTCGCGCAAGCGCAGGGGCGATGCGCCAAACTACTAGCGTAAGCACTGAGTGCCGTGCCGCGCGAGATTGCCATAATCGTTTACTAACTCGCGTTACTTAGCAAGCTTTTATTTCTTCGGCTTCTCTCAGCCTCTTCTCGCGACGATGAAGTCCACCCTCACCGACAACAGCAGTTGCGCTGGCGAGATCATCGTGGCCGCCTCCTTGGAGCAGACTCTCTGGAAGTTGCTACCGCCCCGCAGCGGAATCGTTGCGCGTGCTGCTTGGCCAGCACAGACCTGAAGGATTGACAACGTGGCCGACGTTCAGATCGACGACCTCAGCATCCACCTGGGCAACGTCAACATCATCGAGCGCTTGAACCTGCATGTGCAGTCCGGCGAGTTCCTGGTCTTGCTGGGTCCATCGGGCTGCGGCAAGAGCACCTTGTTGCACAGCATCGCGGGCTTCATCGAACCCACCGCAGGCTGCATCTCGATCGGCGGCAGCGACGTCACGTGGGCCGACCCCAAGGACCGCGGCATCGGCATGGTGTTCCAGTCCTACGCGCTGTACCCGACCATGACGGTCGAGAAGAACATGGCCTTCGGCCCGCGCATCGCGGGCATGCCGAAAGCACAGGTGGCTGAACGCGTGCAGCGCGTGGCCACCATGCTGCACCTGACGGAGCTCTTGCAGCGCAAGCCGGCGCAGCTGTCGGGCGGCCAGCGCCAGCGCGTGGCGATCGGCCGTGCCTTGGTGCGCCAGGCCCAGGTGCTGCTGTTCGACGAACCGCTGTCCAACCTGGACGCCAAACTGCGCGCCACGCTGCGTCGCGAGTTGAAGGAGCTGCACGCCACGCTGGGCACGACGATGATCTACGTCACCCACGACCAGGTCGAGGCGATGACGCTGGCCAGCCGCATCGCGGTGATGAAGGCCGGCGCCATCCAGCAGATCGACGCACCGGCGGTCGTGTACGGGCAGCCCGCCAACCTGTACGTGGCCGGCTTCCTGGGTGCGCCGGCGATGAACACCGCGCGCGGCCGGCTGGAAGCCAACACGGCCGGCGACGGCCTGCGTTTTGTGCACCCTCTGCTCGAGATCGATGTCTCCGGATACCGGTTCGCTGGCGACACGCCTGCCGTCGGGCGCGATGTCGTGATCGGTATCCGCCCGGAAGACATCGCCGTGCACCGCCAGCCCGTTGCTGGCGCGCTTGCGGCGCGGGTTCGACTGGTCGAGCCCATGGGTGCCAGCCAGGTGCTGTGGCTCACGGTCGGCAACGGCGCCGGGCCGACGCTGGACATGGGAGTGATCGCCGAGCCAGGGCTTGTCGCGGAGGCCGATTCGACGCTTTACTGGCTGCCCAACACGGCACGCATCTCGCTCTTCGACGCCGTCTCCGAACAGCGGCTTTGACGGTTGCCTCTGCCATGCGCTACGGCGTGCAGCAGCACCGCTTCGGCGTGAACTACGTGCCGACCCGCGCCTGGTGGGACTGCTGGAACGACTTCGATGGCGATGCCATCGCACGCGACCTCGACGCCGTGGCGGCGATCGGAGCAGACCACATCCGCATCATGTTGATGTGGCCGTCGTTCCAGCCCAATCCGACGGTTGTCAGCAGCGCCCACCTGCAACGCCTGGATTCGCTGATGGCACTGGCCGGCGCGCGCGGGCTGGACGTCTGCGTCACGCTCTTCGTCGGCTGGCTCTCGGGCTATGCGTACAAGCCGCCCTTCCAGCGCGACGACAACTTCTACGACATCCTGGCCAGCGGCGCCGCGCAGGAGCTCTATCTGCAGCGCGTGGCCGCGGTGGCCTCGGCCCACGGCAACTTCATGGGCCTGGATCTGGGCAACGAACTGGCCTGCTGCTGGCGCGCGCCCACGTCGGCCGTCGGCGACCGCTGGAGCGCCCACATGCTGGCGCAAGCGCGCGCGCATGCGCCCGGCGGCGTGCATGTCAACGGCATGGACCACGGGCCCTGGTTCGATGTCGGCAGCTTCTCGGCACAGCACCTGGCCCGCGGGCAGGACATCGTTGCGCTGCACTGCTGGCCCCTGTTCACCGGCGCCATCGAGCGCAGCGGCGGCGACGCGATGCACGCGCGCTGTCTGCACCTATCGGCGGCGATGACGGCGCTTGCAAAGGCGCATGCCGGCGACCCTGCCAAGCCGGTGTGGGTGCAGGAGTTCGGCATGTCGGAGAGCTGGACAGCCGCCGCCAACGTGCCAAGCTTCCTGCAGGCGTCCAGCGAAAGCGCTATGGCCGCCGGCGCGGCCTGGTTCACGTGGTGGTGCAGCCATGACCTGGACCGCAGCTACCGCTTCGACGAGCTCGAATACTCACTCGGCCTGATCGGGCACGACAACCGCATCAAGCCGGCTGGCCATGCCTTTAAGGCGCTGGCGGAAGCTTGGCGCGGCAAGCCGGTGGCCGCGGGCACTGCAGCACATGCGCCGCCGCCAGCCCACACCAGCCCCGACACCACCTGGCGCTGGCTGGACGATTGGCGCAAGGCACGGCGCTGAGGCGCGGTGCCTGGCCGCGAAGCCGTTGCCAATCCGCAGATGCGGATGACCTATGGAAAGTGCTAATCATTACTTCGACCGCGCCGGCTGAACTTTGGCTGACTAACATGCGTTAGTTGAACCCACCCGCTCGGGCGCTGACAAGCCGCCGCCGCCCCATCCCGCGATGGCGCCGACAGCGCCCTCGACAACGCCCTGATTTCCCGCCCAAAGAGAACCCTCATGCGCTGCACCCCCCTTGCACCGATCGTGGCCTTGCTTCTCGCAGCCTGCGCCACACCCGAGCCGAAGACCCCGGGCGCCGAGCCGCCCAACCTGCTGCGCTTTGTGGACCCGCGCATCGGCGTTCTCGGCGAGGGCTCTACCGTGATCGGCCCTGCCCTGCCCTTCGGCTCCGTCCACCCCAGCCCCGACACCGTCGATGGCGGCTACGACGGTTACCACCCGGATCGCCCGATCCGCGGCTTCAGCCAGACCCATGTCAGCGGCACCGGCTGGGGCCAGTACGGCAACTTCCTGATCTCGCCGCGGGTCGGCCTTCTGGCCACCCTGCCCGAGCAGCAGGACTCGCCCAAGGCCGACGAACGGGCTGAAGCGCACCAGTACCGGGTGCGGCTGACCCGCGACAACATCGGCGTGCAGTTCGCGCCCACCCACAGCGCGGTGATCTACCGCTTCACCTTCCCGGCCACCGACCGGGCGCACATCGTGTTGAACTCGGTGCACAACATCCCTGGCGACATCGCCAAGATGATGTTTCCCCAGCACACCAAGCCGATCGCCACCCAGCTGACGCTGAGCGAGGACGGGCGCAGCCTGTCGGGCCACGGGGACTACACCGGCGGCTTCAGCGGCCGCTACCGTCTGCACTTCCACGCCGAATTCGACCGTGCGCCGCGGGCCTACGGCACCTGGCGCGGCGAACAGATCCAGGCCGGCGAACGCAGCCTCATCAGTGACGGCAAAGGCGAACGCCAGCACATGGGCGCCTATGCCAGCTTCGCCACCCAGGCCGGTGATGTCGTGCAGATGAAGATTGCCGTTTCGTTCCACAGCGCGGCGCGAGCCAAGGCCTTGCTGGCCAAGGAAATCCCGGGCTGGGACTACAACGCCGTGCGCGACGCGGGCGCTGCGAGCTGGCGCGACACACTGGCAGCCTTCGACGTCGCCGGTGGCACCGAAGCCCAGCGCACCATCTTCTACAGCGCCGTCTACCACGCCCATCTGATGCCGCGCCAACGCACCGGTGAATTCACGCGCTTTCGCGCCGACGTTCCGATGTGGGACGACCACTACGCCGTCTGGGACACCTGGCGCACGCTCTATCCGGTGCTGGCCCTGGTGCGGCCCGACGTGGTGCGCGACACGGTGGCATCGTTCATCGAACGTCAACGGGTCGATGGCACGGTGCCCGACACCATCGTCGCAGGCGTCAATTCATTCAAGGAGCAAGGCGGCAACGGTGTCGACATGATCATTGCCGATGCCCACGCCAAGCAGGTGCCGGGCATCGACTGGCCCGCCGCTTATGGCGTCATGAAGCACAACGCAGACCAGCGCCGCACCGGGCCCAATTTCGACGACCCGAAAAAAGGCCCCGGGCCCTACCGCAGCACCGGCTGGATTCCGGCCGGCATCATGTCGACGTCGATGTCGCTCGAGTATTCGTACAACGACTTTGTCGCCGCGCAAGTGGCCGCCAGTCTGGGCCTCGGCGAGGATGCCAAACGCTATGCAGAGCGCTCGCGCCAGTGGGTGAACCTGTGGAACCCCGACGCGCAGGACGACGGCTTCAAGGGCTTCATGATGGCGCGCAAGGCCGATGGCGAGTGGGTCGATTTCGACAAGAAGGCCTACACGGGCTCGTGGAAGCCGTACCTGTTTGAGTCCAACGTCTGGACCTATTCCTACTTCGTGCCGCACCAGGTGCAGCGCCTGGTGGACCTGATGGGCGGCCATGAGATGTTCGTCAAACGCCTGGAATACGCGCTGGAGAAGAACCTCATCGATCTGTTCAACGAACCGTCGTTCCTGGTGCCCCAGCTGTTTCATTACGTCGGCCGACCCGACCTGTCGGCCA
>Ga0209591_10004116_pt1 | contig 16609 bp, 23 predicted proteins | sample MAT01_FD_187207 | JGI IMG/M metagenome (GOLD analysis project Ga0209591, IMG submission 187207) | Freshwater microbial communities from Lake Fryxell liftoff mats and glacier meltwater in Antarctica - MAT-01 (SPAdes) (version 2) | ecosystem: Environmental > Aquatic > Freshwater > Ice > Liftoff... | reverse complement strand
GGTATCAAAGAAAAAGTTTGCGCTGATCTTAAAGAATTTTCTACAGAGACAATAGCATCTATAACTGGATGGAATTACATTTTGTCAGCCCTAGCTACTGTTGCATGATTTTTGAAAATTGGTATTAAATCTTTATTGCGACAGTTTTCGCCAACCACCACTAAAATGGTTGACACCATAATTGCTGTGGCTCTTGATTTAATGAATCCGAAACATCTCAAAAACTGGTTTACTAATTGCTGCTACTGTACCTCATAACATCTGGAAGTGCTGTAGGTTCCCCAATTGGTTGCTTACGAATGCTTTTGACCGTTGCCTGGGACGCGCATAGCAGCATTCCACAACGCGATGACTGGCACTGTGGGATGGTGGGAGTCGAAGGTAAAAATGCTGACCGACGCTGTGCCAAGCGGGAAATGTTGCGCTTCGACCACCGCTAACTCGATCCAGCGTGCAGCCAGAACGCCACCGAACTGACCATGCGAGAAAAGGGCGATATTGCCATCCAGCTTGCACAGACGCGCTAGGAGTCGATCGGCACGGGCAGAAAGCTTGATGTGGGCATTTCACCATGAGGACAGCCGTCCCGAAAAATAGTCCAGTCCGGGCGTTCTTTACAGATATCCACAGAGCGCTTGCCTTCGTAATCCCCGTAGTCCCATTCGGTCAGATCCGGTTCGATTTCCGGGGCTTGATCCAGTCCGACCAGGGCACAGGTTTTTTGGGCACGTTGGAGCGGACAGGTCAGCACTTGGGCAAACCGGATATCCCCTAGGTGCTTGCCCAGTGCTCGTGCCTCGTCCTCACCGTTCTGGGTCAACGGTACGTCTGTGCGACCCGTGTGCCGCCCGGAGAGCGCCCACTCAGTTTCGCCGTGGCGAATCAGGTAAAGGCGTAGGGTGGTAAAGCGATCGGTACTCATACTTTCGTCCTTTCCATCGCTGCCTTGTATTCGCCCTGACGCGCTGCCCTATTACACGACCCTCGATGCAGCAGCACCTGTTGTGCCGCCAACACATTGGACTCCTTTCCCTGCCAGAGTTCCAACGCGGGCTGCTGGATGGCGCGGGCATAGGAAAACGTCAATGCCCAGGGCGATCGCCCTTTGAAGCTCAGATTCATGGCATTCAAACGAGCCGATGCCAGTTCACTGGATTGACCGCCCGACAAAAATGCAATCCCCGGAACGGCAGCGGGAACCGATCGCAACAAACACTGCACCGTGTCCTCCGCAACCTCCTCCACCGATGCTTGCTGGGGACAGGTCAATCCCGGCAGCACCATGTTGGGTTTGAGGATCATGCCCTCCAGCATCACCCGTTGGGTGTAAAGCTGTTGGAAGACCGTTTGCAGGACTTTTGCCGTTACTTCGCCGCATCGCGACCGGGTGTGGGTACCTGCCATCAACACTTCCGGCTCCACAATAGGAACCAGTCCAGCTTCCTGGCACAACGCCGCATAGCGAGCTAACGCCTGCGCGTTTGCTTCGATGCTCCCCATGCTGGGAATGTCAGCGCCGATCGTAAGCACCGCCCGCCACTTAGCAAAACGAGCGCCCATTTGAGCATATTCCTGGAGGCGATCACGCAAGCCATCCAGACCCTCGGTAATGGTTTCGCCGGGATGACCAGCCATATCCTTAGCTCCAATATCCACTTTGATGCCGGGAATGATGCCCGCATCGGTGATAACTTGCACTAGGGGAGTACCAGCTTGCGTCTGTTGCCGGATCGTCTCGTCGTAGAGGATTACGCCACTAATGGACTCACCAAGACTGGGCGTGTTGACAATCAACTCCCGATAGGCGCGTCGGAACTCTTCGGTCTGGGGAATGCCCAACCTAGCAAAGCGTTTGTTGCAGGTGGGACTGCTCTCATCCATTGCCAGCAGTCCCTTGTTGCTGACGACCAACGTCCTTGCGGTGTCTATCAGTGCTTGAGTATTCATTGGGGGTGGCATTATTTCCCCCCCAACCGTAGGCGATCGGCAGGGACAGAATCAGTCCAGAATCGACATCAGCAGATACAGTCACGGGCTGACTCCTTATACTATTTCGGCAAAGTGCTGTCGAACCTTGGCTACGATCTGAGGTTCGGTCAGATTATCAACCGTTTCAACCCCGACCACCTTGGCACCAAGCCGATTTTCTTGCATCCGCTTTTGCAGTTCATGCTTGGCTACACCAGGCCCCATTATCAGAATCGAGTCGGCATCGCGAATATGCGAAATAACCTCGTCATAGTAAGTATTGAGTTCTCCTGTACGTGCCCGCTGACGGCTATTGTCGGCGGGTACTTTCTGTGCTTCATAAGATCCTTTCAGAGGTGAATCGCCAGACCGTCGTAGTTGTTTTTCTACTTCCGAGAGGATCTCGCTAGTCTCTTCTCCTTTCTCCGTCACAGATATGATCGCAGCCTTGCGATGGTCAATCCACAGTCCTACTTGTGTACTCATTGATATCTCCTTTGTTTATTCAAGTCATCTAAAAAGCTGAGTGTCACTGAAATAAGCCATTTTGAATCACTGAAAGCCTGGATAATTCGAGGCTGGGCAATTGCTAGCCGACTTAATTCAGGACTAGGACGATCGAGATAGAGGCGGGTCAGTCCGGTGACTTTCTTGATGCTCTAGCCGTCCGAGGGTGTGGTCAATCAAGTGGGTTAGTTTATCAGCAGCACCGTCAACGGCCTGGTCTAGGGTTGCGGCCTGATGGGTAACCGCCATAGGTTGATGGCCTTCGAGGCGGGCTTCGATCATGCAGCGGAGGCTGTCATTGCCAGCCTCTTGTTCGCTGTTCTGATTGCTCAGGTGCACATCCACAGATGTGATGCGATCGCTAACTCGGCTCAGAGCATCCTCGACGACGCTACTGACCCGATCCGCCAGTGCCTGATGACCTTCGATGTTGTGGTCAGTTCTGATTTGAATTTGCATAGTGCTCTCCTAGTGTGAGGGTGGCCGGGTCATGGTGCTGTACTTTGTCCAACCACTGCCGCGCTTCCGTGGTGTTGGTGCGATCGAAGTCGTCGATCGTGTTTTTTGTGTTGTTAACAATAGCTACCTATGATTGTTTAAAGGTTTGTCCACTTCAACGGACGAACTCCTTAGCTGTCGATTCCCAGTAGCCTGCGCGATTGTAATGCTGATGCAGTCTGGTCTCGTAATCCCGCGATAGCAGCGACTCCTCTGTATATGCCGGTGCTTGCTTGATGGTTTCGCGCGGAAGGTTGATGAAGACTTTTGACTCGCCCCAACTCACGCGATCGATCCATTGCGGTGCCAGCAGAATCTTTTGTCCGGGCCACCAGTTTCGTGTATCGACGATGAGATACCGAATCGCCCACGTCTCATCATCAATGATGAAATCTTCAATGTGACCCAGTTTCCCGTCTGCGGCTTGAATGTGATAACCAGTCACCTCATGGGTACTACGCAAATGAGGGTCCCACCCTTTCTCTTCTGGGGTGGTTTCGGCCTGTTTTTCAGGGTTAGGCTCCAGGTAGGGGTAGGGATACGCTCCCCACATATAGGAATAGGAACCGCTCCAATACATCGGCCATCCATAATATCCGTAGTAGTCCGTCTCGAATTGTTGGGAGACTGGCTTGTCGCTGCTCAAGGAAGGACTGCTCTCAATCTGCTTTTTGGTCAAATTGATGGTGATGTGATGCTGTTCTTTCACCCGTGCCGCCAGCGCATAAGGAGAGATCAGTACCTGCCTGCCCGTCAGCCAGTTTCCTGTGTCAGCGACTAAATAGCGAATTGTCCAGTAAGAGTCATCAAAGTAGAACTCTTTAACCTTCCCGATTTCATCATGGAGGTTTGCCAATTTGTAACCTTCTAGAGTCTTAGCTTTACTCAGCATAGAAACCTTCTCCTTAATAATCAATTTTTGCTTAGAGGACGATAGTCAGGGCAATAAGCGTGATTGCTCAGTGAGAACACCAGCGGGGTTTACGGTACAGCGTAAATAGTGGTTGTTTGTAAAGAAATGACAGTTCCTACAGGGAAGCTTAGGGAAGCAGTTGAACGTTATATTTTTTGCTCTGACCACTTTCCAAGTTTTTGCCAGCATCAGAATGGAAATGACCAGAACTATCAGGGAGCCGAAGCGAATGACAGATAATCTGTCTCCAGATATAATCACTCTCTCCTGGTTTGTTGGAACTGGTTGGGTTGCGATCGGGCTAACAGCAGTCTGTTTTACTTCCAGGTCATACTTTTTCATGGCTCGATTCAACTCCACATAGAGGATGCAGAATCTTACTGTCGTTTTCTTCCTTAAATTGAATGGGCATCTTGGCCTCCTTTTTTTACAAACGGTTTCTCTTTCTGCTCAATTTGCTGCACCTAATCGCAGGCGATTCTATGTTGATGGTAGCATACTGAAACTCACTCCGCGCCATCATTAAGCACCTAGCAAAGCTATCTGAAGAGGAGATTGTCAACGTTGAGTTAGGAACCGCAACTCTCACAATCTATGACATTTATACTCAGGGTCAGATTAGTAACAAAGTCATTTTAAATTGAAGCAACCTGTTCGGAGAGCGTCAATAAAAAGGCGATGTTTGTCATTGCTTTAATCGCATGGTGTGCATTAGCAGGGATAAAAGCAAAGACTCCTGACTCCAAGACAATCTCTTTCCCTTCGATCGTCAACACGCCTTGTCCTTCAATCACATTCACCGTAGCATTGCGATTCGCAGTATGTTCTGCGATATTCATTCCCACAGCCAGCGACATCAGCGTGTATCGGCAGTTTCCATCTTCTAGCAACACCTTGCGCTTGACTCCAGTTTGAGGATACTCAATGACATCTGCCCAATGAATTGCGGTCGTTGTTACTGAATCGATAGTTACAGTCATGGAATTGCTCCTTATATAAATGGGTTTTATAAACTATGGAAAGACAATCTTGGAAATCGGCGCAGAGCCCAAAACAATATAGGCAGCGGCTCGCAGCACGCTTTCAGAATAAAGAATCTTTTGAACGTTTAGGCTTGGCACACGTTTTGCTGCGGCATTGTAAGTTGCGATTTCCCCTGCTAGACTAAAATCGCTACAAGTGCGATAGTGATCGTCGTCGTGCATTGCTTGGAAGATGAAGCTATAGATGGGATTAATATCCATGCTCGTATCATAATTTTCGGCGGACACCCAAAGATGATTTCGCTGGATATCGGCAAACATTTCTGCGGCGTTGTTGTAACGCGAATACCATGAGAATTCTAGGTTTAGCGGGATACTCTGAAATTCTCCCCAGAGCCAATCACACAGTTCTGAGATTGTTGCCTCCGAAATTTCCGCCGGAGCGCCTTCCAGGTATAGCTGAGCGAGGGTTTCGACTTGGGATTTTTTTACGGACGCTGAAGTAGTTTTCATCGTTTGATTTACTCTGCTTTTTAAAGATATTCTTACCCTAATCAGTTAGGGTTTTATTTCGGGATTGATTTGATTAACTGCACGAGACAAAGTAGAAAACGTTACGCTTGTTTTCAGTTTATTATGCCCGCAACCAGTTGATCGTTTACGCTTTGATAGCTACAGATTTAGGTTGGTGCTTGATTGGCTGCCAATGGGTTTGGTTCCGCTAAATATGGAAAGCTAGACCGAAATCCAACGGGCTTTCCCACTCGGTCTGAGAACGGAGTATTTGCCAGTAGGCTTAGAATGAAATCTGGCGTATCATCTGCCAGTGCCCGTCCATTGCGTCCTGCAAACCCGTACCCCGTTGGCAACTGTGGGCTATAAGCCAGAACGTCGGGAAAGAGAAACTGCGCGACTTGCCGCCCATAGGCTTCGGGGTCGGGCGCTGTGCCAGCAAGCTGAGTGACTTTTGTGGTAAAGGCAGCGATCGTCTCGCCGTAGCGATCGACATCTTCATGAGGTAAGCTTTTGTTGTAGGCATCCTTAAGATGCTCGTCATGGATGAAAACTTGTTGGATGAGGGGATTAGCAGCGCGGTTAATCGTCCGCCACTTGCCCTCATGCTGAATTGCTGTAGTTCCCCAAATGTGCAGCATTTCGGAACTTAAAGCCGTGTTCGGCAATTCTATAACGATCGCCGTTACATTGTGCCCAGCTAGAAAATTTTGAGCTGTGTCAAATACACTAGGATCAAACTTATTCTCTTCTAGAATTAGCTTTGCAAATTGCTCAAATGCTGCCAGATTAAAGAAGAAGGGGTCAGCAACCAACCCCGTCCACAAGTGACCGCCCGTGTCGATTTTGATTGTTTCACCTGTATTGCCTTGCGTGATCAATTTGCCTTGACTGTCATACTTGATGGCAGCCCCACCATCCAAACGACGTAGCTCAATTCGCTGAGTACCGTTTGGTTCAGGTTCTCCAAACGTGATGCGGTAATCGAGGTCTTCGATGAGGTCAGCATTGGCATCAACTTTGAAATCGTAAAGCGCACCTGCCCGAAATGTCGTCGGTGATAGTTCCCCTGCTAACGGGTTGACCGCCATAATCAACACTGTTGTATCGGAAGCTTCGCCTGCAAAAACATAGATATCTGTAATATCTACCCGTCCATCTTCTTTAGCGGTTGGAGAATCGAGATGATGTGACATGAGTATTGTTTCCTCTGAGTTGGGATTATTTCTCTTTCTTGCAATCTAGCTTGATGCTTTACTGAGTTTGCGACTGTTCATTAGCTCTTCGGTGATGTGTCCGGTCATTTCACGGACTTGAATGCGATAAATGGTAATGACGTTTGACCGTCCCCAAGCATCGATCCAGACTCGACTAATCGCAGGTGAGAGCGTTGGATTATGCGCTTTCACCAACTGCATTGCTCGATCAATGTCTTGCTGCTGGGTGAGATGTTCTGCTCGACCCGTGACCACGACGCTGCACCACTGAGCGGGGCTGTGAATCTCTTCGACCTGAAGACACACTTCTGGGTTCGCGTCGATGTAGTGGGTCTTCATGCCTTCGGTCGTAAAGAGGTATATATAGGGATCGTCAAGAAAATAGTGCATTGGCAGGACATAAGGCTGTCCCTCAAACGAACAGCCAAGATGCCCAAGCTGGACGCGCTGCAAGAGGGCGTGCATTTCCTTCGATCCCATTTCATAGATATCTAGCATCGTTTTTCTCCTGTGGATTGATGAGATTGAAAACAAAAGTTACGCAAAAATGCGATCGCAGCATTAAAGGCATTCAGGAGCGGTTCTATGGGGGTCGCGATCGCCCCCCTAGATTCTCATACGATTTCAACGGGTTCTTGTTTGGCTTCTTGCACAATCTGTGCAGTTTTTATATTGATCGCGGATCTAACTGATTCTGGGAGTGCGGCGCGGTTTTCGGTATGTGGACTCTGAAATGTCTGTTGGATTTCAGGTTGTTGACACATGATCATCGTCTTGACGTGCTCTAATTCGTCTTCGCGAATGGCAACAAAGACATCGTAGAGGTTTTCAACTTGAGGACGGCGAAACGATTCAAAATCGCTCACTTGAAATTCGTCGAACAGATATAAGTCACCATCGCGGTAGTAACGAATGGCAACTTCTGGCGCAGGCATTTGTTTTAATTCGTCGCCGTATTCTTGGAGGAATTGATCATAGGTATGGTAGGCGTGTTCTTCAACTTGCTGCATAAAATTGTAAGCAGAACGCGCACTGATCATGTACACCAATACGACAATCCAGTAGTAGACTAATCCTCCGATTCGAGCTATATAGCGATCGTACCAGCGATCATTTCCACCCAGCGATTCGGCGATCAGCAGATGGTGAAGTTCGTTCCAGGATTCAGCAAAGTGGAGTTTCAGCCAGTCAGATTTGCGCCACCATCCCATCGTTTCATAAAGATGCAACACAGAGGTATAGGCAAAGTAAGGCACACGAGCAACGGTTTCTAAAACAAAAAATCGGGCAAAAACACGATCGCGACCTCGATAAAAGGTGTTGAGCAGTGCTTCTAAGAAATTTACTAAAAGACGTATCATGATCAAACGCTCCAATATTTTTTGCCAACGGTATGAATGTTCTCAAAGTGGCTAATGAGCAGGTAAGCCTCTTTTCCGCTAGTGTCAGATCAGTCTGAAGACCGTCGGGGTCAAACTTACACTCGTCGTCCCATCTATACAGCACTCGTTGAGATAGCGAGTTGATGGTTCTAGGCTTTTGCCGACCTCAGTAACATTGCTCCTCAGTTGACTAAAACTCCCTGTTGCAGAACTTGAATTATTTCTTGGCGGCTAGGATGTAAAACAGGCTCCGGGACTTCCAATTGTATCCCAAGACGAACGTAGCGAAAGAACCAGTAAATACTTAAGCCTAAAGCTGCAATTCCCCCCAATCACAGATAGCAGACCGAGCTCATACTTGAGATTGAGGTTGAGATTCGTAACAAGAATTGCGAAATCTAAAATCAGTCCAGAAACAATGGTTAAAACAAACTGTATCTAAAACTCCCTCCACCCCAATGCTCGTAGTAAACTGGCAGTTTGGTGTATCTCTGAAGGATGAGATTTTGATTCCAGGTGGCTAGAGAAAAGGCATGGATCTCTAAATCTTTGCTTTCAAGGGGTGTAGGGCAGGAGAAGCGTCACAGCAACTTAAAAAAAGTTAATATGGCTAGTGGTCTGTCCCATTAGTTCTGAGGGGTTAAATTCTGAGAAGTTCGATCAATATTTGAAAGCTTAACTATTGCATATTCTGTACAAAAGTTCCAATCTAAACAAACCTGTTTAATATGGCGGTCGCACTCCCAAATTAAAACCTATTTTTCTAAATTTTAAATTTTATAAATTTTGGTTTAAAAATATTCATTTATGACTACAAAAAATCATATTTAACTATACTTAACTAACCTATGTTTCGGTATATGGTGCATCTCTAATTTTTGGTCAATGCCTGTGACATCTGCTGGGGAAAAAACTTAATACAGCGCACGAATTGTATGGGCATTTAAGTCATTTGTTATTAATCGAATGATTTCTACATCGGGAAAGTCTATAAACGATTTTTTTGATATGGAGTGATTTGATTAGAGCCTTTTAGTGCTGCCCAGACTGAGTTAAAACCTCAGCCCCGGAAACAATTTCGAGAATTTCGTCTGTAATTGACGTTTGGCGTTGCTGCTGAAATTGGATATTAAATTCTGCGAGTCGCGTTTCGATGTTTTGTTCAGCCACTTGCATGGAAACTAAACGACTCGCATTTTCACTAGCGAGCGATTCTGCAAAGGCACGATAGACAGTGACAAACAAATACTGGCGAATGAAGGAGGCAAATAATTGGCTACTGTCCATCGTCCACATGGGTAAGGTGCGAGAAGCCCAGGGCTGTTCCTGCAAATGCTGAAGCCATACTTGATCCAGGGGTAAGAGTTGCTTCATCGCCGATGTATAAGCTGTCTTAGAGTGGGGTTGATTATAAAACAAGAAAATCTGATCGACCTGCTGCTGAGAACGCCACGCTTCAATCTGGAGCAACAATTCTTGCACCATTGGCATAATGCCCGCGATCGCACCGGGCATCGGCAAGCAGGTGGCGATCGTTTTCCCTGCCGCTTCTAACGGAGAAATCACACGTGCCCCAACAGCGATCAGGCTAAGATCGGAATTTGTGTGCATTAAAGGCTGAAGTTGGGCGATCGCAGCCGTAGCAATCTGCTCATTGAATTGACCACACATCCCCTGATCGGAACCAAAGACGATCGCGCCGAGGCGGTGACGTGTATGAGATGGTGCAGAAAGATGGGTGATCGCTGTTTCCTTGATCACAACTTGTAAGCCAAGTTCGATCGTGCGGGTGTATTCTGCCAGCGACTCGACTGCTCTTTCATACTGCCGGATGCTCACCGCTGCCAAAACTTTCATGGTTTTGACGACCGCTTGCAGGTCTTGGACGGTGGCAATTTGGTGTTGGAGGGCTTCCAGGGTCGTCATGGTTCAGGCTGTGGTTGGATCGATGTGATTGCGGTCTTAGCTGTTTCTAAAAGAACTGTGCGATCGCTATCACTGAGCGCTTCTCCGTGCTCAATGCGATCGCATAACTCAGGAAGCTGTTCTCTCACTGCTAAAACGATGGCGCTTTCGGCAGCGGCAATTTGCTCGATCGCACACAAATCCAATAAACCTGCAGTCACGGACAGGAGTACCGCAATCTGCTCGGCCACGGGCATCGGCTGATACTGCACTTGTTTTAGCACTTCTCGTACCCGTCGCCCTCGCTCCAGAGTTTGCCGAGTTTCATCATCTAAGCGAGTGCCAAACCGAGAGAATGCTTCCAATTCCTCAAACTGCGAGTAGGCTAATCTCAAAGCACCTGCAACAGCCCGATAGGCCGGCAGTTGGGTCTTACCGCCTACGCGCGAAACCGACTTACCCACATCGACAGCAGGTAAACTGCCTTTTTGAAACAGCGTCGGCGAGAGATAAATTTGCCCATCGGTAATCGAGATTAAATTTGTGGGAATGTAGGCAGAAATGTTTTGCGCCTCGGTTTCGATAATCGGTAACGCGGTTAGCGAACCACCGCCCCGTGCTGCATTGAGATGCGTGGATCGTTCCAATAAACGGGAGTGAATGTAGAATATATCACCGGGAAACGCTTCTCGACCGGGAGGACGACGCAACAGCAATGATAATTCGCGATAAGCTTCTGCGTGGGCGGTGAGGTCATCGTACACAATCAGCACATCGTGCCCCTGTTCCATGAAATATTCTGCCATCGCAGTTGCTGCATAAGGCGCAATGTACTGTAGCCCTGGAGGTTCCTCACCCGCGGCCACCACCACCAGACAATATGCCATTGCCTCATAGCGTTGGAGTTCAGCAATCAGGCGCGCGATCGAGGAACTGCGTTGCCCAATCGCACAGTAAACACAAATTACCTCTTTCCCTTTTTGGTTGAGAATCGTGTCGAGTGCGATCGCACTTTTTCCAGTTTGGCGATCGCCAAGAATCAGTTCTCGCTGACCGTACCCAATGGGAATCAGGGCATCGACCACCTTCAATCCGGTTTGCAGCGGTACGGTTACAGGCGCACGATCCATAATGGCAGGGGCTTCGCGTTCTGCCGGACGACGCTGGGACACCCGGATGGCTCCACGTCCATCCAGGGCACGACCCATCGGATCGATCACCCGCCCCAGCAGCGTCTTTCCCACCGGTACATCCAGAACTCGCCCGGTGCGGCGCACTTCGCTTCCAGCGCGCAGATGCTCACTTTGGTTTAGCAAAATGACCCCCACTTCGTCCAAATCAAGGTTCAACACCATGCCCAGCCCACCACCGGGAAACCGCACCACCTCTTCCGCTTTCACCTGCGGCAACCCTGCAACTTGAACAATGCCCGAACCGATTGTTTTGACAGTGCCAATCTCTCGAAAGCTTAAATCGGGGGGAGGCAGGCTCAGGGCACGATCAAAGGCTGTGAAGGTCTGGTTGAGGAGCGATCGTAAAGCCAGTTCATCCTGGTTTATCGTTGTTTCCTGGTTGATCGCTGTCTTCTGGTTCATGACTGCCTCCTGGTTCATGCTTGCTGTCTGTTTCTTCGTCAAAGACCGCCGCCAAGGTTGCTTCGAGCGCCTCCAGATAACTCTCAATACTCCATGAAAGCTTACTGCCAGCCGCTCTTAATTCAATGCCACACAGCAAGTCTGGCTTGATCTCAAATTGCAGCTTAGCTGGGGTGGAGAGTTGCTGCTGTAACGTTTGGAGCAGGGCTTGACGCTCGGCTGCGGGAATTTCAAAGGTGCTGTAGATCGCGATCGCTTCTTGCTTGGAGACAACCAGATTCTGCAACAACTGCTGGTCTTCACCCGCCAAGTTGCTAAGGCGTTGCAAAAATGTGGACATGATTTGTTGTTCTAGCTCCACATTTGCCAGATCGAGGAGTGCGTGACGGGCTGTCTGCTCGATTTGCTGCACTGCTTGATGACGTAGTTCCAGCAGAAACGAGTCTTTTTGTTGCTGTATGGACGTTTGCCAACGAGCCTGGGTTGCTTCCACCTCTGCCCGCGCCGCCTGAAGCAACGTTTGTCGCGTTTGTTCGACTTCAGCTTTTGCCTGAGCCAGCATGGCGGTTTGGCGATCCGTGAATTCCTGTTGCAGTTGGCGATTATGTTCTGCCTCTTGCTTTGCCTCTTGTTGCGATCGCTCCGCCGTTTCGAGGCGATCGCGAATCGTTTTTTCGCGCCGATCCATTGCCCGAATAATGGGGCGATACAAAAAGCGTTGCAGTACCGCCACCAGAATCAGAAAATTGATGATTTGAGCGCTGAAGATAAACCAGTTAATCGACACAAAATCAGGCTCCTCCCTTGCTCACAACATAATTCCAGAAGGGATTGGCAAAAATTAAAATCAGCGACACTACAAAACAGTAGATCGCGACTGACTCAATAAAGGCCAACCCGACAAATAGCGTGCGCGTAATGGTGTTGGCTTGGTCTGGTTGTTGTGCGAGGGAAGTCAAGGCTTGGGCGATGGCTCGTCCTTCTCCTAACGCCGGACCAATTGACCCGATCGCCATAGTCAGACCCGCTGTCAAAATTGCAATCATGCCCACTAAACCGATATTATTCATGGGAGGGTTGTTCCTGAACGGTAGGTGTTGGTTGAACTTGTGTTTGTTGAATTTCCATACCAGAAGCGATGTAAACGATCGCCAAAATAGCAAAAATGTATGCCTGAATTAAGCCCATGATTAAGCTTAAGGCTTGCATCAAAATGGGAAAAAATAGCGGCGCGATCGACAACAAGATCGTTACAATCATGCCTCCACTCATCACATTGCCAAACAAGCGAACCGCCAAGGCCAAGGTGCGCGAAAATTCACTAATGAGCAGAAACGGAAACATGATAGGAGTCGGTTCAAAATAATGCCTGAGATAGCTCCAGATACCCTGTTGCTGAATGCCAAATAGCGGCACAGACAAAAAGACACACATAGCCAGAGCTGCGGTTGTGGATAACGAACTGGTGGGTGGACGAAATCCGGGCACAATTTCCAGGAAATCGGAAGTCGCAATAAAAATGAACAACGTGCCGATAAAGGGTAAATAGCGATCAGTCTTTTGCCCACTGACCTGCTGAATCTGGTCTCGCAAACCACTCACCAAGACTTCTAGTAGATTTTGCCAGCGCGAGAAATGAATGCCCGTAGACAGATGGCGCGTCACCAGCCAGGAACCGATGCCCAGCAACAGCATGACTATCCAGGTAAACAAAAGGGTTGCACTCAGCACGAATGATCCCGATTGCCAGAAGATGAGGGTGTCAGGACTAAGGTTCATCGTGGGTACGGGATAAAGACGTCTGGCGGTAACGTCTTGTCATCAGATGAGGCTGTAAGCGTTGAATCAGTCGGTTCCGTATCCAAAAGAAGGGCAACAGACACGCCAGCAGGTAAAGTGGCGAAGCTTGCGGGGTGCTTGCTGCCACGAACCCAAAGCCAAACACGACAATACCAATTCGTCCTATGAAACTCAGGAGCGTTAACAGCACTGGGTTTTGTGTGGTTGGTAGCCGTCGCACGGTCAGCCACAGTCCGCCGAAGTAGAGGCAGCCTAGCGCCAGTCCCACCAATCCCGCTAATGGCAGGAGAAGCAGATTACTCATAGTTCGATTCTCCGTTTAACGTGTTGGGTTGAGTCGGCGGTGGTGATGCTACAGGGGGTTGGCGGCGAGGATGTATCATGGTTGCCTGTTCGCCTTCGACCCATTTCCAGGCATTCAAACACCCCAACCCTAAGCCTGCTACCATCAGCATGAGTGTCCAGGAAAATTGGCTGGGAAACCGTCCATCAATCCATAGGCCTAACGCCAGACCGAGTAACGTGGGCAACACGATCGACCACCCGACCAAACCCAGTAGTCCCAAGCCAAACCATAGGCTCTGGTTGTGTTCTTGTCTGGCTCTGAGCTTACGGGCTTCTTTCGCAGCAATCTGCTGGGTAAAGTCTGCCCGTCGTTGCCGCTGCCTGTTGTTGGGTAAATTGTTACTGTTCATTCATCCCCCAGCGCAACGAAGCGCCGAATTAGATTCACTTCTAGCTTGGCCAGGGCCGATCGCGTCCGCTGTTCTTGCTCGTCGAGTTTCCGAAACTGTTTTTCCACTGTTTGTTCTAAACTGCTTAAATCGTCACTCTGTACAGCGTGTTGGGTTGATACCAACACTTGCGAATCACATTTCACCAGAACGCCTTCGTCCACAGCCAGAAAGTGTTCTTGCCCTGCGATTGTGACAAACGATAATAATCCCGGCACTAAGGCGGTGACAAAATCAATGTGATGCGGCAGTAAACAAAAACTGCCGTTTTCCGCTTCTGCAGTGATTTTGCTGACGGTTTCCTCTAAGAGAATCTGTGTTGGTAAACACACCTTGAGTTTCATGGTTTTTTGGCTTCATCAATGGTGCCAATCATATAAAGTGCTTTTTCTGGGTAACTGGAGAACTCATCCTGAAGAATGCGATCGCATCCTTCTAGCGCCGCGTCCAAGTCCACCAATTTTCCTGGCAAGCCCGTGAATTGCTCGGTTGAGAAAAAGGGCTGCGTCAGAAACCGCTCCAGGCGACGGGCGCGAGCCACAACCAGCCGATCCGCCGCCGAAAGCTCCTCTAATCCCAACATCGCGATGATATCTTTTAGTTCCTCATAGTTCGCCAGCGTTTGGCGGATTGCCTGAGCAATGCGGTAGTGCCGTTCGCCAACGATCGCGGTGTTCAGCATTCTTGAGGCTGATTGCGACACATCCATCGCGGGAAAGAATCCCTCACTAGCTCGTTTTCGCGATAGTACGATCGAGGCAGACAGGTGAGAAAAGGTATGCACGACAGCAGGATCGGTAAAGTCATCGGCTGGTACGTACACGGCTTGAATCGAGGTAATGCCGCCTAAAGAGGTATTGCAAATCCGTTCCTCCAGTGCAGCTAATTCCGTTGCCAGGGTTGGTTGATAGCCCACTCGTGAAGGAATCTGCCCCATCAATCCAGATACTTCCGACCCGGCTTGAATAAAGCGGAAAATATTGTCCATCAGTAACAGCACATCTTGATGCGCCGTATCGCGAAAATATTCTGCCATTGTGAGAGCCGCATGACCAACCCAAAACCGGGCACCGGGCGGTTCATTCATTTGTCCAAAAAGCATCACCGTATTGGGTAACACCCCCGTATCTTGCATCTCCTGATAGAGCTCTTGCGCTTCCCGGCAGCGTTCGCCAATGCCACAGAACAGACTTACACCTGCGTGCTGCTTGACCATGTTGTGAATCATTTCAGTAATCAGCACCGTTTTGCCGACTCCCGCTCCGCCCAGCAGTCCCGTTTTTCCCCCGCGTTCGAGTGGTGCCAACACGTCGATCGCTTTTATCCCAGTTACCAGCACCTCTGAGGTGGTGACACGCTTTGCTAGGGCGACCGGATTGGCATGAATCGATCGCCACTCGCTGTGTGCGATCGGTTCTTTGCCATCGATCGCCTCACCAAACAGATTAAACATTCTGCCCAGCAATTGTTTGCCAACGGGCACTTGCAACGGCTGTCCGGTATCGACTACGGGCGACCCGCGAGGCCTGCGGTCGGGGTGAGGGCAATCCCTCGAACCGTTTGGGCGTTAAGATGGGCAACTACGTCGATCGCGATCTGTCCCCTGTCCCCGGTTTTAAGCTGGTTATGCAGCTCTGGCAACTGTCTGGGAAAGTGAATATCAATTACACTACTTCGCACTGATACAACGGTGCCGCGATCGCGATGCTCATCAATACGTTCGGGATGATTTATCATGCTTGATCCTGGTGACTATAAAGACCTTTTTAGCGATAGCGATGCTTCTGGCTCAACCAGATTCTGACTTTTCCGATTTCGATTAGCTCCATAATTTAGATACTTGAATTTGATAATTGTGATTTATTTTTTAGAACTGGCTGGTCAATTTGCCAGCCTATTGATGTCGTTTTTTATAACTAGAACAGAACAATTCGCACGATCAACCACAGGATTGCTGACGCTACCTGTGAAAAACTCTGCGATCGCAGATTGATCGTGCCGACCTAGGATAATCAGATCAGCATTCCACTGTTGAGCGACAATCATGCTGATATTTGCTTGGATGACAAAAATATCGATCGGCTCAATCAATTATCCTGTGCGATCAATAGCGGCTCCTTGCCAAATTGAAAGCATTTTGAGGAACACTCTATCTAAAACCCTCTCCACCCCAATGCTCGTAGTAAACTAGCAGTTTGGTGTATCTCTAAAGGATGAGATTTTGATTCCAGGTGGCTCGACATAAGTAATTAGGGCTTGCTGAGAAAAGCTGAAACACGGCTCTTCATTACCTGTTATGTTTAACTTGTAATTAAGCATCATAACGCTTGCTGTACAATAAATGGTTCTAGCCGTGGGTCGCCCTAGCGAGAGCCTCAAACGCTAAGAATAATGACTACACTTATTACCTAGCAAAGCTTTTAGGCTAGTGGACAGGTCAGTTTAGCATACCAAGTAAGGAAGAACCCTTAACATTAAGTGATGTCGGATTTCTGAGCGACCGTGATTGTTCTCTTTTTGGGTCGAATAAGCTGTATGTGTAAATCCCGAAAATCCTTGTCTAATTGCTTGTTTAAACAACGCTTCTACTCTTG
>Ga0209591_10004115_pt1 | contig 16613 bp, 14 predicted proteins | sample MAT01_FD_187207 | JGI IMG/M metagenome (GOLD analysis project Ga0209591, IMG submission 187207) | Freshwater microbial communities from Lake Fryxell liftoff mats and glacier meltwater in Antarctica - MAT-01 (SPAdes) (version 2) | ecosystem: Environmental > Aquatic > Freshwater > Ice > Liftoff... | reverse complement strand
CCGGCACCTCCCAGGTCGACAGCAGCAGGCGGCGCAGCAGGAGCAGGAGCTTCTGGCCCTGAATCGCGCCGCGCGGCAACTGGATCTGGCCATCGCGCACGCCGAGCTTGAAGCCGAGCAGATAGCGCAGGGTCTCATCCTTGCGCCGCATCGGCAGGTCGGGACGCGCAGGATCGTCGTCGAGCATGTCCGACCAGTCGATCGCGCCGATGATCGCCTCCATCTCGTCGGGCGAGTAGCCCGCGGCGTAGAGGCTGCCGACGATCGCGCCCATCGACGTGCCGGTGACGTAGGCGATCGGGATGCGTTCGCGCTCGAGCACGCGAATCACGCCGATATGCGCCGCGCCGCGCGCGCCCCCGCCGCCCAGCACCAGGCCGATCCCGCCCGGATGCGCCGGTGGCGCCCATCCGACCGCACGCTCTGGCGCGGCCTGCGCCGCAGTCGAGACGACTGGCGTTTCCGCCGCCTGCGCCGGCGCCGCGCTCAACAGGAATGCTGCCAGTAGCGCCGAGACGCGGCTGGAGAGGTGCATCGTCTGGCCCCTGCGTCGAATGGTCATGATCAGGGTAACCGCAATTGTACGGCAGGCACACTGCCAAGCCCGCCGTGCGACGAGCGCTGGCGAACGCACGCTCATGGCCAGCGGCAGCACCGCGCGGATCGATTACGACCACACCGACTGTTGGAACAACCCGTCCGGCGGCAGCCGCACACAGTTCGCAGTGACGCGCGACTGGAGCGGCGAAGAGAAAGGCGACACCGAGTGGACCCAGATCGAGCTGCAGTAGTCAAAGTCCTGCGCGCTGGGTGCCGGCACGCGCGCGCAAACACGAGGCATCGCGTTCGACGCGTGGTTCTCGGACGTGCCGTCCTGGAATGATTTTGACGTGGTCAACGGCGAGCAGCTTTTCCACCGCCCGCCGGTCTTCCTGGGCTCGACCGTCGGCGGCCTGTTCCACCAGCGCGGCTTCGCCACCACCCGCTTGAACCACCGCAGCGGGGTCAACTACGCCGCCGAGTAGCGCTACACCACCGGTCGCAGCCTGTTGGAGCGCTTCGGCTTCCTGGAACGATTCGGCGTGGACTTCACCCAGCTGGTGGGCTTTGTTGAAATAGGCCACGTGGCGCCCGAGTTCGACCCGCGCGAACTGCACGAGGACATGAAGCTCAGCTACGGCGTGGGCCTGCGCGCCTCGGCGCAGGGCCTGATGGTGCGCGCCGACCTGAGCTTTTCGGAAGAAGGCGGACAACTCCAGATGTTCGTGCGCCAGCCGTTCTGGGTTGACGGCGTCGCGGAGAAAGTGGGGTTCGAAGCCACGAAGGGTTTGACCCTTCGGCGGCTTGCAAGGCTCGGCCGCCGCCGGGGCGATCGATCCGAACGATCGTGCCGAACGATTGACGAACGATCGACGGCGAACGATCGCGAACGATCGGAGAACGATCGGGACAGGCGGCATGATTCTGGCAGGTTGCAGTGCCTGTCCCGGTCTGCCTCCCTTGCAGTGCCTGTCCCGGACTGCCTCGCGTTGCAGTGCCTGTCCCGGTCTGTCTCGCGCCGGTCTGCCTCCTTGCAGTGCCTGTCCGTCCCGGTCTGCCTCCCCGGTCTTCCTCCTTGCAGTGCCTGTCCCGGTCTGCCTCTCTGTCCCGGTCTGCCTCTTGTGACTCTCGTGCCTGTCCCGGTCTGCCTCTCTGTCCCGGTCTGCCTCTTGTGCCTGTCCCGGTCTGCCTCTTCTTGTGCCTGTCCCGGTCTGCCTCTTCTTGTGCCTGTCCCGGTCTGCCTGTCTCTTGTGCTTGTCCCGGTCTGCCTCGTTGCAGTGACTGTCCGTCCCGGTCTGCCTCCCCGGTCTTCCTCCTTGCAGTGCCTGTCCCGGTCTGCTGTGCCCGGTCTGCCTCTCGTGCGTGTCCCGGTCTGCCTCTGTCCCGGTCTGCCTCTGCCTCTTGTGCCTGTCCCGGTCTGCTCGGTCTGCTGGTCCCGGTCTGCTGTGCCTTTCAGTGCCTGTCCCGATCTGCTCGGTCTGCCGGTCCCGGTCTGCCTTACTCCCACGACGCCCAACTCCCGTGGGCCGCGCCAATTAACTCCCTCCGTCCCCTTTTCTGCGGCGCTAGAATGGCCGCTGCCCATGATTCCCGCGCTGGGGCGGAGCGCCGATGAAACTACGCGACAGCAACATCGGGAAGCTGGCCGACCGGACTTTCGATGCGCTGGTGATCGGCGGTGGGATCAACGGCGCGGTCGCGGCCGCAGCGCTGTCGGGCAAAGGGGCCAGCGTCGCGCTCATCGAGCAACGCGATTTCGCCGGATTGACCAGCCAGCAGTCGAGCAATCTGGCCTGGGGCGGCATCAAGTACATGGAGAGTCGCGAGTTCGGGCTGGTCAGGGATCTGTGCAACAGCCGCAATCGGCTGCTGGCGAACTATCCCTCGCGGGTGGAGGAAATCCGCTTCTATTCCACCGTCGACCGCGGCTTTCGCTTCCACCCGCTGCTGGTCTGGGCGGGCACCTGGGTCTACTGGATGTTCGGCAACGCTTTCACCAAAGCGCCGCGCTGGCTGTCCAAGCGCACCGTCAATCGCGAGGAACCGGTGGTCGCGACCGAACGCTTCTACGGAGGTTTCGAGTATTCGGACGCCTATCTGCACGACAACGACGCGCGTTTCGTGTTCCAGTTCGTGCGCTCCGCGATGGATCGCGGCTGCATCGCGGCCAACTATGTCGAGTCACTGGGCGCGCGCCGGGTCGATGGCTGCTGGATCACCGACGCGCGCGACGTAATCTCCGGTCGCACACTGCAGATTCGCTCGCGGGTGCTGATCAACGCAGCTGGCCCGTTGGTGGACGATCACAACCGCCTGACTGGCGAGCGCACCGAACATCGGCACCTGTTCTCCAAAGGCATCCATCTGGTGGTTCCGCAGATCACGCCCAACCACCGCATCCTGACCTTCTTCGCCGACGACGGGCGTTTGTTCTTCGCCATCCCGATGGGAATGCGCACCTGCGTGGGCACCACCGATACGCGGGTCGATTCGGCGTTCACCGCAGTCACCGACGAAGACCGCCAGTTCGTGCTCGACAACATCAACAAGCGCCTGACGCTGCGCCAGCCGCTGACCAAAGCAGACATCATCGCCGAACGTTGCGGTGTGCGCCCGCTGGTGGTCAGAACCGGCGAGTCCGGCGCCGGCGGACGCGACTGGCTGCAGATGTCGCGCAAACACCATATCGACCTCAATCGCAATACCGCCCATATGAGCGTGTTCGGTGGCAAGCTGACCGACTGCATCAATGTCGGTGACGAGATCTGCGAGCACGTGCGCGCACTGGGCGTGACACTGCCCCACGCCGACTACAAGTGGTACGGCGAACCGCACCCGAGCGTGCGCGAAGAGTATCTGCATCAGGCGCGCTTGATGAACCTCGACAGCTACACCTCGCCGAGCTCGACTGAAAGCCTCAGCAGTCGGCTGTGGCGACGCTACGATCAGCAGGCGTTCGAGCTGCTGGCCGACATTCGCGAGGATCCGCGCCAGGCCCAAGTGCTGATCGAGGGCACCGACTACATCCGCTGCGAGATCCGTCTGGCCAAGCAGCAGGAGATGATCACCAAGCTCGAGGATTTCCTACGCCGCCGTTCGAAGATCGCGCTGGTGGTGTGCCGCGAAGACATCCGCAGCGCGCGCGGCCTGATGGAAGCCTGCGAGATCCTGTTCGAGGATCAGGCGCGCGAGAAGTACGCGGAGTACTTTCGCGAACACGCTGGCGCCGCGCGCTGACGACCACGACCAATGCCTGAGGACGCATGATGCTAAAGCCATTCGTGCTGGCGCTGGATCAGGGAACCACCAGTTCGCGCGCGATACTGTTCGACAGCACCGGGCACGCGGTCGCGGTGGCACAGAAGCAGTTCGCACAGATCTTTCCGCACCCGGGTTGGGTCGAGCACGATCCGATGGAAATCTGGGGCAGCCAGAGCGGCGTGGCGCACGAGGTGCTGGAGAAAGCCGGTGTGCGCGCCGATCAGATCGCCGCGATCGGCATTGCCAATCAACGCGAGACCACCATCGTGTGGGAGCGCGACAGCGGCCGGCCGATCTGCAACGCGATCGTGTGGCAATGCCGGCGCAGCGCAAGGATTTGCGCTGAACTCGTGAGCGCCGGTTGGGAACCCTACATCCGCGACAACACCGGTCTGGTGATCGATGCGTATTTCTCCGCCACCAAGCTGAAGTGGATACTCGACAACGTCGCCGGCGCGCGCGAGCGTGCGCGGCGCGGCGAACTTTTGTTCGGCACGGTCGACAGCTGGCTGATCTGGAACCTCACCCGCGGCAAGGTGCACGTCACCGACTACTCCAATGCCTCGCGCACGATGCTGTTCAACATCCGCGATCTGGTCTGGGATCAGACACTGCTCGATGCACTGGATATCCCTGCGTGCATGCTGCCGCAGGTGCGGCCGTCGAGCAGCGTCTACGGTCACACCGACGTGCACACCTTTGGCGCGGCGCTGATCCCGATTGCCGGCTGCGCTGGCGACCAGCAGGCCGCGTTGTTCGGCCAGGCCTGCTTCAGCGCGGGTATGGTCAAGAGCACCTATGGCACCGGCTGTTTCATGCTGATGAACACCGGCAGCCAGCGCGTGCCCTCGAAGCACGGGCTGCTGACCACGATCGCCTGGGGCATCGATGGGCGGATCGACTATGCGCTCGAAGGCAGCATCTTCGTGGCCGGCGCGGCACTGCAGTGGCTGCGCGATGAGATGAAGCTCATCGACGAGGTCGCGCAGTCCGATGCGCTGGCCCGCGCCGTGCCGGATAGCCTGGGCGTCTACGTGGTGCCGGCATTCGTCGGATTGGGTGCGCCGCACTGGGACATGTACGCCCGCGGCGCCATCGTGGGCCTGACCCGTGGGGCCAATCGCAACCATGTCATTCGCGCCACCCTGGAGTCGATCGGATTTCAAGTGCGCGATGTGCTGGCTGCGATGCAAGAGGATTCCGGCATCCGGCTGCGCTTGCTCAAGGTCGACGGCGGCGTGGTGGCCAACGACTTTCTCATGCAGTTCCAGGCCGACATTCTTGCCGTTGCCGTGGAGCGCCCCGCGGTGGCCGAAACCACCGCCATGGGCGCTGCGTTCCTTGCCGGTCTGGCTGTCGGTGTGTGGACGGACACCGCGCAGATCGCCAGTGTGTGCCAGGTCGAGCGGCGCTTCGATCCGGCCATGGACGCCGCGGTTCGCGACAAGGCTTGCAGAGGCTGGCAGCGGGCCTTGCAGCGCTCACGCGCATGGATCGAAGCCGACGACTGAGCGGCAGCCCGGCGCGATGATCGGCCCGGATTGCGCTGATCTTCGCACCGAGCGCGGGCCGTCGCCCGTGACCCGATGGCTACGGGCTTTCGAAACTGTCGGTAAAGGGGACGGAGGCAGTCGAGCCCGTCTCAAGCGAGTCTTCGGGGACGGCTTCTCCGCCCCCTTTTCGGAGTCGCCTTGATCCATGTCGTGGCGACCGTGATCGCAAGTCGGGGCGACCTGCCCTGCACAGGCGAGGTGGCGCGGCAATGCTCGGATGCCGCCAAGGTTCGCAGGGCGGCTCGTCCCGACCCTGCGCTGTTCGGATCGCAGGGACCTCTGTCGCGGTGACCCTGATGGCAGGTCGGGGCGAGAGGCCCTGAAAAAGTGGGCAGCGGGGTAAAGCATGCATCCCGCAACGATACCCGCGCTGGACGGTCCGACGCATGGGGAGTGAAGCGAACTGCACACCATCCATATGGATGGTGCTAGGATGGTCAGAGGATTCCCGATTGGATCATCGATGTCCCAAACCCGCACCCGACCCCTCGTCGAAAGCGAGAAGATGACGATCAATCTGGGCGTCGTTGACCTCGGACAGATCGACCTGCTGGTGCAGGAGGGTTTCTACTCCAACCGCACCGACTTCATCCGTACCGCGATCCGCAACCAGTTCACGGTGCACGCCGAGGCGCTGCGCCAGACGGTGGCCCGCCGCACCCTGGTGCTTGGGCTGCAGGACTATTCCCGACGCGACCTCGAAGCGGCCCGCGAGGCCGGCCAGCGGCTGCGCATCCACGCCTTGGGACTGGTCCGGATCGCACCGGATGTGTCGCCCGAACTCGCCGAAGAGACGATCGAATCGATCGTGGTACTCGGTGTCCTGCAGGCCAGCGCGGCGGTCAAACGCGCGCTGGCCGGCCGCATCCACTGAAGGCAACCCGTCAATGCGCGCCATGAGCGACACCATGCAGGAGGCCATGCGCCTGATGCGCAGCGGTGACCTGCGCGCCGCTACCCGGGTGCTGCAGCAGCGCGTCGCGCAAGGCAGCGCCGCGGAAAAGTGCGCGCGTGAGGTGCCCATTGCGTCGCGTCGCCGCGACGCGCCGTTTGCGGCCGAAGCGGCGAGTTGTGTCGAGGGCGAGTTTCGCGTTGTCGCCGGCGACCAGCCCACCTCGGTCCTGCGCAGGAATCACGCTGACGCAACCGACAGCCCATGTCGGCGGGAACATTTCACTTGCAGTGTCGGCGACCTGGACTACCTGCTCTACATCCCCGCTCGACTGCAAGGCACTCGAGCGCCGCTGTTGCTGATGCTGCATGGATGCGCGCAATCGCCGGAGGACTTCGCGCTTGGCACCCGCATGAACCTGCTCGCCCGCGCGCACGGCTATGTCGTGGCCTATCCGCAGCAATCGGCAACGCGCAACCGGAACCGTTGCTGGAACTGGTTTCGTGGCAGCGACCAGCAGCGCGGGCTCGGCGAACCGGCCATGCTCGCCGCACTGACCTGCCACCTCCTCGCGCAGCACGGCCTCGACGAACGCCGCGTCTACGTCGCCGGTCTTTCCGCCGGCGGCGCCATGGCGGCAGTGCTCGCGAACACGCATCCGGATATCTACGCCGCAATCGGGGTGCACTCGGGGCTGCCGATCGGATTGGCCAGCGACGTGCCGTCCGCGTTCGCCGCCATGCGGACCGGAAAATCCAGCCGACCTCGCCGCGCTGTCGAGCTCGCAGCCAAGCGGGTTCCGGCTATCGTCTTCCACGGCGATGGCGACACCACGGTGCATCCGCGCAACGGCGAGGGCGCGATCGCCCAGAGCCTGGGCGCGATCGACGGTGGCGATGGCGCGCAATGCACCACGACGATCGAGCGCGGTGTTGCCGAGGGTGGACGCCGCTACACCCGAACGCTGCATGTGCATGGCGACCGGGTCAACGCCGAGCACTGGGTCACCCACGGAGCCGCACACGCGTGGTCCGGCGGCGATCCGGCCGGCAGCTACACCGATCCGAGTGGCCCCGACGCCTCGGCGCATATGCTGCGGTTCTTCACCGCCTGCGCTCGCACCGCGCGTGAACAGGTGTCTCATTCAAACGTAGGCAGTCAAACCTGAAAGACATTCGCCGCTCGGCCATGCAGGTGAAGCGACACCGGGCGCGCGCGCCACAGCTATCAACGTCGGCTTTTCGCGGAATCACTTTAGGCACTCGCCTTGATTGCCCCATCCCACTTCCCAGCGCTTGAGGGCTGCCAGAAGAATTTCGGCGAGGATTGTAGGCTGGGTCGCCCCGACCCGCCGCTCTCCGGATCACCTTGAGCGCTGTCGTCGAAGTCGCACTACGATCGCAATGATCGGAAGCGGCATCATTCCGGGTACGTTTCCGTGCCTCGCCCGGTGTGGCGGACCGCTCCTTGGCCGCTATGTTGTGCAAGAATCTGCGCGGGCCGGCGGGAGACCGAGAATGTGGATCTGGATCGGTATCGGCGGCGCAGCAGCGTATCTCCTGACGCGCTCACGCGAGAAAAGCTGGGACTGGGATGGCGAATCGCGGCAAGCCCGGTATTGCGGCAAACCGGTGCCGCATCGCGTCCACGAAACCAAGACCAAGAATCACATCCACCTGCGCGTGGCCGTGCGCATACCCACCGGCATCGAGTTTCGGATCGGCCGTGAAAGCATGCTGTCGCGACTGCTTCGCCGAGCCGGGATCGGCCGCGAAGTGCAGACCGGGCTGGCCGGTTTCGACGACACCTACGAAGTGCAAAGTGAGGACCCTCGCATCGGCAATTGGCTGCGCGAGTCAGCGCCTGCACGGAAGGTGATTGGTCGCCTGTTTGGCAAGTCAGTCAGCGAACTGATCGCCCACAACGGACGCATGTGGGTAGAGATGACCCTGCCTCGGTCTGAAACCATGAAAGCCTATGCAGCGACCCAGATCGCCGCCGCGCTGATCGAGTTGCGTATGACCCAACCACCCGCTCGCGCTGCCCGTGCGGTGAACGCGGCAGCCATTTGGTCGCGCGCTTGGCTACCGATGATGTGGACCTACGGCTGGGCGGTCGCCGCGGCCGTCACCTTCTTCGGCGTTGTATTCATTCAGTACCCGCAACCCGTGGATGCATTTCAATGGCGGCTCAAGGTCAGCGGCATCGCCTTGGCACTTTCGCCAATGTGCATTTGGTTGGCCGCACGCTGGCTGCGCGATAGCATCATGGCGCGCATCGTGCTTGCCGAGTTCATCACCGTTGGCACGTTTAGCTTCGCACTCGGCGCCGGCTACATCGCCGAACGCGGCAACATCGAGATGGCGCGGGCACCCATCCAAACCGCCCAGGTCGAGGTGCGCGATTACAGCAAACACCGACACACTCGCTCCACCACCTATTTCCTGCACGTCGAACCGTTCGCGCCTGACGCCACGGCAAACGCAAAATTCAAGGTAAGCGGCGCTTTGTACCAGGCCGTGCAACGGAATTCCGCCCAGAAGATTGCGCTGCGCTGGAGGGTTGGCGCGTTCGGGCAACCCATCGTCGTTGAAGAACCGAGACTGGACCCGATGCCGGCCGCCGATTGAAATCGGCAACCGACGCCGTTCTCCTGCAGGTCGTTCCAATGCGTCGGTCCATCAGCCCGTTACGTCGATAGTGATGGGATAGGCATCACTCGCGGTAGATTTCAGTATCTGTCCCGGTCCGCGGTTTCGCGGTCTGCGGTGTTTTCGTTAGCGGGTCTGCAGTGGCCTCATCACATGATCTAGCCGACGACTTCGCCGCGTGTGGGTGGATCCAGGCTTTCGAACTCGGTATCGCTGTTGCTGCTCAACTTCCTCAGGCTCGCCATATCGATGACGTGACGAAAGCGGACGTCCTCACCTTGCATCCGCGACCAGGCAGTGTCGAGATCCCCGATATCGATCATCTCGATCTGCGGCCGGATATCGTGCTTCGCACAAAGTGCGAGTACCTCGCGTGTTTCCGCAATGCTGCCAATCAGGGACCCGGCAAGTGAAACGCGATTGAACACCATCGGGCCCGGAACGAATCCCGGCACTTCGATGAAGTTGCCGACCATCGCGAGCACGCCATCGGGCTTCATCAAGCCCAGGTATGGCGCTAGATCGTGTGCGTACGGAATGGTGTTGATCATCATGTCCAGCGATTCAGCCGCGTCCTTGACGCCAGCCTGATCCGACATGTCGATCACCTTGCTGGCGCCCAGTTCCCGGGCCGCTTCTGCCTTTTTCGGGCTGGTGGTCAGCGCCACGACCGTCGCGCCCAATGCTTTGCCAATCTGCACGGCCATGTGGCCAAGACCGCCTATGCCTGCCACGCCAAGGGTTTGCCCCGCTGCGAGGCCCCAATGCTTCATCGGCGAGTAGGTGGTGACGCCCGCGCAAAGTATTGGCGCGGCTTCCGCGGGCGAGATGCCTTCCGGGATCTTGACGACGAACTCCTGCCTGACAATGATGCCGGTGGAATAGCCGCCATAGGTATTTGTTCCGTCCGGCTTCTTGGGGCCGTTATAGGTCAGCGTGCAGCTCTTGGGACCGGAGCAATATTGTTCGTCGCCCTTCTTGCATGCAGCGCAGGTCTGGCAGCTGTTCACCATGCAGCCGACGCCCACAATGTCCCCTTTGCGGAGATCGGAAACGCCCTCGCCGACCCGCGATACGGTGCCAACAATCTCGTGGCCTGGTACGCAGGGATACACGGTGTTCCCCCAATCGTCTCGAGCCTGATGCAGATCGGAGTGGCAGACCCCGCAATGGGTGATCTCGATCTCGATCTCGCCTGCGCGCACTTCGGCCTGGTCGAACGAAACAGGTTTCAAGGAGGCGCTTTTCTCTTTGGTACCGAATGCATGGGTCTTCATGGCTTTGTTCCCTTTTTTTAACTGATTGCTCGGGTTCGAGCCGATTGGCAAATGGATGGTCGGTGGAGCCGGTGTGACCGCCGACAACGAAGTTAATCTGATCAGGTTCGTGAAGCGGCGCCCTCGCGTCGAGGCGTTCAGCAACCGCGGCATTCGCGAAGTTGTCGCATCACCCTCAGGAAGTGATCTCCACTGTGATTGATTCCATGCGCTGTCTCTGTGCGATCAGGCACAGTCGAAACGGTGTCAGGCTCACTTCCCCGGAAACCAGGTAGAGCCCTGCAGGGATTTGCGCCAATAGCCGATGGGGACTAGGCCTGCGGCTGTCGACACGGTCCGCCAAGGTCCATGATCCTCCACGCGACCTGCGCGGCAGTGCTCGGCGCATGGCTCAGCGCGGCCATAACCGATTCCCGGGCGTTCTGCGCGGCAGCGACCGGCTAACCCACAGCCCGTGAGACCCGATTGCGACCGCGGGGTCAGTGAAGGTGACGCCGCGTTTGGTCGGCTTGATCGCAATCGCTGCGCCGCAAGCGCCGCAAGCGCCGCAAGCGCCGCAAGCGCGGCAAAGTGCATGACGCGTCCCGAGCCTGCCGTCCGCGACTGTATAGTCTGCCGGGCATGCCGGGTACGGTGCCCGGCCACGAATCGCGGAGAGATGTCATGGGTCTTGTTCAGGCAGCGGTGGGTTCGATCGGCGGTGCGCTCGCCGACCAGTGGAAGGACTTCTACACGGTTCCGCACGGTCTGCCGGCGACGGCGGCGCTTTTCGCCGCGGTGCCGCAGGGCACCAATGCCGGGCGCGGGTCGAATACCAAGGGGTCGTCGAATATCATCACCAATGGTTCGAAGATCGTCGTTCCCGAAGGTTACGGGTTGCTGCTGTTCCAGGATGGCGCGGTCACCGGCTTCGCGGCCGAAGCGGGCGGTTACGAGTGGCGATCGGACGACCTCAACGCAAAGTCGATCTTCGCCGGCGACGGACTCGTCGATTCGCTCATCAAACAGAGCTGGGAGCGTTTCAAGTTCGGCGGCCAGCCGGGTTCGCAGCAGGCCGCGTTCTTCGTCGCGCTGAAGGAACTGCCGGACAACCGTTTCGGTACACAATCGGAAATCTATTGGGACGACGGTTTCCTGAACACCCAGGTCGGCGCGGTGACGCGCGGCTCCTATACGCTCAAGATCGTCGATCCGATCCTGTTCGTGAAGAACTTCGTGCCGGCGGCCTATCTGCAGCCCGGCAAGGTTTTCGACTTCACCGACATCGACAATGCCGCCGCCAGCCAGCTGTTCAACGAGGTGGTGGGTTCGCTAGCGCCGGCGTTCAGCCTGTACACGAACGACCCCGGCAAGGGCAATCGCATCACCAAGCTGCAGCAGGATTCGGTCGGTTTTGCGAACAGCCTGTCGGCTGCGGTGGAGAATGCCTATCAGTGGCGATCCGATCGGGGTCTGGCGATCGTCAAGACCGCCATCGTTTCGATCGAATACGACCCGAACACGCGAGAATTGCTGAAGACCGTGCAGCGCGCCGACGCGCTCGCCGGGTCACGCGGCAATTCCAATCTGCAGGCCAGCGTCGCCGCGGGCATCCAGTCGGCCGGCGAAACCGGCGGTGCGGCGGGCTTGCTCGGCGTGGGCATGGCAACGGGCATGCTCGGCGTCGGCGGCTTGCAGCAGCCGGTAGCGCCAGCCACGCCGACTGCACAAGACCCGATCGCCAAACTGAAGAAGGCCAAGGAGATGCTCGATCTCGAGCTGATCACACAGGCCGATTACGACGCGCTCAAGGCCAAGGCGCTGGGTCTGTAAGGCGCAAACCGCCAAGCGATCATGTCGAGCACCCATAGACCACCACCGCCGCCGCCGCCGCCGGTGCCCTCATACGCCGGCCCGGGGTCGCCGCAGGACGTGCCGCCGCCAGCGAACAGTTTTCCGATCGACCCGGCCACGCTGCCCGGGCCGATCCGCGACGAAGTGCTGGCGGCCGACCCGATCGCCCTCGACACGTCCGCGGCCGAGCTCAAGGACGGCCTCAACCGCTGCCCGAAGTGCGGCGCGACCGACATCCGGCACAAGCCCGGCAGCGACCTGCTGATCTGCCAGTACTGCCGCAACCAATGGCATGGGGTGCGGGTCGAGGAGGAATTCGGGCTCGGCACGGGCATCGACCAGCTCAAGGGCCGGGTCATCGCTTCCGGTGCGCGGCAGATCGAGGCGGACGCGGCGAGCCTGATGAGCTTCAAGTGCACCGGCTGCGGCGCCGAGGTGACGGTCAATATCGAAAGCACGATGACCGCTCGCTGCCACTGGTGCCGCCACGTCTTCGGCGTCAACGAGCAGGTGGCCAACGGTGCGGTGCCCGACGCGGTGTTGCCCTTCCACATCAGCAAGGACGACGCGGTTGCGCGCATTCGTCAGTTTGTTCACAAGCGGCGGATGTTTGCGCTGAAGGCATTCAAGGACGAATTCACGCCTGAGAACGTGATCGGCGTCTACCTGCCTTACATGATCGTCGATGGCAACACGAGCGTCGATGTCGCAGGCCAGGGCGAGATCGAAACGCGGCGCTACACGCGGGGCAGCGGCAACAAGAAAAAGACCTACTACGATGCCGACGTGTACAAGGTGGACCGGCACGTGGACTTCACGGTGGACGACCTGCCGCTGGAATCTTCCACCAAACGCGGCAACCTCGACGCACGCGCCAACACCAACAACATCATCAACACGATCCTGCCGTTCGACACCAAGAACGCGGTGAAGTGGAACGCGTCGTATCTTGCGGGCTTTACCTCGGAGAAGCGTGACCGGGACGTATCGCACCTGCACCCGCGCCTGGAGGACCAGCTACTGTCGATCGCCCGTGCCCAGGTCGAGGCATCGGTGGGCCAATACAATCGCGGCGTGCGCTGGGAGCACGAACGCCTCGACGTTCATGGCACGCGCTGGGTGTCGATGTACCTGCCGGTATGGCTGTATTCGTACCATCAGGCGAGCAGCAAAGGCGGTCTGCTGCACTACATCGCGGTGAACGGCCGCACCGGCGAGACGATGGGCAGCGTGCCGGTGCAGCAGTGGAAGCTCATTCTGGCCGCGCTCACCGTCGGCAGTATTCTCGAAGGCATTGCAATCTGGATCATCGGAGCTTCGTCATGAGCGACGACGGTGGACTATGGCTACTGTTGGCCGGCCCGGTGGGCGCCACTGGGCTGTATTGGGGCTTGTACCGGCATTACCGCAACACCGACAAATCGCACGCCTTCGAACGCGAAACGGCGGTCGAGGCCAAGCCGGTGACCGGCTGGGACGGCAAGGTCGACGAGGTGAAGGGTACGCAGAAAACCCGCATTCCCGGCGACAACGTGCGTGAGTACCGCAAGCGTGTGCAGCGTGTTCAGGGCGATAGCGGATAAATGCGGCGAGTTTGTTTCAGCGATGATTTTGCTGAAGCTTTTCGCCCTGACTCGATTCTTGGGAGCAAATGGGGACGGAGGCAATTAAAGCAAATGGGGACGGAGGCAATTAAGGCCGAGAGACGATCGCCTTACGCCACGCTGGCGAACCGACACCGGACGCCTGTGCCGTTTCCTGTTCGTGGCTGGAACGGCGACCGTGATGGCAGGTCGTGGACGACCTGCCCTACGAAGGCGGGGCGGCGCGGCGATGCTCGGATGCCGCAAGGGCCGTAGGGCGGGTCGTCCCGACCCGCCGCGCTTTGAGGTGCCTCAATCGCCTTTATTCGAATCCGTTCTTGAACACCGCCTCGGAGCGGTAATACACATTGCCGAGCAACTGTCGTGAAACAAAGAAGTTGCCTCCAACCATAAACGGGGTCGACTTCACTTCACCGGTGGTCAGCTGCAGATTGGAGTCGCTGTATGTCGTGACTGTGCTTGCAACAGTCCCTACGTAACGCGGGTTTGTATCGGGGAATACCAGTGCGATCCCCAGCGTTTGTCCGGCGCCGATCGGCAGGTCGGGAATCGATACCGGTAGCGATAGCTCACCGGTCGCGCCCTGACGGCCACTGACGCTGGCATGCAAGGTCCAGCCGGCACTGCTGCTGGTCGGTCCGGTGCTTGCGGTACCGCCAAGGGTGGTGCCAGTGCGGGTGTACACCTGGATCTGAAAATTGCCGTTGAGCGCGGACTGCGTGGCCATGTTGAGAGCGGTGACCACCACATCGGACTGTGCTTGCAGATCCATGAACATGCCCCAACCAAGAATGCCGGCGTTGTCGGTTGGCCCGGGCGCGGCGGCCAGTTGTGCACCTTGCGGCCGCCAGCTGAGCGAGCCGACCAGCGCACGCGAGCCGAACACGTCGCCCCCGGTGGTGAACGGGGCTGTCAGGGCCTGCCCGGTGACCAGCGTGAGGCCGGGACTGGAATAGATTTCAGTTGGTTGCGCGCCGGTGCCGAAGTAGCGTGGCCCGACTCCGAGGAAGCGCAAACCAACGCCCAGTGTTTGTCCGGGTGCGACGTTGAGCGCAGGCAGCCTGATCGGCAGTGAGATCTGGCCGCTGCCCTGGCGCGCATCCACGATACCTTGCAGGGTCCAGCCTGCGATCGACGTGGCCGGACCCGAACCTGTGGCATTGCCCAAGGCGGAGCCACTGCGCGTGTAGACCTCGATCTGGAAGTTGCTGCCCGGCGGGGCTTGGCTGGCAATGGTCATGCCGGTGACCACCGCGCCGATGGGTGATTGCAAGTTGAAGAACATGCCTGCGTTTGCCGGGGCGTTGTTGTCGCTCGGCCCCGGATTGGCCGGCAATACTGGATCGGCGAGCCGATAGATCAACGATCCAACCAGCGCGCGCGAACTGAAGAAATTGCCGGTTGTGGTAAACGGCACCGAGCGGTTGTCACCGGTGCGTATCGTCAGGTTGGCGTTAGCGTAGGTTTCCAATGGCGCCGCGCCAGTCCCGAAGTAGGCCGGACCGGCGCCGAGAAATTCGACCGCGACGCCCAGTACCTGGCCAGCCGCAATGGGCAATTCCGGAAGGGTGATCGGCAAGGAAATCTCGCCGCTGCCCTGACTGGCCGGCACCGTTCCTTGTAACGTCCAGCCCACACTGGAACTGCCCGGCCCGGCGCCCACGGGGCCTGCCAGTGCGGTGCCGGCGCGGGTGCTGACTCGAACGCTGTAATTAGAGCCCGGTGCGATGGTGGCGGCAGTGGTCAGGCCCGTCACGACGATCCCGGTGGTGGCCTCCACGTCGAAAAAGATCGCGCTGCCCACGGGTCCTGCGTTGTTGGACGGCCCCGGATTGGCGAGGAGCACCGCCTGTGCATGTCCAGGCGGCGAGGCACAAAGCAGCAACAGCAGGATGATCCAGTGGCGCATTGACGTAGTCCTTCGGATGGTTATGTGGGCAAGCACCGGAGTTTACGGATATCGGTGCTCACTGAGGAAATCGGGCAGGCGTTGCGCGTTGTGCGGGCCTGGATATTCCGGCCCATGAGAAGCCAGTGGTGGCGACCGGAGGCAACGATCGGGAGTGCCTGTCTCGAACTGTTCACGCGGTCGATTCATGCGGTCTGTTCTTCGACCGGCAGATCAGAGGCGCGGCTTTCTCCTGGAGGCGCCGGGCCGTTCGCGGAGCAAGCGAGGGTGCGTCAAGACGCACCCTCCGGTTGGGCTGCAGCGATTGGCGCGGGATTGTTACCAGATCAAGTCGTCCGGCACCTTGAACTGGCGGTAGTAATCGTCGTCGGTGGCGTCTGACGGTGGCGTCGCGGCGCGGCCGTGGTCGACCGCGATCATCGTGGCGTCGCGGGCTTCGACTTTCTCGGCGGCCGCGCGCGGGATGATGGCGTAGCCGCTGTCGTGGCAGGCGATGACCAGCGCGCCCGTGGACAGTTGCCGGCGCACAGGCTCGGTGACCAACAGGCTGCGAATGGCGCCGTCGTGGGTGAAGCGGTAGTCGATTTCGCCCGCGCGCGGGAGTTTGGTCTGCTCGATGATTTGCCGGACCTGCGCGCGTTGCTCCTGGGCACGGGCTTTGGCGTTGCGCTCGGCGGATAGTGCGCGGTCGCGGTCGGCGTTTTCGCGTTGGATGCGTTCGGCGTCGACGTGGTCGGTGTTGGCGGCCGGGGCGGACTTGGCGTGGCGCTGCTTGGCCTGCTCGCGAGCGACCTTGTCGATCGTGGATTTCTTGGCCAGACCGGCCTTGAGGAGCTGCTCTTGCAGGGGGTTGCGCATGGGCTATCGGGTGCGGCCGGTGGATGCTGCGTGCATCGTAGAGCAGGTCACAGCGATAGGGGCACCAATGAGCGAAGGACGATCGTGGGACCAGTCGGGACAGACAGCATCATATCGGGCAGGTTTTGGTGCCGGTCCTGGTCCGCCGTCGACCTCTGTGGTCGCAGTCGCACCATGATCGCAACGATCGCACGGGCGGGTTTCAGTGCCTGTCCTGATCTGCCTATCCTGATCT
>Ga0209591_10004113_pt1 | contig 16617 bp, 11 predicted proteins | sample MAT01_FD_187207 | JGI IMG/M metagenome (GOLD analysis project Ga0209591, IMG submission 187207) | Freshwater microbial communities from Lake Fryxell liftoff mats and glacier meltwater in Antarctica - MAT-01 (SPAdes) (version 2) | ecosystem: Environmental > Aquatic > Freshwater > Ice > Liftoff... | reverse complement strand
CCAAGTGCAGGTCTTTTTGAACAAAAATATCATCACCGCACCCCGGCCATGGCTGAAGGTATTATTGATAAAGTATTGACAATCAAGGAACTCTTAACTCGAAGACCTAAATTACGAACCATACCTTGGCTTGATTTTTACATGCGGGAGTACGTCGAAACGGGGACATTGCAGTTACTTTCATTAGATGGCAACGCAGACTTTCCCGTTTCGCCCATGTTTGCCCCGGATTTTAAACACGTTTGGGCCTTTGGGCTGGAAATGCCGAAAAAGACCGACCTCCGCTTAGTCATCACGGCAAACCGCGACGGCGGCCTGGAAGCCAGCTGGTGCGACGGTTTTTTGCCCGAAAAATTGACCTTGGAACAACAAATCCAGCGTGTCACCTTGGAGGAGTTTGGTTTGCCAAACTTGCAGATCATTGCCACTGAAGCCGAATTTGAAGCACAACGAACGCAATTTGGCGCGGAGTACCGCTCGTTTTCGAGCCTGCTGCGGCAAGCCTTGAACACGGTCTTGCACGATTACCTGACCCCTGGCTCCGTGTTCAACAAGATCGCAACCTTCCAAAGCAAAGATATCCGTCCGGAAGATTTTGACGACCCACGCGAGTACCGGGCGGCCATCCATCATTTGATCATCAATTATTTGAAAACTGCCGGGAAGCTCGAACTTTTGCCCGCCGGAAAACCCCAAAACAATCCGGAAGACGGGGAAGCGGCGGAACAATTTTGGCGGCTTTTTCTTTCCTTGCAGGCTTTCCCGGATTTGCGGTTTTGGGTACTCATCCCGCGTTTCCCAGACGATGGGCAGTTGTCATATTGCTATGGATTGTAGGGAATTTACGTAAATTTCACCCAAACCTAACATTGGCTTAAACACTTGCTGTGATTACTTGTGCGACTTTTGCACTTTATTTCAATAAGTACCAAACCGATATTGATTGGTATTGTGATATTGGGATATTATCTTGATGATCAACCTAATATCTCAACATCATATTATTAATCAATATCACGCTGGTAATTAAATAACTTTATTCAAAAAAAGACAAGTTTCTTATGGCAGCACAAGAAGTAAACGCCCTGCAAGTACAAGACAACGCAGGCAACAACACCATCACGCTCACGGGCGAAGGCGCAAACATCACGCTCGGAGGCTCCACCCACAACGGCGATATCCGCCTCAAAAATGACAACGATCGCCTCACCATCCATCTCGACGGCGGCGTGGGCAATCTCCGCCTCGGTGGCAACGACCAAGACGGCGACATCATCATGCTCGACAACAAGGGCCGTACGACCGTCCGCATTGACGGTGGCGGAGCGAATATCACGATGGGCGGCCAAGACCACAACGGCGACCTGCGCCTGAAAGATGCAGCGGGCAACCTGACTACGCACCTCGACGGCGGCACTGCCAACCTCCTCATCGGCGGCGGTGGGCACCAAGGCGATGTAGTAGTCAAGAACGTAGAGGGCAAAACCACGGTCCACATTGACGGCGGCAACGGCAATATCCACCTCGGCGGCGAAGGCTCCAACGGCGATGTGCGCGTGAAAAATGCCGCAGGCCAGATGACGATCCACCTGAATGGCTCCAATGGCAATGGCTACTTTGGCGGCGAAGGCACCCGAGGTGACCTTGCGCTGAAGAACGCAGAGGGCAAAACCACGGTCCACATTGACGGCGGCAACGGCAATATCCACCTCGGCGGCGAAGGCTCCAATGGCGATGTGCGCGTGAAAAATTCGGCTGGCGTGACGGTAATCGAAATAGACGGAAACAATGGCGACATTCGCATCGGTGGGCGTTCTGTGTTGCAATTATTCGCTTTGGTGGACGAATTGCAGCGTACGTTGAACGTCGAAGAGGCTTAGAAACGAAAAAAAACAAGCAAGCGATGCATAAATTATTTGTTTGATTTTCTGCAAAGGTGGGGTACTCTATCACAAAAGCATCACAAAAAAGAGCTTGCCGCATCAGCAAGCCCTTTTTTGTTTTCGGGCGTTCCTTATCGAAAGATACCTACTCCCTCCGCAAACGCTTCATCGGATTGGCCCAAGGCTGCCTCCCAGGGCATATTTGTGTCTTTTGTCGGTTTGGATCGCCTTTTTAAAAAGCCAGTCCCGCCTTAAGTTCAGTATAGTAATTGATCGTCGGACCGTATTTCCCGCTTATTTCTTTATCATCTTGGTAAGTGACATTGTTCTGACTCCATTTGGCGCCTGCGCCGACCTTAAATTGCACAAAGCCACGGTCCAAGATGCGGTGTTGCACGCCCAAAACGGATCGGACATACTGAATATTGACGGTGTCATCGTAGTTGTTTCCCATTTGCTTAACATGGGTTTGATTAGCTGTATATGCGGCGTGCAACCCCAAAAAAACACCGGAGAGATTATTGCCGGATTTGCCCTTCAGCATGCGCTGTTTTTGCAAAAAATACCATCGCAGTTCCACCATGCCGGTTCCACCTACGGAGTTTGCTTTGATTGGCGCGGAATATCCCGGGTCAAAAGCATACAGCGCGCTTGCCCCCTCAAGGCTGAGTTCGGCAGAAAACGGGGAGCCGCTGATTTTTTGCTCGTATGCAAAGGAAGGGTTTAAAGAAATACTGGTGCCCTGATTGGGAAATGCGCGGACAGCCAGCAAGTTATACAAATCAACCTTAAACATCCGGCGGTTTTCCTGAAAGCACCTGATTACATCACAAACCGCGCCGCCGGGCATATTGTTTTTCCCGGGGCTAAAGAGGGCTAACCCCAGGGATAGCTGGGGTTGTGTTGATAAATACCACCCGCCCCTAGAATAAGGCGAAGCCGGGTTGTGCTTTACGCCAAGGCCATAACTCAGGTCGAAATAACCATACCGCAACAAACGGCGTTGGATGCCAAATTTTGCGATCAATTCGGCACCCGAGTTGGTATAATAATTGCTTCCCTTTTCCCCGAGCCACGAAGGTTCAAGGGCCAGATAATTTCCACTGAAATTCGAAGCACTCTTTCCGGCCGCTATCCTTTTTTTCATGTCGTAATACCAACGTATGGTCGTGCCGAGCCGCAGTTGATACATTGAAGTGAACCGCCTGTTTTCTGAGTAGGTGGGTTTCCCGTATTGAACGTTGGCGCTGATAGACAGCGCCTTGCTTAATTTGGTTTCCGCGCTTATGTTCATCCCCAGATTGACGAAGATATTAGACAGTGAATAGCCCAAATCTGCTTTAAACATCCATTTGGCAGGGGTCATGAAATCAAAAGCACGCTCGGCCTCACTCTTAAACTGCTGGGGTGCCAAAGCGCCAGGCTCTTGGGAGATGGTGGTAAAAACCGTGTCGGTCTGACCGAACGCGGCGGTGGCAATTCCGATGGCCACCATTGTGATAAATAATTGTAACTTCTTCATGGATCTTGTATTTTTTAATGTTTTACGATGATTTTTCCAAAAGTGGTTTCCACGGTGATGGTCGGCGCGCCGCTGGTACGGTTCAGGCTTGCCCGAGGATTGTCAACTGCAGAGGCAGAGGTATCAAACTCGGGTGGGACGTCCACCGAGCCATAGGCCGAGTGCAGCGAAATGTTGTGCGTGGCCACTGCGGGCACTTCCAGCGTGACATCCGATTTGTTGCCCACCACGTGGAGATTGCCGGACATATCGGGGGCATTCAACACCATCTGTCCGTATTCGGCGCGGATATTGCAATCGGCCCTAATTCCCTCCAGCCGGATGTCGGCGCGTTTGGATTGGATGTCTATTTTCCCGCCCAACTGACGGCCATCTATATTGCCGTATTGGCTGTTGATGTCCACATCGCCACCGAGGCCGACCAACTGGAAACTGCAAAACTCCCCGGTGAGCGCGATGGCCCCCTGCAACTGTTCGAGCCGGGCTTTACCAAATTTGTTGGAGAGGTTGACCGGGCAGGTTTTGGGCGCCAGCACGATGATTTTGGCTTTCATGTTTGACACCGGGAGTTTTTTGCCGTTGGGCAAACCGATGTAGGCCCGGATGTAGATTTTTTTGCCCGCCGTGCTGACCACAAACTGCCAAGCATTGAGGTCGTTGCCGGCCGTGTCAAGACTGGGGTGTTTGGCGCTGAGTTCAGCCGTCACGATCACTGCGGACGTATCCACTGCGACTACCTGAACCTCGGCTTTTTCGCCGTTGATGACCAATTCGTAACCGGGTTTCCAAGCAACGGTCTTGCGGATGTTGCGCGTGGCCACCTGCAGGGTGGTTTGCGCGGTGAGGCCCCCGGCGGCGCAGAGGAGCATAAAAAGAAGGAGCGATTTCATGGTGAACCTATTAGATGTGATTGATGATTGATTGCGGTCAAAAAACTTCTAAAATCTTAAATCATGATATTTTAAGTAAGTAGGTAAATAGAAATAATCGTGGTTTTTAATTTTATTAATCACCTCATTATCAATGGTTTGTGAGACTGTGGACTGTGGACTACTTAATAGCGTAATCGTGCATAAAAAAACATAAAAAATGAATTTAAATGAATTTAAATGAATTGCACCAATTGTTGCAGGATGGCCGTGCGTTCGCGCTCTATTTGTACCATTTGGGCCAGCAACTGTGGGTCGTCAGCATATTGGCCAAGGGCGTGGCGGAGTTCGTTTTGGGCTGTTGTCAACTCGTCCAATTCGGTTTTTAGCGATTTAAAGGCCGGGATGTCGCACACCGGCATTTGGGTGCGGCAGAGTTGATCCACCAATGCAAAGGCATCGTTTTCGGGCTCGCGGCATACTTCCAGCAATTGGTTGTCAACCACTTTTTGCGAAAAAGTAATGACTTCCCCGGCAGTGGCCCGGTTGGTATGGGTTGTTTTTAATGGTTTTTGGGGTAAGGTTTTTTGGAGGGCAGGTGCATAGGGCGCTGCAATAGACGCTGGAATTTCCTGTTTTGCCGTTTCCGATGACAGCGCGGCCACTTCAGCCGGTGCGATGGCGGACGGGCGCAACAACCACCGGCTCGCAGCCAGCAACAGGAGCAGGGAGGCGGCTGCCAGCAGTACGTACCGGGAAAAAAGGACGCGGCGCAGCGGACGGTGTTGGGGAGCCTTGCCCAAACCTGCTTCGATACCTGCCCAAACTGCTTCCGGCGGCGTATGCACCGGCAGCGCCGGCACCGCTGCGGCCAGAAACTGTTCGGCTGCTAAGGCCGCCTCAATCTCCGCCCACACGCCCGGCGGCGGACTGTATTGGGGAAGGTGGGAAAGCGCGTATTTTAAGCGGGTGTCGGACATGGTGGGTTGGTTAATTTGTTAATTGGTGGTCACTAAGATTTCACGCAGGCGTTTTTTGGCGTAGTGCAGTTGGGATTTGGAGGTGCCTTCGGAAATTTGCAGCATGTCCGCTATTTCCCGGTGGGTAAAACCTTCCACTTCCGTGAGCACGAACACCGCTCGGGCACCTTCGGGCAGGGATTGTATGGCGCGTTCGAGGTAGTCGGTGTCGAGCGGTACGTTGCCCCAATCAATGCTGGTTTCATGATAATTGTCGGGCATTTCGAGAAAGGGCGCTTTTCGGCGCTCTAATGCTCGAAGGGCGGTGCGCACCACTATCGCTTTGATCCAGGCCCCGATGGTGCTGCGCCGCTCAAAATCGCCAATGTGTCGGAACACCTGCAAAAAAGCATCTTGCAGTACCTCACCGGCCGTCTCAAAATCGCCCGAGATCCGGTAGGCCGTGGTGTACATGGCCTTACTATACCGCTCGTATAACTGGTACTGTGCGCCGCGTTCGCCTATGATACATTTTTCGATGAGTTGCTGTTCCGTCACTTTTTGTCAGGTGTTTGATTTTAAAGAGGACAGGTGGGGGTGGAAGGTTGGAATGGTGCCCGAATTTTTTTGCAAAAATAGCGATAAAGGGCGGACGCTTTCGCTTAGGAACGATTGAAACACGATAAAAGGTCGTAGAAGACCTTAGCTAACGGGGGTGATTGGCATGAAAATTATTTTTTCAAAACATTGAATATCAATGAATTGCGAGCCTTTAGTCAGAATTCAACAACAAACTGCAACATTGGGCGTTTTACCCAATAATTGAAGGTTTAATAGCTTCATTAAAGCCCCCCCTGCAATTCGAAGATGCCAACAAAAAAATCTATTTCAATCTGGTTGTGGCACAGGGAAAGAGGACAGATCATACACCACACATTTTTAAAGCCTCTATCATGCTGCAGCCCATGGCTGGCAGGCATTGTGCTGTGTTGGGTGTTCTTCTTTCGGGTATCATTGCTCATCGGGCAAGACATCACCCACCTCAATCATTTTTCTACCTCGGATGGTTTGCCCAGCAATGATATCAAGCAGGTCGAAACAGACCGCGAGGGCTTTGTATGGGTCAACACGCGAGGGGGCTTGGCACGTTTCAACGGACGACGTTTTGTGCCCTTTTCGGCGTTGTGTCCAAACACATCACTGCCCGACGAAGGTTTGCAGAGCCTGCTGATTGACCGAAACAGTTTTCTTTGGAGCCATACTAATAAGGGGCTGTACCGCGTGTCGTTGGCGACCTTCGAGGTGGCTTTTTTTGACAAAAAAAACTGGGTACCGAGTTGTGAAGACAAACAAGGCAATGTGTGGTTTGCTACGGAATCCGGTATTGCGCGCAATAAGACACAAAGCGTTGATTTTCAAGAATTTTCATTAAACATAAAGGGCAAAAAAAATGCGGTTTCGCTGCTGAGTAAAGGCAGGGGCGACCTGTTGTTGCTCAAAAGCGATAGCAGTATATTTCGCTTTGATGTAAACAAGCAGGTGTTCGAACAACTCCGGTTATCCGCAGATATGGCATCCTCCACACTATCCATGGCCTCCGATGCTGCGGGTATGTTGTGGATGTCCTTGTGGTACGGTCAGCAACGCGGGCTGGTATACTACGACCCTTACGAAGACCGAATACTGCGCCGTTTTAGCGCCGATACACGCGGCAGCAGCACAGACTGCAACCAGATTTTCCCGGATGGCGATCAGGTGTGGCTGGCAACCAACTCCGGGGGCTTGTGCCGATACGCCATTCAGGAAGATCAGTTTTACGGTTATCCGGCCGACGATAAAAATGCCAATGGCTTCTTAGACGACCAATTGGCCGATGTGGTCAAAGATATATTTGGCAACTTGTGGATTGCCTCGCCAATCATGCTGTATCGGGCACCGGCGCGTCTTCAAACAACCGAATTGCTGTCACACGATCCGTACAACCCCAACAGCCTCATTGCGCGACCCGCCAAGGCGGTACACCTGCTCACCGATACCTTGTTGGCGATAGGCACCATGAAAGGGATCAGCCTCTACAACCGGCATAAAAAATCATTTCTCAACCTGCACCTCCCGCAATACAACAACAACCCATACAACGACCAAATCAACGCATTTGCCAGCAATCAGGATGGAAGTTTTTGGGCGGGAACCTGGGCGGGTTTATTTCGCCTCCATAACCGGAATGGCAGCATTCTGGAATACTATGTCACTACCTCCAATGCGGGCGAAAACCACCCGGAGCACTTGAAAAAGAAGGGATTAGGTGCGGTGCGGCGGCTGTTTAAAGATCGCTCCGGCCCCTTGTGGGTCGTCAGTTTTGGAAATCAACTATCCCGAATTGCCGGGAGTGCTCAAGCCCGTCAGTTCGATTACTTCAAGACACTCATACCAGACGAAAATACCCTCAACGACCGGGTGGAGTGTTTCCTCGACCTCAATGAGCGCGATCTGTTGTTGGGCACCTTCGATGGCCTGGTGCGCTACGACCGGGCCAATAACGCCTTTCAACCCTTTCCATTGGCGTTTCCCGGATTGGAGGGGCCGGTGAAAATCACCAGTCTGGCACGCTCCCACACGGGCGATGTGCTGCTCATTGCCAATGGCCAGCCTTTCCGCGTCCATTGGGAAAATACCGGAGCGGCCGCCGAGCGCATTACGAGCCAGATGGATTTGAGCCATAGCTTGCACATCATTGAAGACAACACAGGTACTGTATGGATCACGCAGGAAAATGGCTCGACCCAGATAGATGGTGCTAAGGGATGGTCTCGATTCTTCGATGCGCAGCACTACCTCCGCGACAATACATTTGCCATCCGGCCGCCGATCATACCCGCCAAAGACCGCGATGGGAACTTGTATTTCGGTGGTTCACAGGGTGTTACCGTATTGAACCCCAGCGCTTTTTCCTTGAATGCTTTGGCTTCCCCACTGGTTAAAATCACCGCAATCACCGTCAATGGAAATGCTTTTGCAACGGACAGTTCAATCACCCGAATGCGCGACCTGACCTTGTCGTGGAAGCAAAACAACCTGAGTTTTGTTTTTTCGGTACTCAACTCCACAGTGCCGGAACTGAGCCGATACGCATACCGCCTGAACGATGGCGCGCTCGTGCAGCTGGGTACTCAAAGTCAGGTCAATTTCAGCGGCCTCCCCTCCGGCACCTATCAGCTGCTGGTAAAAGCGGCCAACAGCGACGGGGTTTGGGATGAAAACGGCATCACCTTGCGCATCGTCATCCGCCCACCCTGGTGGCGGAGTACAGTAGCCTATTTGTTTTATGCGCTGCTGCTGGGGGCTGCGGCCTTTTGGGGCTATCGTTTTCAGTTGCGTCAGAAACTCGCGGAACAAGAGACCCGGCAGTTGCGCGAGATGGACGACTTCAAAAGCCGCTTTTTTACCAACATTTCCCACGAGTTTCGTACTCCACTGACGGTTATCCTCGGCGTGACGGAGCAATTGCAAAACGCCGGTGACGGACTGACTCAAAGTCAGCTCAACAACATGACTCAACATCAACCCATCCTGAACTCGAACGGCCTCCACATGATCAAGCGCAACAGCCAAAATCTGCTGCGCCTCATCAATCAGATTCTCGACCTTGCCAAAATGGAAGCGGGCAAACTGAGCCTCCAACTCGAACAAGCCGACATGGTGGCGTTCGGCCGCTACATCATAGAATCGCTCCATTCACTTGCGGAGATGAAGGGGATCACGCTGCATTTTGAGCCGGAAGCCGACGAATTGTGGATGGATTTCGATCTGGAAAAAATGCAGTCCGTGCTGTTCAACCTGCTCTCCAATGCACTGAAATTCACCCCCGAAGGGGGCCTTGTTTACCTGAAAATCGCCCGAACAGAACAGAGCGAACAGCCGATGTGCCGCATCACCGTGCGCGACACGGGCGTGGGCATACCACCGGAAAATATCGGGCGTATTTTTGAGCGGTTCTATCGGGTGGAGGAGGTCTCCCCCCCGACCTCGCTCCAAAATGAAGCCGGAGAAAGCCCGCATACGATCCAAAAAGCAGCCGGTACTTCGGGTACGGGCATCGGCCTCGCTTTCACCCGTGAGTTGGTGCGTCTCCTGCGCGGCGACATCTCGGTAAAGAGCCTGCCGGGCGAGGGGGCGGTTTTTGAGGTGACGCTGCCTGTCAGCACGGCCGCGCCCAAGGCCGACCAAACACCAGACCACCTCCGCATACGCTCGTTACAGGAGGCGGGGCTTGATCATGCCGTGCCCCAAGCGGCCAATCAGGAGTCGCGGCACGAAACTACCGACGAGGCGGTTCCGCTGCTATTGATTGTGGAAGACAACGACGACGTGCGTCTTTACCTCCGCGCTTGCTTATCGGAACAATACCGCATTTTAGAGGTCCGAAACGGCCAAGAAGGCATCGAAATGGCAATGGAACATACGCCCGACCTCATTGTGAGCGACGTGATGATGCCCAAAAAAGACGGCTTTGAACTCTGCCAAACGTTGAAGCACGACGAGCGGACGAGTCATATCCCTGTCGTATTGCTCACCGCTAAGGCTTCGGTGGAAAGCCGCATTGCAGGCTTGAGTCGCGGGGCCGATGCTTATCTGTCCAAACCTTTCCACCGCAAGGAATTGCTGCTGACAATAGCCAACCTGTTGCACGCTCGTCGCCTGATGCAGGAGCGTTTGCGGACGTTGCTGCTGGCCGCGCAAGCTGCGCCGACCACAGCGTCAACGCCCCCCGTCATCGCACCGGAGATGCTTGCAGTGTTGGAGATTGAAGATGTATTTGTCCAAAAAATGCGCCGCTACGTGGAAGACAACATGGGCAATACCGACCTCTCGATGGACGAACTCAGCCGCGCCATGACGATGAGTTACCAAAACCTGCACCGCAAACTCGCGGCACTGACCAAGCTTTCACCCGTACAATTCATCCGCACCATTCGCTTGCAAAAAGCGATGTTGCTGCTGAAAAGCACCCAGCTTTCCATCGGCGATATCGCCTTTGAGGTGGGGTTCAGCGACCCCAAATATTTCAGTCGGGTATTCACGGAAGAATTCGGGAAGCCACCCAGCGCGGTGCGGTAAGTAATGGCACGGCGAAACGCCCGTTTCGACCTAATACCGAAGCGAAACGAGCGTTTTGCGCCATGTTTTTACCTGAAAGAGAGATTTGTCCACCTTTTTTGGGAGAATAATGGGAAAGCCCCGGCGGGTGATGCCCCCACCTTTGTGCCATCAGAATTGGGTTAGTTGAGCCTTTTATCTGACGCACTCAAGGCTTAAATTTTTCAAAAAAATCTTTTTTTATGTATCACTTTTCATTGGCCGCGCCTGCGGCATTCCCCATCGCTTTGTCTTTCGGCACAACTTTGAGCCGCCATTTCTGGCAATTGAAAACCCGCTGGCTGTCTCTGCTCCTGTTGCTCTGCGCCACCGTTGCGCAAGCGGCTCCCCCCGAAAAAAAATGGAACGGCAGTGCCAGTGCGAACTGGAATACCCCGGCCAACTGGACTCCCGCTGCGGTGCCAGTAGCCGGCGACTCGGTGATCATATCGGGCGTTCCAGACAACCAGCCCATCATTTTGTCGGGAACTATGGCTAAAGGCAAAAATGTGCGCCTGTCATTCGGAAGCACGCTGACGATCAACACGGGCGGCGAATTAGAATTGGCCAGCACGCTCAACGTGTATGGCCTGGCCAACAATGGCACGGTCGCGAACAGCGGCACGCTCAAAGTAAAGTCCGGGTTCAGCGGCATAGATAACTATGGCACATTCACGAACAACGGCACCATCCTGTTGGGCGAAGCTGGCTCCAGCCCCTATTCTTTCACAGAAGAGGGCATCCGGCTGACTGTCTCGGGCAGTAATTTCACGAACAATAGCACGGGGAATATCACCATCCGGCGAGCGGGCAACAACGGCATCCTGCTCTTTAACAACGACCCGGTTTTTACCAACTACGGGGAAATCAACATCATCGAAGCGGGCTTGAATCCCGCCACGGCCGCTACGGGCGACGGCATTGATATCCGCAAGGGCAGCTTCATCAACGAAAGTACGGGCGACATCACCATCTCAAAAATCAGCGCCAATGGTGTCAAGTGCCGGGGCGGAACTTCTTTTACCAACGAAGGAATGCTGACCCTGAGTCAGGTCGGGTTGACCCCTGAACTCGAAACGAGGGAGGGGATCGAGAATTCCGGGACGGTCAACAACACTGCTACCGGGCAGATTAGCATTGAAATGGCGAGCAACAACGGTATTCTCAGTCAAGGTAACTTCACCAACAGCGGGCACATATCCATTGGCACAGCAACCGCCAATTCTATTGGGGGCAATGGTTTGGCCAACCTCGGTGCGTTCAATAACAACTCCGGCGCAGTGTTAAATGTCAAAAACACGGCGAGTAAAGGGTTGCTTTCAGGTGGTTTCGGTGGGGTAATCACCAATTATAGCGGCGGCACGATCAACATTGGGCAAATTGGGGAGGACGGGATTTTCACTTTAGGATTTGGAGGAGTGGACAACCAGGGCAGCATCCAGATTGGCAGCACGGGGAGTATCACCGGCGATGGCATCCACAATGGCGCTCAATTCAGCAACCAGTCAACTGCTGCGCTCACCATCTTAAACACCGGAGGGCCTGCGATCAACAATTTTCCAAACCCCAACCTGCTGCCCAACATCGTTCCCTTGTTTAAAAACGCAGGGCAACTCACCATCGGCAATGCGGCCAGCGCATCATCCGCCGTGTTGGGCATTAGCAACATTACGCCATCGTCATTTGAAAACCTCCTGTGCGGCGCACTGACCACCTACCAGAAAATATCAAATGGAGGCACCTTCCTCAACGAAGCCTTCCTCTTCGCGCTGGGCAACGGAGCGCAGAGCAACTCCGGCACTTTCACCAACGACGGGGTGATCCACGACCCGAACGGCACCTTCAACGGCGTGGCGATCACCAACAACGACTTCATCATCAGCGCGGCCACGGGCGAATGCCCCGTCGCCAACGCCCTCCAAAAAGGCACAGGTGCCAACGTGACCATCGGCACGACTTGGTACAAAGATGCGGCTCGAACCATGTCGGCTGGCACCTACAACCAAGCCGCCAATGCGTTCACGGTCAGTAATTTGAGCGAAGGAATGCACACCCTGTACTTGGTGGCGACCGACAACCAATACGGCTGCACCCAAGCCATGTCGGTCAAAATTACCTACGACGACGTGACCAAACCGACCATCACCTGCCCCGCCGATGCCACGGTAGCGGCAGACCTCAGTTGCAACGGCCCGGTCGGAGTGCGCACGTTGCTTTCAAAATCAGACCTTTGCGCCGCTTCGGGCAGCATCACAGAAAGCCAGAATCCGGCGGCCAACGCCCTCATCACGGGCCACAACACAGCCCAAACCGTCACCCTGACGGCCAACGACGGCAACGGCAACACCCAGACTTGCCAGTTCACTGTCACGCTGAAAGACGGGATCAAACCGACTATTACCTGCCCCGCCGATGCCACCGTAGCGGCGGATGGCAATTGCAGTGGAATGATCGGCCCGCGCACATTGGCCTCCAAATCAGACAATTGCACGGCTTCGGGCAGCATCACGGAAAGCCAGAGTCCGGCGACCAACGCCCTCATCACGGGCCACAACACGGCCCAAACCGTCACCCTGACGGCCAACGACGGCAACGGCAACACCCAGACTTGCCAGTTCAGCGTCACGTTGAAAGACGGGATCAAACCGACCATCACCTGTCCAGTTGATGCCACGGTAGCGGCGGATGTCAGTTGCAGCGGGATAATCGGTCCGCGCTCATTGGCCTTCAAATCAGACAATTGCACGGCTTTTGGCAGTATCACGGAAATGCAAAGCCCCGCCGCTGCGACCGTGCTGAGCGGTCATAATACGGCCCAAACCGTCACCCTGACGGCCAACGACGGCAACGGCAATACTCAGACTTGCCAGTTCACCGTCACGCTGAAAGACGGGATCAAACCGACTATTACCTGCCCCGCCGATGCCACCGTAGCGGCGGATGGCAATTGCAGTGGAATGATCGGCCCGCGCTCATTGGCCTCCAAATCAGACAATTGCACGGCTTTTGGCAGTATTACGGAAAGCCAGAGTCCGGCAACCAACGCCCTCATCACGGGCCACAACACAGCCCAAACCGTCACCCTGACGGCCAACGACGGCAACGGCAACACCCAGACTTGCCAGTTCACCGTCACGTTGAAAGACGTGACTAAACCAATCATTATCTGCCCCGCAAACATCATCCGAGGCACCGATCCGGGTGGATGTACGGCCGCTGTGACCTTTGCAAACGCCACGGCCACGGACAACTGCGGGAGCGTTAGCGTGGAACAAACGGCCGGCTTGGCCAGCGGCTCCAACTTCCCGGCAGGAAATCCTGCAACCGTGACGTTTAAAGCCTCTGACGGTGCTGCTCCCGCCAATACAGCCACTTGTTCCTTTACAGTGACGGTGCTGGACATCCAGCCCCCCACGATGGTTTGCCCTGCCAACCAGACGATGGGCAATACTGCCAACCAGTGCTCGGCAATAGTGACCTATGCCACGCCCTCGGCCGCAGACAACTGTGCCCTCGCTGTCGGCTCACCCACGCTGCAAAGCGGCCCTGCCTCCGGCGGGCTTTTTCCAAAAGGTCAGACCACAGTGGTCTGGTTGGCCACCGACCAAGTAGGTCTGACCAAAACCTGTTCCTTCCGCATCACGGTGAATGACACCCAGGCCCCCACCATCGGTTGCCCCGGCAGCCAGTCGGTGAATACTGCTCCCGGTTCCTGCTCCTCGGCAGCCGTGACCTACGCCACCCCCACGGCGACAGACAACTGTGCCCCGTCCCCGACCGTCGTGCGCATAGGAGGCCCTGTGAGCGGCTCCACCTTCTCAACGGGTACCACGGTCGTGACCTGGCGGGCCATTGACGGCGCGGGCCGCTCTTCCACCTGCACCTTCTCGGTGACGGTGACGGACAACCAGCCCCCGAACATTTCTTGCCCTGGCCCTATCACGCAAAATAACCCGCCCAATGCCTGCAACACCTCCGTGGTGTACGCCACGCCCACGGCGACGGACAACTGCGGAGTGAACGCCCTGTATTTGCAGAGTGGCCTGTCCAGCAGCTCCACTTTCCCCGTTGGTGTCACAACGAATGTGTGGTATGCGGTGGACAACAATGGCTTGAGCAGCACCTGCGCTTTTACGGTGACGATAAATTGTGGTGTCCTGCGAGGTGTTGTGAATGCCGAATCGAGCACACCAAACACTGAATTTTTGAAAGCAGACTTGACTTTATCGCTGGCACCCAACCCGGCCGTTGCCGAGGTGCGGTTTGCGGTATCGGGTTTGGATGAAAAGGCGGGTGAATTGATGGTATTTGATGGCTTGGGGCGCTTAGTGCTGCGGCAAACATTGGCCCCGGAGCAGGGTAACGGTACTTTTGATGTGTCGGCTTTGCCGGAAGGTTTGTATCGGATTAGTTTGCGCACGGAGCGAAAAGTGGTGACAAAGGGGTTGATGGTGAGTAAGTGATGAGCGTCACGGGTGATGGAGGTGTACAATTGTGTACACCTCCACAGGGTGCGCGAACAGCTTGGGGTTGCCGGAGGGATGTGAACAGACGCGAAAAAAAGTATAACATAAAAAAATCATATATTAAATAAGTACGTATTCTCGGCGGAGAAAAACGGGTCGGATAAAGTTGCAAAATCTACATCCGGGATAAATATTTTGTAAGATGAAAAAATACTTTTACGTTTGCGACCAAATTATTCATCATTTTTAATTCATCATTACAAATATGTATCAAAAACCTTCTGCCGCATTTATCGGCGCATCGTGGGTGGCGCTGTTGGCGGGCTTGACCGGCTATATCATTGGTTTATGGCGCTCCGAGTTGTTACTCAACGAAAAAGGCTACTATTTTACGGTCATCATGTACGGATTATTCTCGGCTGTTTCTGTCCAGAAATGCGTGCGCGACCGCTTAGAGGGTATCTTTGTAACCGACATTTATTACGGCTTGAGCTGGTTTTCTACGCTGCTGTGCATCGCTTTGCTGACCGTCGGCCTCTGGAACGCATCCATGGTACCCAGTGAAAAAGGGTTTTATGCCTTTGCTTTTTTGCTGGCAGTATTTGGCGCTATTGCGGTACAAAAAAACACCCGTGACAGCGGTCAGGCAGAAAATTGAGCGGTATGGAAGGTCGAATTACAAACTGTGGACTTTTTGACTGCCGACTTTTTGACTATTTATGAACCAACTCGCGCACCTACTTGGTCATACAGATGTTTACCTGCTCGACCAAATCATGAAGGGCCGTTATGCCCCTTCCGATGTACTATTAGATGCCGGTGCAGGTGCGGGCCGTAACCTCCATTGGTTTGTACAACAGGGTTTCATGGTGTTTGGAACCGACCGGGATCCCATTGCCGTGGAGCATTTAAGGCACTGTTACCCTACCCTTCTCGACGACCATTTTCAGGTCGCATTGGTGGAAAATCTGCCTTTCCCGGATGCTTTTTTCCACCATATCCTCAGCTGTGCCGTCCTGCATTTTGCCGAAAATCCGGTACATTTTGAGCAGATGTTCGGTGAAATGATTCGCGTATTAAAGCCCGGAGGATCACTCTTTATCCGGGTTGCCACCGATGTTGGCTTGGAAGACAAAATCATTCCGTTGGGTAACGGTCGGTTTCATCTGCGGGACGGAACCGATCGCTACCTGCTGACAAGGCCAGTACTCGAAACGTGCATTCGGCGGTATCGGCTTCATTGGCTGGAGCCTTTCAAAACGGTGTTGGTAGATGATTTGCGGAGTATGGCGGTATTGGTTTTGGGAAAATTGCCTTGCCTCAGGATCGTGGATAGTCCCCAGTAAGTCACTTTTTTCAAAAAAACGCTCTGCGGGCTTTTGTGTACTTTTGTCCCTTTTGTGTTTCAAAAAAACCGCTCTACGGGGCATCTTTTGCTGTGTTCCGCGACATCGTCGGGCGTGGACGACCCGACGTACGACGTACGTCACTTGTGTCTTGTGTCTGAAGTCTGAAGTCTTGTGTCTGAAGTCTTGTGTCTGAAGTCTGAAGTCTTGTGTCTGAAGTCTTGTGTCTGAAGTCTTGTGTCTGAAGTCTGAAGTCTTGTGTCTGAAGTCTCCTGCCTGTGATGTGTTCCGCGACATCGTCGGGCGTGGACGACCCGACGTACGTTATGCTTTACGGGCTTTTGTGTACTTTTGTCCCTTTTGTGTTTCAAAAAAACCGCTCTACGGGGCATCTTTTGCTGTGTTCCGCGACATCGTCGGGCGTGGACGACCCGAC
>Ga0209591_10004108_pt1 | contig 16632 bp, 15 predicted proteins | sample MAT01_FD_187207 | JGI IMG/M metagenome (GOLD analysis project Ga0209591, IMG submission 187207) | Freshwater microbial communities from Lake Fryxell liftoff mats and glacier meltwater in Antarctica - MAT-01 (SPAdes) (version 2) | ecosystem: Environmental > Aquatic > Freshwater > Ice > Liftoff... | reverse complement strand
CTCGCTGCCTATCGATTCATGTTCAATCCAACCAGGATATAGAGCATCCCCATTAGTCTCAAAACGAAAAGAGGGGCCACTCCATTACAGAGTGGCCCCTCTTTCGTTTACTGCTTGTAGAACTTACTTGCTCAAAGTGGCATAAGGCTTGTCAGACTTGTTATAGTCGCTCGAAGCTTCACCACTCGAAGAAACGTCCTTTGCCCCAGTCGTCTCAAGAAGCTTCTTGGCTTTGGTTGCCCATTCACTGTCGTCGCAATGAACGGATATCAAAATTCCGCCTGCCTTGATCTGGCCCTCGTAGCGCTTCGCCTCGTACTCGGGCATACCCATTCCGATCAGTCCGCCCGCCACGCCACCAAGGGTTGCTCCGGCACCCAACCCAGCTAAAGCAGCCATGATTGGGCCTGCTGCAATAAAAGGACCAAGACCCGGGATTGCCAGTGCCCCAATCCCAAGCAGCCAGCCCAGCGCGCCGCCTACAACTGCGCCTGTAGCTCCTCCAGCCGTTGCTCCTTCGGGGGCCTTTGAATTCATCTCAGTCGCCAGTTCCTTATTGCCATCGTTATGCGGCATTAAAATGCTGATGTCTTCATGGCGGAAATTATTCGCCTTCAATTGGTTGATACCGTTTTCTAGTTCGGCCCGATGTGTGTAAATTCCATATACAGAGGTGTTTTTCATAACTTGATCTTTCCTAGCTCTTTTTCACAATTTCAATTTCATTTACTACATTTTCTGCGCCAGCCGCAGCCTTGGCCAAGCCGTCGATTTTCAGCTTCTCTTCTTCGCTGTTGACTGGCCCTTTTAAAGTCACCTTGCCATTCCGCGAAATGATCTTAACGTTTTTCGCATAGGTCGAAAGCGATTTGTCGTCGGTAAGAGACTTCCGGATCTTTCTGGTGATCTCAAGATCGCTCTTGTTCTCCATCTGATGCTCAGCGGTCATTCCCTTACCAGCGCCGTCGCGCTTGTTTGTTTTCGTATTGTCCGCCTGGCTAAATCCCAGCGCAGCAATAGATAAAGCAAGCATTCCAATTTGTAGAGTTCTCATGCTGTCCTTTCGAAGAAAGCAGTCTAATGTCCACTATGTCTTCACATCTGTCCTTGCAATCATCTGGCCAATCTTCCAATCTGTTTGGCCCTTCATATGCAACGGAACAATCACAGTCGTTATTGCTCTACTGAATAGGAAAACCTTACATGAAATCTCTAAACACTTACCTTCGATGGATACTCATTCCGTCACTCGTGGCAACAATTGGCCTTCCAGCGGATAAAACCGCAGAAAGCGCAGAGGCCAAGTTGATTCGCCAAGTCCGCCACGAACTCGTTATGCTCCCTTTCTACGGGGTCTTCGACAATCTGTCCTTCAAATTGAACGGACGCACAGTCACCCTCATGGGTCAGGTAGTACGTCCATCGCTTAAGCCAGATTCCGCACGTGTGGTCAAGGATGTGGATGGGGTCGAATCGGTCGTGAACGAAATTGAAGTTCTCCCCAACTCACCCAATGACGACCGCATCCGTCTGGACACCTACCGCGCCATCTACAACGACAATATGCTTTACCGATACGGCCTCCAGGCAGTCCCGCCGATTCACATCATCGTCCGCAACGGTAACGTCGTGCTTGTTGGAGTCGTCGCGAACCAGGCAGACAAAAACGTCGCCGGAATCCGAGCCAGCGGTGTTTCTGGTTCTTTTAGCGTAAAGAATGAACTTCTAGTCGAGTCAGCGCAAAAGTAGTAGTTCGCTTATTCCGTTTCTCGCTCCCAGATCTTTCCCCGTTTGGCGAAATCAAGAAATCTTGTGATCGAGTCAGGTTGGTCAAACTCAATGACTCCCGTTAGCCCATCAAGCTCACATTGCTGGGCTAACGCTTTTGTACCCGCAAACCCGATAGTCTTGAGATGTCGTTTCGCATCGCGAAGAAATGTCTGTGCATCGGCACTGGCCATCAACTCTGCTTCCCCGGTTGGCCCACTCCAAACTGTAACTGCGTCAAATAAAACAGAAGGGGCCGCAGCAAGCGCCATTGCCGCCACATGTTTCTTGCCCTTGGAATCTTTCACTCCACCAACCTTTAAGCAAATCAACGCAGCGGCTGCACCATCTTTCTTGATACCTTCTATCAATTCTGACATTAGCTGGGCATCGAATCCTTCGCCAGCGAGAATACCAATTTTTCTCCCTCTGAGAGTGGGCACATTACAATGATATAAGCTCAAAGCCGGACTCAGATCCAGATCTACAGGTTCTACCAAAGGCTTGAGTACGTCAGCCTCGCCACTCATCCCTAAACGGTCAGCCACAATTTGACCCAATGCTGGATCCACAATCGTCAGATGTCCGAGCATCTTTTTCCGGATAGCTTGTATCTCCACCTTGCCCAACTCAAAGGCCAGCGCCATTCCGATATGTTTTTGCTCTGGCTCACTTACCGATCGGTAAAACATACGGGCTTGCGAATAATGATCTGCGAAACTTTCCGACCGTATGCGAACTTTTTGCCCTTCGACAGGAGCCGCGAAGGTCGAATACCCATGCTCCAGGCTCTCTCGGGGTCCGTTGGGTTCGATGGAATTCGGTTCATAATTGGCCCTTCCTTTCGGCACCTGCATCTGCATATGCCCGTCTCGCTGCATGTTGGCAAAAGGACACTTTGGCTGATTGATTGGAATCTGATGAAAGTTCACGGTTCCCAACCGGCTCAGTTGCGTATCGTGATACGACAACAATCGACCCTGGAGCAGCGGGTCGTCACTGAAATCGATACCCGGCACCAAATGACTCGGACAAAAAGCTACCTGCTCCGTCTCGGCAAAGAAATTATCCGGGTTCCGATTAAGCACCATCGTGCCAACAATCTCCAGAGGTACCAACTCTTCAGGAATCAGCTTGGTCGCATCAAGCACGTCGTAAGGCAGACTCTCTGCAAACTTCTCATCAAAAATTTGCAGTCCCAGCTCCCATTCCGGATAATCCCCGCTCTCAATTGCCTCATACAAGTCGCGCCGGTGAAAATCCTGATCTGCTCCGCAAATCTTGACTGCTTCATCCCAAAGCACCGCACTCGAACCAAGCGCTGGCCTCCAGTGAAATTTCACAAACTTCGATTCCCCAGTTTCGTTCACGAGTCGAAATGTATGTACTCCAAATCCCTCCATCATTCGCAGCGACCGCGGAATCCCCCTGTCCGACATCACCCACATCACCATATGCATCGATTCGGGCATCAGCGAGATAAAGTCCCAAAATGTGTCATGTGCAGATGCACTTTGCGGGTATCCGCGGTCAGCCTCCATCTTTACGGAGTGGATCAGATCAGGAAACTTCAAGGCATCTTGAATAAAGAACACCGGTATATTATTCCCTACCAGATCGTAGTTACCCTGCTGCGTATAAAACTTGACCGAAAAACCTCTGGCATCGCGCGCCAAATCTACAGAACCTGCTCCGCCTGTTACCGTCGACAACCGGGCAAAGACTGGGGTCTCAAGCCCAACTTCAGCAAGAAACCCTGCTTCCGTCACCGCACCCATGGCCTTTGTACAGGTAAATACCCCATGCGCCGCAGATCCACGGGCATGTACGATTCGCTCTGGAATTCTCTCATGGTCGAAGTGGGTAATTTTCTCCCGTAAAAGGAAATCCTCAAGCAGAGTTGGGCCACGTTCCCCTCCCTTTAATGAGTTCTGATCGTCACTAATAATTAAGCCCTGGTTCGAAGTCAGACAGTCAACTCCATCCACATCTCGCTGGTGTGTCTCACCACCAGCCCCCGTTGCGGTTGAGGGCATCAACACTTTCTTCTTCGTCTTTTCGTATTTCATATTTGTTCCTTATGCTGCAGGTTTCAAAACAACTTTTGTCCAGCCAGGTACCCGCTCATCAAAGTTTTTATAGGCCTCGACAGCCTGCTTCAGAGGTAACTCGTGAGAAACGATCTGAGAAGGCTTCGCCCGCCCAGCCTCAATCAGTGCGCATAGCTGCCGGTTGTAAGCCTTCACATTCGCCTGTCCTGTCGCAATCTTCTGTCCCTTAAACCACATCTCTCCTATGTCAAATGCAATAGCCCCTTCCTTCGCCATCGCATCTTTGGCCCCAGGATCTTGAGGAAGAAACACTCCTACAACTCCGATCCCTCCCGTCGCTGCCACTGACTTCACCAGATTGTTCATCGTCAAGTTAGGAACTTCATGTCCATGCCGGTCCGAGCACTGATATCCCACTGCTTCGCACCCGCAACTCGCACCCATGCCATCGGTCTCGTCTAAAATCCGCCCCACCACATCACCCTCACTTTGGTCGACACCAATCGCTCCCATCCCCTCGGCCAATTTCAGCCTGTCTTGCTTACTATCCACAACCATTACCTTCGATGCACCCTGCAATTGCGCCGACAACGCTGCCATCAATCCAACTGGCCCTGCCCCATAAATCACAATCGAATCCCCCGGCTTTAGCCCGGCCAGCCTAGTCGCATGCCAACCTGTAGGAAAAACATCACTCAACATCACATAGTCGTTTTGTCGGTTCTTGGCATCTTCTGGCAGCTTTAAACAATTAAAGTCTCCAAACGGCACCCGCAAAAACTCAGCTTGCCCTCCGCTATATGGCCCCATCCCGGCAAATCCATAAGCAGCTCCTGCAGATCCAGGATTTGCAGTCAAACAAAAACCAGTTAAACCGCGTTCGCAATTCGCACAGAATCCACAACCGATATTGAATGGCAGGCAAACCAGGTCCCCAACTCGGATAGCGTAAACTGCGGAGCCAACTTCAAGTACAGTGCCCATCGTTTCGTGGCCCAGTACTTTGCCCTTTTCAACGCTGGTTCTGCCTTCGTACATATGCAAGTCAGACCCGCAAATATTGGTAGTGCTAACTTCGATCAATACGTCGGTCGGCTGTTCAATCTTTGCATCGGCAACTTCAACAACCGAAACTTTCTTCGGCCCTTCATAAACTAGCGCTTTCATTTGTTACGTCCTTCGCTTGATAGAGCAAAACGACCCGGAAATGTTTCTGGTAACTTGCCACATTCACTGCCAACAGTTGAATTCGAATCTGAAGGACTCAAGGTGCAACGCAATAGCCTGAAAACGATCAAAAGCCCGGTCTGTTTGGCACCGGGCTTTCGCTTTTTTATACCTGGATCAGCCTAAGCGTTGACTACTCTTCGTGTGCCCGCTTTGGTGGATGCAGGTTGCATCTTCTGAGTCGATTCATCGTCTTCCTCTAAGGATCTGGAACCTTCCATCAACGACATCGAGATTTCCGCCAATGCTTCATCTGCGTCCATTTCCTCCTGAAGATTGGCTGTCAATAGCTCTTCAGCTTCAGTCATTTGGAGTGTTTGTGCAATTCCCTTCAGGGTTTCGTAAGCAGCCATCTCGTAGTGCTCTACTCGTCGGCCTGCCCCTACAATACATAGGTCCGGGATCGGCTCTGGTCCTTCGGCGGCCAATGCTTCTTCTCCTTCTTCAAGGAGTCCCTTCATAGCCATACATGTCTTGGAAACCGGCTTCGCGCCAATAAGTACGAATACTTTCTCCAACCTTCCTACCTGCGTTATGGTTACCGCAAGATGGTCTTTTAAAGCTGCTTTCAAATCTTCCGACTTTGCGGCTTTCACCATCTTCGGAAGCGCTTTTGTCAAACGCTTCTCAGCGTCATAAATATCTTTGAGCTCTTCGTGAAAAAGCTTTTCCAGGTTTTCAATCTTCATTTTTTCTCCATTTTCTGTTGAAGGTTAAGCCAGCATTCTCGCCCTAATATAAAAGACGAATGCCAACTTGAAACTGACGGCCAAACGCCCCGTTTACTGTGCTCGTAGATTGCCCTGCTCCTCTTGAGGAAAGCAATGCCAGCGGATTCGCAAGGTTGGTATTATTGGTCACGTTGTAGGCCTCAGCTCTAAGTTCGACGTTGAAGCTTTCACGGACGGGGAAGCTGCGAAACAGTGAAGTATCGTAAGTAAAGAAATCAGGGCCTCGGTACACGTTTCGCCCTGTGATTCCAAATGTCCCATTGCTCGAGTTGGCAAACCTTGAAGGGTCGAATCCAGATTGCCCGTTAATGGATGGGCCCGTTGAACCGCCCGCCCTGAGAGTCGAAACTCCAGGGCAATTGCAATTAAGAGGATCGGCAAAAATCGAATACGCGCTGCCGGTGGCCCAGCGCAAGATTCCATTCAGTTGCCAACTCCCAAGAATTTGAGACATAGGTCCGTCGCTCAAATATTTCGACCCAGCACCGAAAGGCAATTGCCATAGATGGCTGACTGCCAAAATGTGTGTACGATCAAAATCCGCAGGTCCGTAGTTATTTCGTGTGTCGAACGGATTTATCTGATTAAATCCAGTGTCAAGCACCTTACCGTAGGTATAAGCGCCGGCCATCGAAAGACCTGCTCCAAAACGCTTCGTTAAGTTCACCTGTAGAGCGTTGTAGTTGCTATTCAGTCCGGTACCGCGAGCGTCGATTCCAGCTGTGCGACCGAATTGTGAAAAGGGCAAACTGCTTGCGCCACTCCCCGGCCTGGCAAAGTTTAGTGCCCGGTTATAAGGTAGCTGTCGTCCCAAATTGCCTACATAGCCGATGTCCATGAGGAAACCATTTCCAAGGTCAGATTGCACCATGAAATTAAAGCTTTGGACATAAGGAGTTTGCGAGTCCTTCGATGTCTGCAAAAAAGATTGGTTCAGCGTCGTAGTTGAGGTTAAAGTGGGAAGCGCAAAGGGCGTTGATCCGAATCCTCCTATAAGCCCGCTTTGAGTCGCCACTGCAGCCTGATTGACACCTGAATATAGGAAGGGCGTGGCGAAATATTGCAATCCATAACCCGCTCGAATGGCTATCCTTTCGATAGGCCTCAGTACAATTCCAATTCGTGGAGCAATATTGTTCAAGTCGTAATCCCCCGCACCGTTGCCAAGAGATCGCGTATTCGTTGAGACGTCAAATCCAGCCGCCCCGGTGTCTAGCCGAGTACGTAACGGGCTGAATACGTCGTATCGAACTCCCAGTTCAATGTGAAGGTTCTTCCATAAATTGATCGTGTCAGTGACATAACCTGAAGTTAAAGTCTGGCGATAGGTGGGGGTTTGCTCAAAGAATGAAACTCCAGCGTTGGTAGGCCGCCCAAGTAGAAATGCCGCAAAGCTGTTATTGGAAAAGTTTTGACTGCTACCGTTGCCCTGCGACAAAGAAGTAGCACCAGGACCAAAGTTGAAAGTCCCCCTCTGGGACAACTCTGGTTGGTTAAAGCCATCAGCTCGAATCTGCACCACCTGTGCGCCTACTTTTAAATGATGCAACCCCGTGTGCCAATTCCAATTGGTCGCGGCTTCGTAAGTATTATTTACTGGCTTTGACGGATAGTTTGAGGGAAGTCCATACGTTCCAAATCCAGTAATATTAATTTGCGGCAAACCGCGATCAAATCCGATAGCCGAAAGATCTGAATTAAGAGATCCATTTACGGGTGAAGGTGTAATGGCATTACGATATCGGGAGTAACCCACACGAAACTCCGCTGCCAGCGAATTAGAGAAGCTTTGGGTGAGGCTGGCGACTGCGTTGTGATTTCTAAGAGCTGCTTGCGCTGCATTACCGAGAGCGCCCAATTGCGATCCCTGATCCACTCCTCCGTGAGTGAAACCATATCGGAAGAAGCCCGTAGACTTTTCAGAGAAGCGATGATCAATCTTCCCGTCCATGCGATGTTGGTCTTCTCTTAGCATGGCTGCGCCAACCAGATTGTTGGCATCCCCGGGCTGATTCGGCAAAGGCAAGCTGGACAATATTCGAATCGATGCTGGATTCATTGAACTCTGAGGAATGACTCCATTCGGAAAAAGGGTTCGATTCGATCCATTTGCGCTTCCACTGGAGGGGTTAAAAATCATTGTGCCGGGCATCTGGCTAAAATTGCCGGATCGCATGGCAGCCGTAGGAACAGTATCAAATTGCAGAATGGAACCGCGCCGAAGGAAAGCTTCGTAACCTAAGAACCAGAAAGATTTATTTTTGACAATAGGTCCGCCTGCCGATCCACCAAACTGATTTACGTTAAAGCCTGGATTGTTGGTGGTGAAATTTAAGGGATTACGCGTTGTTAGGAAGCGATTGGTGTGCAGTCCAAACAAGCTGCCATGTAATGGATTGGTTCCGGGTCTGGTCACGCTATTAACGTAAGCACCCCCGGCAAGTCCATATTCCGCATTGAAATTCGAGGTGCGAACGTCCAACTGTTGGACGGAGACGTTCGGAGCTACTCTGGATTGCGATCCACTAAATTGCTCATTCTGGTAAGCGCCGTCCTGATAATATGCGTTTGCATAACTGGGAAGTCCATTTACATTATAGATTCGGCTTCGTTGGGGATCAGCGATGCGGTCGCTTTGTATGACTGGAGGCGTCACACCCGGCATCAAACTGATCAGATCCTGGTTTTGGCGGTCGATCAGAGGTAAAGAACGCACGGTTCGGGTAGTATACGTGCGCGAAATTTCAGCCGAGTCCGCTTGTATAGTCGAACTTGTGGCCTTGATTTCTAATTCCATCGGTTTACCTGATGTAGATAATTGACTATCGTCGAATAAAATTTCAAGTGCGCTCATCGAATTCGGATTCACAGTCAAAGATTTTGAAGACTTCTGTGTTTTACCAGCCGCTTCTATTTCCACTGTGTATGTATCATCGGCGAGTGATTCAAAAGTAAACGCTCCATCGCTCGATGTCGTAGCGCTCTTAATCACGTCTGCTCCGTTTTTAAGCCTTAACTCGGCATTGGGAACACCCTGTCCCTGCATGTTGGTAACTTTACCGCTAAGCTTTCCGCTCGATTGACCGAACATCATTCCGCCCAATAGGATCGAAAATCCGAGCCATCTACTTAGTAATCTTGTAAACATCAATACTCCTCCTGACCTGACCTCATTATTGCTGATAAGTGATTAACTGCCTCTTGCCGTCTTCTACCAGGTTAGCTCTCACAATGAAGCGTTGCGGAGCGGATCCCACGTAATAGAAGGGATAGCAAGTGACTAAAGTAAGAACGCGATCTTTGCTCGGCATCAGTAAAGTGCGATCGGAAATCTCGACTATGTAGGTTTTCGTGACCCTATAAATGTAATCTCCGTCCTCAGATTGAAGCCCGAATTCATCTCCAACTCGAATGTCTTTCAAAAATCGAAATTGCAGATCACGATGTGCGGCGATGATTGAATTTCCTATAAATGCTCTCGAGGGAGGAGGGGTCAAAGCTACGGGACCTTTTAGAAGGTTGCTTTCACCATTTGTTAAAACGAACATTTGCCAACGAAAACGAAGGCTCGAAAGTTTAGCCACTGCCGGAGCTGGGAAATGACTTTTTCTTTCCACTGAGCTGTCAGCAGGCCCTACTTTCGCATCCTCCATCTCTAAATAAGTCTGCAGTACAATTGGGCCTAAGCCAAGCCCAACTCCTGCTACAACAAGCAACCACCCACCAGCACAAGCTACCCATCCGATCGCTTTTAACTTCCACAGCATAGCGTTCTGACTAGAACCTTCGAATGAATGTGAGAGACACCCATCCAAGCGATATCATTCCCAAACCACTCAAGAGAATAGTCAACCAATTCAGGGCTGTATTTGGCATTTCCGGGGTGCCCTGAGCTGCAGTTTCGACATTCGTTGCGGTTCGCGTGGAGTCTTGGGCTTGGAGTGGCGACGGTTCGGCCTGTACTACTACTGCACTAACCGGGGCAGGCGACGGCGACGGATTGTCAACACGTGTCGGGGCAGGAGACTGGGCAACAGACGGGGCTTCAACCTGAGCTTCAGGCTGAGATTCTTTTCCTGGAGTCGCGGTTACTGAGGGAGGAGCGCTATACGTTGCCGTCAAGCGAATGCCATTGTTTGAGGCTACCGTAGTGCTCGAACTTTCCTTTTGTACGGGAAACTCGTATCCGTAGCTCTTCCCTTTGACCCAGATTTTATGTAGGTGGCCAATTCCGCCGCGCTCTATAAGTAAAACCGAACTGTCATTGCGGTTGTTGTTGTCTAAGGCTGGAATCGATGTAGCCGAGGCTTGTATCGAAGTTCCTTTGTTTGTGCTGAATTCAAGCAGCCTGGAATTGCTGGCGCTGCTCAATTGGCGAATTGTATATTCTCCAGCGCTAAGGGTTTGGCTTCCAACGCGGACAGAGTTTGGGAACGTGACTACTAAGGTGTCGTTGATGGGGGATTGGCCCATAACGCACATGGTGAACAGCCCAAAAGCTAAACCTGTGAGGGGAACAGATCTTTGTTGCATGAAATCTCCTGAATATCAACTATAATTAGAAACTTTCGCTTCTTTCTTACTGTACTGATTAATAGGTTGACCAAAGAGTTACAGACTCATAGACCTTTATCTAAGCAGTCTCGGGTCCTCTTGTCGTATCTTGGTTGGTTGGAACGGATAGAAATTGCTTTCGGCAGCTCTCGCTGCAAAAGTAATAAGTCACTCCATCTCTATTCACATGAAGAGCAACTGCTTCGTCGACGGCAGCTCCGCAGATGGGGTCCTTATTGAGGTCGACGGGATTTTGCGATGACATTGATGGGCCCTCAAGCTCTCGCCTTGCATAAGGAAAGGATATATTTCTTGTACTTGTGCGCACTTGTATCAATCTTCATGCACTCGGAATGCCAATTCGCCAAAAACGACTATTTAAGTGTTAAGTCGCATCGTCGAAACATATAGCTATGGCGTGAGAAGGTCATGTGACGCCATTTGGGCAAACAATGCACAAGTAATTCGTGGAGAGATCCGATTGCGGGCTCCGACCTTCAACCTAGAAGAATTCAATCCCCATTGGCCTCGATTCAGCCTTCTGTGCACCCAATCCTTCCTTCTTTTGGAGTTTCCTATAGGGTGCGCCAAAATCGACTTGGGAAAATTTTACCTCCTAATATCCAAGTTGATCGGCATATGCGAAGCGGTCACCCACGGTCCCCTCTCGCACCGCCCGGCGTACGCGCACAACGCGAGATCGGGGCTCAGCCCCTAATCTTCCCAATCTAAAAATTTACGTCTTTTCCCAATGTAATCTTCAACACATCCAACCGGGTTCGCACATAGGCGGTAGATGTGGGCGGAAAGCTGCTGGCAATGCACGGGGCCTCCGCCGGACCAAAGACTGGTTTGTTCGAGGAAACCGAAAGGCCGCCTTTCTTATTGGCGCATGGCCCCGCCCACAATATTGAGAACATCGACAATTGTGCGTGTGCGGCGATCAAACACCACTGCTTGTCCGTCGATGTATCCGCGATCATAATAAGGCGGAGGCGGAGGCAGTTGCTGCACCAGCGCCGGAGGGAATGGCTGAAAGCGCTTCTCCCATCCCGGCGGAAGCTTGCCTGTGCGGTAATACTTTTTACGCAATCCTGGCGGCAAACTGGCTGGGCCACCGTAATACTGCCTCAAAGAGACGTGATCTTCGGAACGGAAATAGCCATCATTCTTTTCGTTGCCACGATGCTTCTGTCCCTGGTCACTGTCCTTATCCTGGCGCCCCTTGCCTTTACCATGACGCTTTTCATCTTTGTCCTTACCCAACGCGTTGGCTGCGGCGGCAGCGAAAATTGCAATCCCGGTCCCAAACAGATTACGACGGTTCATCTTCAATACCCATCCTTATCCAAGATCCTGGCTCATTCGTCAGACGCCAGTACTATAGAGCACAGTATGCAATTCCAAGTCCAAATCGGCTTCATCCATTTCGTCTTCCCAATCCAGCCGTCAAACTCCGCTTCGCTGCGAGTGGAAGGGAGGTTAAACTCTGCAATTTCTTCTGATGCGGTAATTTCTTCATCTTTTCTTGATCCTCATCTCTTTTTCTTTAAGCTACTTGGATTTGGCACTATAATTGCCTCAGTCATGACTTAGCGAGTCTAGAATAGAAAACCATGTTCTTTAAAACCTTAGTCGTTGGGGCCTTGTTGTCCCTGAATTCCGCCTTTGCCGCGGACACGTTGACGGTAGCAAATGCTGCTTCTCTTAGTGGAGGTCCGCTCGCTCCCGGGGCCATCGTTTCCATCTTCGCATCCAATTTGGCGAGCCAGACTGCGGTGGCTCCTGATGCCGCGAATCCGCCAACGACTTTGGGCGGTGTGCAAGTAACCGTAGGCACTGCGTCCCTGAGACTCTATTTCGTTTCCCGCAACCAAATCAACGCGGTGCTTCCGCTCAATGCTCCTTTAGGAGCGCAAACCCTCACCGTCAAGTCCCCCAGTGGAACCTTTACCGGGCCGATCACAATCGACGCTAGCGCCGCTCCGGGATTGTTCTCGATGACCGGCGATGGAACCCGTCATGGAGCGATCGTCGATGCGCTGACCTTTCGCTTGGGCGCTTTCAGCGCAAGCGCGCCAGTGCGTTAAGCGTACTTATCGATCTTCCTCACGGGGCTCGATGCCGCCGCCAAGCCGGAAGTCACCGTTGGTGGGCTAAGCGTGCCGGTTCTCTTCTTCGGCAATGCTCCCTGTTGCGTTGGCCTCCAGCAAATCAACATCCACCTGACCGATGATTTGGCAGGCGCGGGGCGAGTTCCGGTAATCGTGCGGGCGGGAGCCCGTGTAAGTGACATCGTCGAAATTGTCGTCCTGCCGCAGGCCGGGAATTCCCCCTTCCCCAAGCATCAGGATAATGAGACGCGGAATCGTGAGATTGCCGGAATCGCTTATATACCGAACTCGAGCTTTGCCTTGATCACAGATGAAAACGACGATGTGGTCCGTCTGATCGACATTGGCCTGAAAAAAATCACCAGGACCATCGCCTTGGCTGAAGATTCAGAACCGGTCGCGCTTGCCGTGAATGCCGCTGGCACAATTGCCGTCATCGCCGAGCGTGGCAAGGCCAAAGTAGCCCTTCTCGATCTGATCACCTACAAAGTAACCGGAGAGATTCCGGTGGGCACCAGTCCGATCGCCGTCGCAATCCGGGGCAATCTCGCCTTCATCGCCAATGAAGCTTCGAGAAACTTAACCGTAGTGGATCTCACCACCAAAACTGTGGTTAAGACGATTCAAGTCGGACAAGGGCCACGAGGAATCGCAAGCGATCCCCTGCTGCCGTCAATCTGGGTGACCAATCAGAATGACGGGACGATCAGCGTGATCGATGTAGCCTCGCTCGCGGTTACCAGGACGATTCAGCTGGATTCCGATGTGCGCCCGGCGGCCATCCAGGTATTGACTGGAGGCAAATTCCTCGTTCTGCTCGATGTCGCGGCAGGAAACAAGGGGGCCCTATTACTGCTCAGTCTCGCCGATGGAAAGATCACTCGGTTCGAGGCGAATCCTTCCAAAGGTAGCGGCGCCGGTGACCTGGCAGTTGTGGCTTCAAACATTTACTTTGCCAATCAAACCCGAGCATCCGTTGCTCTTCTACCGGTTGTCATTACCAACGGAGTTCCTTCTGGCCAATTCAACACAATCAAGGTAGATTCAGGTGCTCGGGCTTTGGCCGTCGATACCAAAGACCAGATTCTGCTGGTTACCAGCCAAGGCAGCGGAACTATTGTCCTGATCGATTTAGTGACGAACAAAGTTACAGGCCGCATCACAGCGGTGCGTTCAAGCGATGACGAAGAGGATGACCGGGAGGATCGCGACAAGGCGGCGAATGCTCCGGTGCTCACCTCGATCGCCCCCGTTGACTCAAAGGCCAGTCTGACGTTAACAATGACGATTGTTGGAACTCGTCTTGATGGCGCGACCGACGTGATTTTCTTCCCGCCAGCATCAATGATGGGAAATGGCAACGGCAACGGGAAGGGTAACGGAAAACAGAAGTCGCAAGATCGTGACACCAAGTTCACAGCGTCGAACATCCAGGTGAATGCCGGTGGAACACAACTCACCGCGACGGTGAAAATTGACACAGGTGCCACCACTGGCCCAAGGCTCGTTCGTGTCATGACACCCAACGGGGAGACCACCATGATGCTGTCAACCGCAAACAAATTTATGGTTCTGCCATAGGCTCAGGCACCGACTCAAAACACCCCCAGATCCGAGCGGCCCACCCAGGGCAAAGACACCGCAAAGACACCAGCCTGACCCGTCACTATGCATTTCATTGGCATTTTTGTCAATTTTTCGCGAACCAACCGCCAACCATCCATAGCGCTTTATTCAGTCCAGCGCCGCATATCTACGGCTAACCCGCTCATAAATAAGCGCTTACCCGGATTTACTTCGCTCGCTACGATTTCAAACTCTCTCCCTTTGCTGCCCAAATTTTCCGAAAAACGCAAAGGGACGGGTCAACTTCAAGCCGCAAACCGCGCCGTCTCATGCCCATTACCGGGCCAGCACCCGCCGCGAATTGATTTCTAACCACACCTTTTCACAATGGATTGTCTCGACCTGTGGCTTTATCATTCTCAAAATCGGGCAGTTCAATTGAGATCTACGTCGCCGGTTTCCGCCCTGTCGGGGCTCAAGCACCAGGGCAATATCATTACCAAATGGTCTGAACGTTTGAGGCGCGGATCTTCCCGTCGCGGCTGATGACGGGAACGCCGAAATAAACCACCGTCGCCGCGACAATGCGATCCAACATGTCGGGTATGTCTGCGCGTGGAACCTACTTCATCGCGTCAACGATCTCGACCGTAAATGGTGCTTCCTTGAAAACGTGGTCCGGGTCATCAAGCGCGGCTTTAAGGTCGGCGTAGGCGTTGGCGGGCAGCCGCTTCTTTTCGATGAGATAGACAATTTCAGCCAAGAGGATCGACGAGACGGCGATCTGACTTCCGGCTGCGGCGGCATTGTCGATGAACTCTCCAGCCGCAATGGACAGCCGGCCATCATCGAAAAACTACCAAAGGGCGGTGTGCGAGTCTGCGACGGCGGCGATCGTCTAAAACTTTTCAATGAAGCCGTGGAACAGAGTCGCCAACGCGGAACCTGAACGCTTTCTCAGACTAAGATCAATCATGCCGCAAATCTTCGATGTAACATTCAAACTCCTCTTCCGGCGCGCCAGCGGCCGCTTGACACAGCGGCTATTTGGAGATGTCGTCGAGTGGCTCGACCCAGCCCAGCCGGACGTGCGCAGCCTGCAAGCCGACTTAGTAGCACGATGCAGTGATGGATCCTTGCGCCATGTCGAACTGCAAACCACCAATGATCCGTCGATGCCCTTCCGCATGTTGGAATACTACGTGGGCTTGCAGCGGGCTCTTCGTGAACGCGTCAATCAGACCCTCTTTTACGCCGGTCGCGAGCCTTTGCGCATCCCGCCCAACTACCAATCCGACAGCACGCTGCACCACTACACGATTGTAAATCTGCGCGAAATGGATGGCGAAGACCTCTTGCAGAGCGAGGACTGGGCCGACAACGAGTGGGCGCTGCTCACCAAAACAGATCCTGAACGGGTAATGCGAGTTGTGTTAGACAAACTGGCACGGCTTGACCCCAGCGAACAAGGCTTAGCCTCGGCCACCTTCGTGCTGATTGGAGGCATAATAGGGATGGCAGCAGAGATTACCAGGAGGATTCAGAACGAAATGATCGATGTCATGGAAAACGAAGTCTTGGGTCCGGCCATCCGCCAAGGCTTGGAGCAGGGCCGCGTGGAAGGGCGCAGCGAAGGCAGAGTAGAAGGCAGAGTAGAAGGCAGAGTAGAAGGCAGAGTAGAAGGCAGAGTAGAAGGACGCAGCGAAGGCATGGCGTTGCTACTGGAAAGCCAGCTTGAAAAACGCTTCGGCAGCCTACCACCCACTCTGAAAGAACGCCTCTTCGCAGCTCCGCCCGCCACCTTGGCCATTTGGAGTTTGCGTGTACTGGACGCCTCCTCCTTGCAAGAGGTTTTCGCTTAGTTCATCAAAAAGCGAAACAGAAATTCCGAACTCAAACCACGCTGCGTGAGAAGATCCGGTGAATCACGAATCGTCCGTAACATTCGCCCGATCTCGGCTTCAGACATCGGGTGCGCCGGATTGGGGCTCGCTCGCGAGAATCGCAACACAAGAGCGGGATTGTGATTGATCGGCCTCGTATCGAAGGCCCAACGGCAAAAGGACCGCACGGCACTCCGGTGGAGCTTCATCGTCGCTGGCGAACAGAGACCCGGAGATGACTGCTTGTGGGCGAGGCTTTCAATAACTGTAAACAACTTCAGCCATACCCTCAACAAAGGCATCACTTTCCAGATTTATTGAATTTCTGAATTCGACGGGTCGATACCTCCAAGCCTCGCAACGCAGATTCCACCCCTCGGGTTGCAGCAACCCCCGCCACAAGAAGCCTCAATGAGATGCAGACTCAAACCCGATCCAGAACTATCAAGAGCCAATTAGCCGTCTCTCTCAAACCTTAAGCTTTTTCGAGTCACAACAATTTTCAAAAATCTTTTGCCCCTAACCCACTCATTCCAAAAACCACCGGCCAGCCACGAACATGAAGCCCGCCTCCCCGCCTGCTAATTTCTGCTCAGGAGAAATCCAGTGCAAAATGAACAGAACAATGAACAGAATGAAGATCTGAACATCGATAACTATCCATCGACCGTGGTCCATCCACTCAAGAAAACTATGTCCGAAGCCGCCACCCCAATGGACCAAGCCCAAACTGTCTCCG
>Ga0209591_10004106_pt1 | contig 16634 bp, 13 predicted proteins | sample MAT01_FD_187207 | JGI IMG/M metagenome (GOLD analysis project Ga0209591, IMG submission 187207) | Freshwater microbial communities from Lake Fryxell liftoff mats and glacier meltwater in Antarctica - MAT-01 (SPAdes) (version 2) | ecosystem: Environmental > Aquatic > Freshwater > Ice > Liftoff... | reverse complement strand
GACGGCGCGAAGCCGCCTCGACCTCTATATCTCGCTCACGCGCGACGGCGCCGCCGCGTTCCAGGACACGCTCGACCCCGACGGCCTCGCCCCGGCCGCGCGCACCTTCATCCGCGCGCTCGAGGCGGACGCCGGTGGGCTCGAGCTCGTCATGCGCAGCACCCTGCACAGCTACGCGCTGCCCGAGAGCCCTGTCATCCGGCGCGGCTCGCCTGCCCGCGGCGAGGGTGGCGCGACGGTGCTCGTGCGTGGTGCCGACGCCAGCGCCAACCCGTACACGCTGCTCGCCGCCACGCTCGGGCTCGGGGCCGAAGCCTCCGAGGCGACGACCGCCAGCACTCCGCAAGCACCCGCGCAGACGCTGCTCGAAGCGGCCCATCGCGCGTCGCTGTCACCGCGCCTACGAAACATCCTCGGCCGCCAGCTCATCGAGAGCCTCGGCTCATTGGGAGATTCGCGTTGACGCTTCAGGGCGTCAATGGCGCCTCTTCGTCGCCACCACCGCCTGGCGCCGCCGGATCCTTCACGAGGTCGGCCAACGACTTGGCGAGGTTCTTCGCCTGGTACTCGTTCAGGCCGATCGGCGTATTCGCGAGCGGACCCTGGTCGATCACCGCGTAGACCGCGCCTTCGCCCGCCGAGGTCGCCGACAAGAGCAGCGTCGTGGTCGTGCCATCGGCGCCCTTGATCGTCACCCTGGTGCTCTTCGCCGGGTCGAGGCCGGTCACGGCGACCGCCGCGCCTTCGTGGAAGGTCTTCGCCTCGAGCCCACCAAGCGTCGCCACGAGGGTCCGGATCGCCTCGTCGTTGGCGACCTTGCCGGCCGGCGGCGTGACCAGCGTCAGGTCGCCGCCGGTGCTCGGCTTCTCGAGCAGTGCCACCTCGGTTGCACCCGCGAGCTGGATCGACAGCGACACGATGTCGTCCTTGCCCTTGGGCAGGAGCTTCTTCATGCGTAGCGCAGCGACCGTCGTCACGAAGCGCTTGGCCGTGAAGTCCGCCAGCACGAACGGCTCGGCCGTCGCCGAATCTCCGCCGGCGACGGCAGCCGCAGGCGATACGACAACGGCCGCCCACCGATTCTGACCGCCGCCCCCGTCGTCGCCGGTCAAGACCGCCGAGATCGACAACGTATAGCTGGCCGCACCCGCCATGATGACCGCCCGGATGTCCGGCGTCGCGAGCGCCTTGCGCGCCGCCTCGAGCTCCGACTTCTTCGCCCAGCGCGTCGCCGCGAGCTTCGCACCCGATCCGAGGAACGACGTGGCGTCGGCCGGGTAGGCGACCGCGGGTAGCACGAACTTCCACTTGCCGTCGGCCTTCGTCAGCTCGATGGGACCCGTGTCGCCCATCAACGTGAGGCCGGTCACCGCGTCCGGGGTCACGTCCCAGACCGTCTTGTCCTTCAGCTCGCCGAGGCCCTTCCTCACATTGTTGGCAGCGTACGACGCGAGCGAGAAGATCTCGTCCCGGCCCTCGACGCGCGCCCAGATCGGCTCCTTCGCGCCGTCGGCCACCGTGAGCACGACGTCCTTGTCGCCGACCTTGGCGGTCAGCTTCCAGGTCTTGCCCTCGAGGGCCTTCTTCGCCTCGTCGGTCGCCTTCGCGAGCGGCACGAACTCGTTTACGCGCAGGCCCGCCAGGTTCTTCGTGACCTGCTGCACCGCGGTGTCGCCCTTGACACCCGCGGGCTCGCTCAAGGTCCAGACCGTCGCCTTCGTCGGCTTCGCGTCCGGCCCAGCGTCCGGCGCCGGCGGCGTCTCGGTCGTGACGCTCGTGAGCGCGACCTTCTCACCCGTCGGGTCCACAATCTCGAGTCGGCTCACCGCGTCGGCCTCGAAGTCGAACGCCTTCTTGTCGCGGAAGTCCGCCAACGACTTCATCGCCGGGGCCCGCAAGTCCTTGTCTGCAATCAGGAATGCGGTCGTCTCGTCGCCCTTGACGAGCACCCAGGTGCCCTTCACCGACTCCTCGCCACCCGGCTCGCCGTCTTTGACGACCTGCCCAATGATCAAGTCGACGCCGCCCCAGACGGCCCCCTTCGACTTCAGCGTGAGCCCGATGCGTCGCCCTGGCTCGAGGTCGAACAGCGGCAGGTCCGCCGCCTTGATCGTGCGCGTATCACTGCGCGTCGTCGGCGTCTTGAAGAGCTCGATAATCGCCTCGACCGGATACTTCTGCGCCGGCGCGTCGACCGGCCCCGCGAGCCGCCACTTCGACGTCTCGCCTTCGCCATCCCGTACGAGTCGGATCGTGCCGCCGACATCAGCTGGCTGTTCGAGGATCACCTCGTCGATCGGGTGCTTCAGCGCCGGCTTCGCATCCATCATGCCGAGCTTCTTTTCGGCCGCGAGGTCCGCGTCCGACGCGAGCCCCGGGATGTCGAACTTCTTCGGCGCATCGGGTCCGCTCTTGCGCGTCACGAGGAACGCCACGACCGCGAGCACGGCCGCCGCCACGAGGAGGAAAATCGTCGACTTCTTCATGTGCTTACCCCTCGCTCAAAACGCCAGGCGGCGGGTGCGCGACTTGCGCCGCATCAGCCACAGCCCACCGAAGCCAAGGAACAGGAGCGTCGGCAACAAGAGGCCAATCGCCTTGATGAACGACTTGTCCCCGCCCTCCATCACCGACAGCGGCCGCGGCGCATATTGCTTACTGCGCAGCTCGGCCAGACCCTCGCGCTGTACGCTCCAGTCGAGCACGTTCTGGAGGAACTGCAGGTTTGACTGCAGCGTTTGCTGCACCTGTCCGATGCGCATCGACCAGTTCTGGTAGTTCACCTGATAGCTGCGGAACTTCTCGAAGTTCTCGATGCCGCCCCCCTCGCCAGCGATCATGCCGAGGTTGAAGCCCTCGAAGATCGCGTCGACCGATAGCGGCAGGAGCCCGAGGTTCGAGCCGATGACGAGCACCCGACCGGGCCCGCTCTCGAGCTTGGGCAGGTCCTTGCCCGGCAGATCCTGCTTCGGTGCCTTGTCGTTGTCGTCCGCCTCCTTGGCGGGCTTGGCCGGTGCCGGCTTGCCTTTGAAGTAGCTGTCGAAGGTGCCCTTCGCGACCGCCGCGACCGTCAGTGGACCTTCGCCCGCCTTGCCGACCAGTGCCTGGGCCTGCGCCTCGGGCGGGTACATCGGGAACGCGGGGTCGTCGATCTGCACCGCACCCGCGCCCGACTTCACCAGCGCCGTCAGCTCCACGCCCGGCTTCGGCGCGAGCTCGAGGCTCGTCGGGTAGGGCAGGGTAAGGCTCGTCGTCGAGCGCACCAGCGGGTCACTGGTATCGAACTCTTTGAACGACGGCAGCGACGGATACGGGAAGCCCGCCTGTTGCACGAAGCCCCGGCCGAACGCCTGCACCTGGGCATAGAGCAGCACCTCGCCATTGTCGCCGCTGTCGACGACCAGCTTCTTGGTCGGCTTGATGCCCCAGTGCGCGATGAGGTCGTCGATGTTCGACGCGTTCTTCGTGAGCGTGCCCGACTCGTCGATCTCGCCCTTCACGTTCATGAGCTGGAGCTTCACGTCGAACGGGAACAGGAACACGACCAGGCTGCCACCGCGCATCACGAATTGGTCGAGCTGGTAGAGCTGATAGTCCGAGAACGCGCTCTTCGCGCCGAACACGACGAGCGCCTTGACGTCGTCAGTCATCGGTTGGTCGAGGTCGACGCGCGTGATGTCGAAGCCACGGGCCTTGAAGAGCCCCTGATTGATTTGCGCCAGCACGCTGTTCATCTCCTGCTGGATTCGATCGAACACCGGCAACACGTTTTGCAGAATCGGATTCTGCTGTGTAATCGCGCCTTTGAGCTCGTCCGGGATCAGCTTCTTGTCGTCTGCAAATGGGCAGAATGTGACGCCGTTGCAGACAAAGCCGATCTGCCGACGACCCGGCGTGTCCTCGAGCTCCTCACGTTCGTCGGCCATCGCCTTGCCGATCGCGACGAGTCGCTGATGCGTCTGCATGACCTGGCCGCCTGCCGGTACCTGGGGGTCCGCGGGCGCGGCGAATGACGTCACGAACGCCTGCGTCTCCTTCGCGAGCGCGTCGCCGATGAGATACAAGCGGTCGAGCTGCCCGTTTTTCTTCTCGAGCGTCTTCGCCTTGGCGAGTGGCGCCGTGAGCTTGTTGCAGGCCTCGGTCACCTTCGGTGCCGCCGCCTTCAACGCCGTCACCTTCGCCTCGGCTGCCTCGGGGTTCAGCATCATCGCGAGCGCGTTGTTGTCGTTGCTCTCGGGACCGGCCGCCGCCTCGAGCGACTTCGTGCAGACCGCCGCCGCGTCCGCGAGGTCCTTGCCCGACGCGAGCACGTCCTTCATCGTCAAGGCACTGTCGGCCTTGTCCTTCAGACGCAGGAGACGCTTGGTGATCTCGAACTCGTAGTACTCGGGCTCGAGCGCCGCCTCGAACACCTCGGTCGCGTTCTTGTAGTGGAAGCTCACGCCGAGCACGTAGCGCTTGAGCTCGAGCCGCCCCTCCTTCGAGACCGACGCGCCTTCGCCCGTGAACGCCTTGATCTTGAGCTTCTCGCCCTCGGCGACCACATCGTCGGTCACGTCGGTGAGCGTCATATTGGCGCCGTAGGCTTTGTACTCCTCGATCTTGTCGCGCAGCTTCTGCGACAGCCCTTGCACGCGCAGGTCGCGCCCGCCGGGACCGAACGGGATCTTCTCCGGCAGGTCTGGCGAGATGAAGAGCCGGACCTCCAGATCCTCCAGGCCTGAGACGGCGTCCTTCGACGCGTCCGAGAGCACGTTGACCTGGTTCTCGGACAGGTCGAAGCGGACGCGTACGCCGCTCAGGATGATGTTCAGGACGATCGCGATGACGATCGTCGCGACGATGACGAGGGCGAGGTTGAGTCCGCCCTGGAGCCGTGTCGTGCGTGCCATGTTCAGCCCCTCACTTCTTCCAGTTGCGCGCCTGGAGTGACAGCGTCGTCACGACCAGGGCGATGGCGATAAAGGACCCATAGAAGAGGATGTCGCGGAGATCGACGACCCCGCGCGCGACGTTCTGGAAGTGCGCCTTGAACGACATGCCCGCGAAGAAGTCGCGGCCACCGTCCCAGAGGAGCCCGAGCATGCCGTCGACGAAGTAGAAGAACGCGCACAGGAGAGCGCCCACGAGGTAGGCGACGATCTGGTTCTTCGTCCATGCCGACGTCATGAGCCCGAGGCCGGCATAGGCGGCACCGAGCAGGAACAGGCCGAGGTAGCCGCCGATGGCGACGCCGACGTCGAGCTTGCCGAGACCACCCACCGTGAGCGCCAGCGGCAGGGTCGCAAGCAACATGATGCCGACGAACAGCACCGCGCCGAGGTACTTGCCGAGCACGATCTGCGCGTCGGTCACGGGCCAGGTCACGAGCAGCTCGATGGTGCCGGTGCGCTTCTCTTCCGCGATGAGGCGCATCGTCACGGCGGGTACCAAGAACACGAACAGGAGCGGGATGCCGCCGAACGCCTCAGGGCCGGTCGGGCCGAAGAGGCCTCGCAGGTTCGCCTCGTTCGCGGCGAAGAAGTCGCCGACGCCGTCGGGAACCTGGAACACGAACAACATCGCGCCCGACACCACGAGGAAGAGCGTGATGACGATGTAGGCGATGGGGCTATTGAAGTAGAAGCCGAGCTCACGTTTGGCGAGCGCCCAAACATTACGGGCTGGCTTGCCAGCAACGGCAGCCGTAGGCGATACGGCTGGCTTGCCAGCAACGGCAGCCGTAGGCGATACGGCTGGCTTGCCAGCAACGGCAGCCGTAGGCGATACGGCTGGTTTGGATGCGAGCGTGCTTGTCATCGTTTCTGCCATGTTACACCTCCCGCGTGAGCTTGCGGAACAAGCCCTCGAGATCGAGCTGCAGGCGCGCGAGCTCGAGCAGCTCCCAGCCCTTCTCGACCACCTTCTTGAACGTCGCCGACCTGAGCTCCGCGCCACGCGGCGCCTCGAGCTCGATGACCGTGACGCCTGTTTCTACCGAGGGCATCACCTCGGCGCGCCGCACGCCCGGCAGCGTGCCGAGCTCGAGCCGCGCCACGTCGGCGTCGACCCCGCGCAAGAGCACCCGCAGGCGCTCGTTCTCGGCCTCCTGCTCCTCGAGCTGCGCCGCCGTGCCGTCCGCCACGATGCGCCCCTGGTGGATAATCAGGATGCGCGTGCAGGTCGCCATGACCTCGGGCAGGTTGTGGGTCGATAGGATGATCGTGCGATTCTCGCCGAGCCGCTTGATGAGGTTTCTAATCTCCACGATCTGGTTTGGGTCGAGGCCCGACGTCGGCTCATCGAGGATGAGGATGTCGGGGTCGTGGATCAGCGCTTGCGCCAGACCCACGCGCTGCTTGTAGCCCTTGGACAGGGTGCCGATCTCCTGGCCGACGCGGTCCAGGATGCCGCACATCTCGCAGGCGGCCTTGATGCGCTCGCGGATCTTGTCCTTGGTGACCCCACGCACGGTGGCGACGTGGTGGAGGTAGTCGTAGACCAGCATGTCCGTGTAGAGCGGCGTCGACTCGGGCAGGTAGCCCATGCGCGAACGGATCGCCAACGCGTCCTGGTTCACGTCCTTGCCGTCGACGTTCACGGTCCCCGAGGTCTGCGGCATATAGCAGGTCAGGATCTTCATGGTGGTCGTCTTGCCGGCGCCGTTGGGCCCGAGAAAGCCGATGATCTCACCACGATTGACCTTGAAGCTGACACCCTTCAGAGCCTGGAAGTCATCATAGGACTTCGTCAGACCCGACACTTCGATCATGAAGGTTCTCCTCCGCATGCGCAGTTAGCGGGTGACCCGCAACATGCGCCAGCAGCCGATGCGGCATGCGGCCGCACTCGCTAAGTTCCCCGATTCCGTGAGCGAAGGCCGCACGAAGTGAGGCTGCCCACGCGATTCCAACCTGCGGGTTCCGGCAAGTGGAGGCCCGCGAGCGCGGCGCACCATAAGGCACCCGCGGCCGCCGTCAACCCGGATCTTCAGTGATTATTCCGTCGCTGTGCGAGGGACTTCCCGCGCGTAGCGGATCGCGGTAGAGGCTGCCCATGGGAGACGTCAATACGTTGGTCGGGCGCGGTAGCCACTTCGAGGGCAAGATGACCTTCGAGGGGGTCGTGCGCATCGACGGCAGCTACTCGGGCGAGATCGTCAGCGACGATACCCTCATCATCGGCGAAGGGGCCGAGGTCCGGGCCGAGCTCGACGTCGCGACGGTCGTCATCTACGGCATCGTCTACGGCAACATCCGCGCTTCGAACTGTGTCGAGCTCCATGCGCCTGGACACCTCATCGGCAACATCGTCGCGCCCCAGCTCGTGGTCGAGCGCGGCGCGGTGTTCGACGGGCAGTGCCGCATGGGCGTCGATGCGTGGGAGGCGGCCGATGCCGACCCCGACGTCTCGGACGAAGGCCTTTAGGTCTGGGCTAGGCTAGGCTAAACGGATGACTCTCGAGCGACGCTCACGGGGAAGCGCCACCGAGCGTCGGGGATGCGACCGACCATCAAAGCGGGCGAAGCCCGCAGGGAGGGAGCGCCCCGACGTCGGTGGTGCAATGGCTGGATCTCAGTCGAGAGTCATCCGTTTAGAGCTTTCGCGCGACCAGCACGTGCACATCGTAGGTCGTGACCGAGCGGGCATGCTCGCGTAGCGACCAGGGCACGTCGGTCTGCTCGAGGATCTCGTAGCGCAGATGCGGCAGCACAGGCAGTTGTCCCTGGAGCAACAGCGCCAGGCCGGCGGCGGTCCCGAGCTGTGCCCAGCCCTCGGCCGTGCCCCCGCCCAACGCGTCCTCCGGCTCGGTGATCTCCTCGTTCCAGGACAATGGGCTCGTCAGGATGAAGAGGCCACCCGGCTTCAGAACCGCGTCGGCCTGGCCGACCAACGTGAGCGGGTCGGGCACCGTGTCGAGCAGGTTCACCACGCACACGATGTCGGCGACCTCGGGGAACAGCGGCGGGTCGAGCGCGTTGCCGACCACGAGGAACACGTCTTCGACCGCCGGCAGGTGGATCGGGTCGTCGCTCCGGAAGCTGCGTCCCTCGACCCGTGCCAGGAGCGGCACCGGCTCGCCCGCGAGCTGTCGCTGCGCCGCGCGCAGCCCCGCGATCGACAAGTCGACGCCGATCACCGCGTGCGCGACATCGGCCAACGTCCGAAGGTCGGCCCCGACGCCACAGCCGAGTTCGACGGCGAGTGCGACCGGAATCGGCACATGACGCTGCAACGCCCCACGGATCGCACGCCGCAAGGGCGCATTCGGCGCCAGCAACAGCGGCAGATAGCGCGCCAGATAGGCCAACGAGCCGAAGCTCGAGCCATCGAGCGGCGCGTCGATGTCAGCGCCGACCTGGGCGAGATAGTGGTCCGGATCCGACACGAGGACCGGGATCCCCTCGCTCGTCCAGCGCACACTGTGCCAATCACCGCTGACCGGACCGCCGCCGATGAGCGGAACCCGCAACGCGGGATGCACATTGGGACGTGAAGCCGGACGGTCGGCCACCAGAACTAGGCGCGGGCCTGGGCGGCCTGGCGCTCCTGCTGGATGCGCAGCGCCTCGGGCGTGGCGAAGCGCGAGACGGCCAGGCGGTTCAGCGCGCGCGCACGCTTCTCGTTGGTCTGCTTCCAGCCGGTCGGGTCCGCGAATGGGTCGATCGTCTTGAGCTTCGCTTCGGCCCGGTCGAGCGATTTCTTCGCCCGCTCGGCGCTGATCTCGTCGGGCTCCTCGGCGCTCTCGGTGACGACGACCACCTTGTCGTCGTGCACCTCCATGAAGCCCTCGTTGGTCGCGAGGTGCTTCACCTTGGCGCCGTCGTTGTACGACAGCATGCCGATCGCCAGCGCGGTGATGAGCGGCCGGTGGCCCGGCAGGATGCCGAGCTCGCCGACTTCGCCCGGCGCCGTGACCATCGTCACGTCCGTATCGACTTTCGACCCCCGCGGGGTCACGACGACGAGATGCATAGTCCCTCCAACAGCGCGCTCGGAATCAGAGCGTCTTGGCCTTCTCGAGCACGTCGTCGATGGTCCCGACCATGTAGAACGCCTGCTCCGGCACGTCGTCGTACTTGCCTTCGATGATGCCCTTGAAGCCGCGGATCGTCTCCTCGAGCTTCACGTACTTGCCGGGCGAACCGGTGAACGCTTCGGCCACGTGGAAGGGCTGCGACAGGAAGCGCTGCACCTTGCGGGCGCGGTACACGGTGAGCTTCTGGTCTTCCGACAGCTCGTCCATGCCGAGGATGGCGATGATGTCCTGCAGATCCTTGTAGGACTGGAGGACCTCCTGCACACGGCGCGCAATCTGGTAGTGCTCCTCGCCGACCACGTCGGGCGACAGGATGCGCGACGTCGAGTCGAGCGGGTCCACGGCCGGGTAGATGCCCAGCGCCGAGAGCTGGCGCGAGAGCACCGTCGTCGCGTCGAGATGGGCGAACGCGGTCGCGGGCGCCGGGTCGGTCAAGTCATCGGCGGGCACGTAGATGGCCTGGACCGACGTGACGGAGCCCTTCTTGGTGGTCGTGATGCGCTCCTGCAGGGCGCCCATCTCCGTCGCGAGGGTCGGCTGATAACCGACGGCCGACGGGATACGACCGAGCAGCGCCGACACTTCCGAGCCCGCCTGAGTGAAGCGGAAGATGTTGTCGATGAAGAACAGCACGTCCTGACCGCGCTCGTCGCGGAAGAACTCGGCGACCGTCAGCGCCGACAGCGCCACGCGGGCACGGGCGCCGGGGGGCTCGTTCATCTGGCCGAACACCAGGGCGCACTTCGAGAGCACCGAGTTGCCGTCCTGCAGCTTCGACTCGGCCATCTCGTGCCAGAGGTCGTTGCCTTCGCGGGTTCGTTCACCGACGCCACCGAACACCGACACGCCGCCGTGCTGCTTGGCGATGTTGTTGATGAGCTCCTGGATGAGCACGGTCTTGCCGACGCCCGCGCCGCCGAACAGGCCGATCTTGCCACCGCGCTGATATGGCGCGAGCAGGTCGACGACCTTGATGCCGGTCTCGAACATCTGGACCGACGGGTCCTGCTCGACGAGCTCGGGGGCGGTGCGATGGATGGGGTCGTAGCGGACCGCGGTCACCGGACCGGCGTCGTCCACCGGCTCGCCGATGACGTTCATGATGCGCCCGAGCGCACCTTCGCCGACCGGCATCATGATCGGGGCGCCCATGCTCTTGACGGCGAGGCCGCGCACGAGGCCGTCGGTCGAGTCCATCGCGATCGCGCGCACGGCCGAGTCACCCATGTGCAGGGCGACCTCGAGCGTGAGGTTCCACTCGACGTCCGAGATGGCCTTGTTGGTCACCTTGAGCGCCGTGAGGATCTTGGGGACGTGACCCGTGGGGAAGGTCACGTCGACGACGGGTCCGATGACCTGGGTGATGCGCCCCATCGCGAGGTTGTCGGCTGCCATTGTGCGTCTCCTGAAGGATAAAATTGTGTCCCCCGCGCCACCTGGGGCGGCAGCGGGAGTTGGCGACAGAGGGTCGCCAGGGGAAATCAGATCACAGCGCTTCCATGCCGCTGATGATTTCGATCAGCTCTTTGGTGATCGCGGCCTGACGTGCCCGGTTGTACTGCAGTGTCAGCCTGCCGATGAGCTCGCCCGCGTTCTTCGTCGCCGAGTCCATGGCACTCATGCGCGCGCCCATCTCGGAGGCGACGCTCTCCAGGAGCATGCGCAGGATCTGCACGGTCACGTGACCCGGGATCACCGCGTCGAGGATCTCGCGCTTGCCCGGCTCGTAGATGAAGTCGGTGAGGCCGACGGTCGACTCTTCGATCGGCGCCGGCACGATCGGCAGCAGCTGCTCGATCACGACCTTCTGGGTCATCGCCGACTTGAACTCGTTGTAGACGACGAACAGCGCGTCGAGCCCGCTCTCGGTGAAGGATCGAATCGCGTGATCGGCGATCTCGGAGGCCTTCTCCTGATTCGGGTCGACCAGGATGTCCTTGAAGACAGTGTTGATCTGGACATCGCGGCGCTTGAAGTACTCGACGCCCTTCCTCCCGACGATGTCGAGCTCGATCGACTCGTGCCCCAACGCGTTCGCCTTGATGTAGCGGTCCGCGGTGCGGTTGATGTTCGAGTTGAAGCCGCCGCACAGACCGCGGTCCGACGTCAGGATCAGCAGCTCGATCTTCTTCGGCTCGCGCTGAGCGAGCAGCGGGTGGTCCTGGAAGTCCGCGCGCGCCGCGAGCTGCGAGATGATGTCGCGGGTCCGGTAGGCGTACGGACGCAGCGTCTCGATCGCCAACTGCGCCTTACGCAGACGCGACGCCGCGACCATCTTCATGGCCTTGGTGATCTTTTGCGTGCTGCGCACCGAACCGATGCGCTTGCGGATGAGCTTGAGCTTCGACATCGGGTTTTGCCTACTTGATCGTCGGCTTGAAGACCCCGTTGAACTCGCGCAGGACGGTGACCATGCGCTCGCGGATCTCCTTGGTGAGGTCGGCTATCTTCTTGATGTCCTCGAGCAGGCCCGAGTGGCGCGCCTGCACGAACTCGAGAAGCTCCTTCTCCCAGCGGCGCACGTCGCCCACCGGGATCTCCATCAGGAACGCCTCGGGTGCGGTGCCGGCGAAGATCATGAGCGCCTGCTGCTCCATCGCCATCGGCGCGTACTGGCCCTGCTTGAGCAGCTCGACCAGGCGTTCGCCCTTTTGGAGCTGGCGCTTCGTCGCCGCGTCGAGGTCGGATGCGAACTGCGCGAAGGCCGCGACGTCGCGGTACTGGGCGAGGTCGAGCTTCAGCGAGCCCGACACCTTCTTCATGATCTTCGTCTGAGCGGCGCCGCCGACGCGCGACACCGACACGCCGACGTTCATCGCGGGGCGAACGCCCTGGAAGAACAAGTCCGTCTCGAGGAAGATCTGCCCGTCGGTAATCGAGATGACGTTCGTCGGGATGTAGGCCGACACGTCGCCGGCCTGCGTCTCGATAATCGGCAGCGCCGTCAGCGAGCCACCACCGAGCTTGTCGTTCAGCTTCGCGGCGCGCTCGAGCAGACGCGAGTGCACGTAGAACACGTCCCCCGGGTACGCCTCGCGGCCCGGCGGGCGGCGGAGTAGCAGCGACATCTCGCGGTAGGCCGAGGCCTGCTTCGAGAGGTCATCGTAGATGATGACAGCGTGCATGCCGTTGTCGCGAAAGTACTCGCCCATCGTGCAGCCGGTGTACGGCGACAGGAACTGGAGCGTCGCCATCTCAGAGGCGCCCGCGGCGACGACGATGGTGTACTCCATCGCGCCGGCCTTCTCGAGCTTCGCCACGACGTTGGCGACCGTCGACAGCTTCTGGCCGATGGCGACGTAGATGCAGAACATGTTCTGCCCACGCTGGTTGATGATCGTGTCGATGGCGATCGCCGTCTTGCCGGTCTGGCGGTCGCCGATGATCAGCTCCCGCTGGCCGCGGCCGATGGGCGTCATCGAGTCGATCGCCTTGAGCCCGGTCATCATCGGCTCGTGCACCGACTTGCGAGTCATGATGCCCGGCGCCTTCAGCTCGACGCGGCGGAACTCGGTCGTGTCGATCGGGCCCTTGCCGTCGATAGGGATCCCGAGCGCGTTGACGACGCGGCCGAGGAGGGCCTTGCCAACCGGCACCTGCACGATCTTGCCGGTGCGCTTGGCAACGTCGCCGTCCTTGATCGAATCGGCGGCGCCAAGGAGCGCCACGCCGACGTTGTCCTCTTCGAGGTTGAGCACCATGCCGCGAACGCCGCCCGGGAACTCGAGCAGTTCACCGGCCATGGCGTTGTCGAGCCCGGCCATGCGCGCGATACCGTCGCCGCACTTGATGACCGTGCCGGTCTCCTGGACCTCAACCTTCTTGTCGTAGTCGGAGATCTGCGCCTTGATGATCGAGCTGATCTCGGCAACGCTGATGTTCATGTGCTTTCCTGATGCTTGAAAGGCTTGGAGATTCCAGGGGCCGGCGAGCCTGATGCGTCAGGCTCGGGGCGATCTTCAGGTGTTGCCGGCGAGCTGATCTCTCATGCTCGCGAGCTGGGTGCGGATGCTGCCATCGAGCACGACGTTGCCGACGGTCGTCACGACGCCACCGATGAGCGCCGGGTCGACGCGCGCGTCGAGAACGATCTGCTTGCCGGTGAGGCGACCAAGAGCGGTCTGGATGCGGCCGATCTCCGCCTTCTCGAGCGGTACCGCGCTGGTCACGGTCGCGCGCACGCGCCCCGACAGCTCGTCCATCATCTCGTTGAAGGACTCGACCATCTCGGCGACGTGGTCGAGGCGACCCTGTTCCAGCAGCACGAACAGGAAGTTGCGCGTCGTCGGAGCGAACAGGAAACGCGCGAAGATCTTGCCGAGGATCTCCTTCTTGTCGGCGAGCATCGCCTGCGGGCTGCGTAACACCGCCTGGAGCTCGGGCGAGCTGTGCCAGGTGTCGCGGAAGGTCTCGATCTGCTTACCGATCACCGCGTGGTTCTTCGTCTCGTTGCAGAGCTCGATAAGTGCCTTGGCGTAGCGGCGGGCGAGGGGGGACTGGCTCATCGGAATCTCCTCCTCAGGCGGCCCGGTCGAGGCGCTCGAGCTTCTCGAGCGCGTCCACGTAGCCAGACGCGAGCTTCTTCTGGGTCGCCTGGTCGAGCCGCTGCCGGACCTTCGCCTCGGCGCCTTCCATCACGGACTTCACCAGCTCGGCCTCGAGCTGCTCGCGCAGCTTGGCCATCTCCTGCTCGAGCGCCTTTTTGGCGTTCTCGCGGATCTTGTCGCAGTCGCCCTCGGCCTGCGCCAGGATGCGGGCCTTCTCGCGCTCGCCGTCGGCGCGGAACTGCTCGCGCACGTGCGCAATCTCGCCTTCCAGGCCCGACAGGACCTTGTCGAGCTCACGCAGCTTCGCCTCGGCTTCCTCGCGCAGACGGGTCGCCGCCTGCATCTCGTTTGCGACCGCCTCATGGCGCTTGAGGAAGAACGACTTGATGGGACCCTTGGTCACCGCCCACAGGAGGACGGCGAAGATCACGAAGTCGATGATGTAAAAGCCCTCGATCGTGAAGCTGAAGCCATGGGCTTCGGCCGCCAGGGCCGGGCTCGCCACGAGGACGAGAGCGGCGCTCAGCACACCCATCAGAGTCTTCATGCCTTGCCTCCGAGGAGCTTCTGCGCCAGCTCGTTCGCGAGCGAGTCACCGTGTCCCTTCATCTCGACCCGCGCCTTGTCGGCGAACTTCGCGAGCTCGCCCTTGGCGGCCGCGACGCGCGAATCGGTCTCGACCTGCACGGCGTGGGTCGTGTCGTGCGCCTGGCTGGTCGCCTCACGCTTGATCGACTCACGAATGACGACCGCGTCCTGGCGGGCCTTGCCGAGGCGCTGCTCGTAGGCGAGGCGCATCTCGGCGGCCTTGAGCTCGAACGCGGAGGCGTCTTCACGCGCACCGCCCATGCCCTTGTGACGCGCGTCCTGGGCGGCGATGAGCGGCTTCAGCACGATGTGATGCAGCAACACTGCAAACACCAGGAAGAGCCCCAGCATGAAGAGCAGCGACAGATCGATGTCGACCATGCCGGCCGCCAGCACCTGATGGGCGCCGTGGCCGCCGCAAGATGCCGTAGCCTCGATTGCGTGGCCCGAGCTGACGATGTCCGTAGGATTCATGCGGCTTCCATTGGGCTAGGTCCCTGAAGGCGGCGGGTGGGTAACATGCCCCTCCGACATGCGTCAAGGACATACGGGAGCCGCATCCCAGGCCGGCAATCGCCCCATGAACTGAGGTTGGCAGCGGGCCTTTGACGCGCCGCGGCATGGGACCGCGAGCTGAACGATGACTTTCGACCGAGACCTACTCAACGCACCACCGACGTCGGGGCGCTCCCTCCCTGCCGGCTTCGCTGGCTTTGATGGTCGGTCGCATCCCCGACGCTCGGTGGCGCTTCATCGCGAGCGTCAATCGAGAGTCATCCGTTTAGCGTCTGCCGGCTGGCTACGTCAGGGGGCGAGCGCGCCGCAGGCCGGGTCTTCTGGGGCGATGTCGCCGGACTCGCAGCCCGGGCAGGCACGGAACACGACCGCCTGGTCGATGTACACGCCCTCGGCGTCGTTGGCGTCGCCGTCGCCGGTCCTGAAACGCCAGCCGACTCTCACGTAGCGGCCACGCCACGGCGACAGATCGATGGTGACGTCGACCCAGCGGCCCAGGGTGGTGCCACCGATTTCACGTGCGTCCCAGGCGACGGCAGGGGGCAGGGCGACGGGGGCGTCGGCGGCGACGAGCGCTTCTAACAGATCGATACCGGCTGGGTTGTCCGAGGATGGTGCCAGGTCCCACTCGGTTGCGAGCCACAACGAGAAGCGCCAACGAGGGCTGTCAGCGGGCACGAGGATGAAGGGCGAGAGGATTTCGCCTTCGTCGCTCTCGCCGGGCGGGGCGAGGCCTGACCCATCCGACAGCCCGAAGTGCAGCGCGCTCTCGCCCGAGAGGCTGCGCAGGCCGCTGATGGCCCAACTACCGGAGCCAATCCAGGTCTCGCGCGTGACCTCTTCGGGCATCGCGAGTGGGCCTTCGAACGAGCCGTCGCCAGGCCATCGAGCGTCGGCTGTGCAGCACTCGGCGGTGACGTTGCGCTGGATGCGGCAATAGCCGGCATCGCATTGGGCGACATCGCAGGTGTCGCGGCGCTCACAGGTCGCGGCGGTCGTGCATGCAACGCACGCGCGCGCGGGCTCGGGCGGGCCGAACACGACGAGCGAGTCGTGCAGCCCGCGCACGTCGGTCGAATAGGCAACCTCGCAGGGGCCGCGGTCATTGGCTGTGCGATCGGCGGCGCAGGCGGTGCGCACGCGCAGGCGGCCGATGGTGACCCCCTCGTAGTCGTTGTCGCGTCCGTCGAGGGTATCGAACGAGAAGCGCAGCTGTACCGGGCGTCCGCCCCAGAGCGAGAGGTCGACCAGGATCGGGGTCCAGGTGCCAAGAGGGATCGGTGTGACCCGCGTCGACCAGATAGCGATCGGCGCAGCGTTCTCCGCGAGGACCGCCATCTCGAGCCCGTCGAGCGGGGTCGAGAGCCCGTCCGAAGCGGGCAGCTCGGCATACAGCCAGAGCTCGACCTGGGCTGGGGCATCGGCTGGCAACGTGATGCTCGGCGTCGTGAAGGCGATGGTGACGACGCTCGCATCGTTTGGGGCGAGTGCTACGCACGTCAACGGGTCGAGCGCCCCGGTGCCGTAGGTCGGGCACAAGAAGTCGCCCGCGCGCAAGCTCGGCCCGCCCGCGAACGGGCGCAGGGCAGAGATGTGCCAGCTCACGCGGTCGGGCACCGGGTCCTGGAGCGTGAGGGTGCCGAGGCCGTCGGGGTTCAGCGCCAGCTCCCAGAGCGTCTCATCGCAGCGGGTCGTGCCGAGCTGGAGGGACTCGACGCAGCCCCTCGCGACGCACGTCGCTTCGCAGCTGCCGGTGCGCAGCGATGTCGAGACGGCGCACGGGCCTTCGACGACGCAGCAGCGGCTGATGTAGGAGGGCATGCACACGCCCTCCTGGCACACGACGTTCAGACAACAGGCCGCGAGATCGGCGCAGTCATTGTCGGACTCACACGCCTGGGTTCCGATATCGGGCAGCTCGGCGGTGGCGTCGTCGCTGTCGCTCGCCGTCGCGTCGGGCAGGC
>Ga0209591_10004103_pt1 | contig 16645 bp, 16 predicted proteins | sample MAT01_FD_187207 | JGI IMG/M metagenome (GOLD analysis project Ga0209591, IMG submission 187207) | Freshwater microbial communities from Lake Fryxell liftoff mats and glacier meltwater in Antarctica - MAT-01 (SPAdes) (version 2) | ecosystem: Environmental > Aquatic > Freshwater > Ice > Liftoff... | reverse complement strand
CAAACTGACTTAAGAGCCTATGCCCACCTCTGCGGCAGCCACTCGTTATGACTCCAAACCGGGGCCCCGCAAAGAAATCTGGTGCGTCCAGGACACCACCCGCTAATTCAACTACTGCCCCCTAAACGGCAAAATACTCTCGGCCTTTCAATCCAGAAGCAAAGCCAATCCCCGAGCCAAATCCCCATCCACACTCGCCTTCAGCTCGGCCAGACCCAACTTCAAAACTTCGTCCGGCTCAACACCATTCCTCTCCAGTCTCCGGCCCCCGTCTGCAGACTCTTGGCCTTTCAGGAAACCCATCTTTCCTTCCCCCTCTACAATCAAAGTAACCAGTGCCTATCCTCAACATCGATAACGTCACCAAGCACTACCAGGCCCAAGGCCAGCAAGTCACCGCTCTTGCCGGCGTTTCCCTGCAACTCAACCCCGGCCAATTCATAGGTCTCGTAGGCCGCAGCGGCTGTGGCAAGTCAACGCTGCTCAACCTCGCCGGCGCCATGGACTTCCCCTCCACCGGTCAAGTCTCCATCGACAACGAAATCACCAGCAACCTCAACGACACCCAGCTCACTGCCCTCCGCCGCAACAAAGTCGGCTTTATCTTCCAAAACTTCCAACTCCTCCCCACCCTCTCGGTAGCCGAAAACGTAGAGCTCCCACTCTTGCTCGCAGGCACCGCTAACCCAAGACAACGCGCAATCGAAACCCTAACCTGGGTAGAGTTAGGCGATTACGCAAACCGCATGCCCCATCAGCTCTCCGGCGGCCAGATGCAACGCGTCGCCATAGCCCGCGCCCTCGTTCACAAGCCCAAACTCCTCCTCGCCGACGAGCCTATCGGCAACCTCGACACCACCACCGGCAACCTCATCCTCGATCTCCTTCGCCGCGCCACAACAGACTTTGAAACAGCCATCCTCATGGCCACCCACTCTGCCGACTCAGCCCGCGTCACAGACTACACAATCGAGATGCGCGACGGCCTCATCGTATGATCCTGCTCTTACGGCGCCTGATCCTCCGTCCCCTCTGGGCTGACCGTGGCCGCACCATCACCACACTCCTTTCCATCGCCCTCGGCGTAGCCGTCATCTTCGCAATGGACCTCGCTGGAGAAGCCGCCGCCGGTAGCTTCAAATCTTCGATGGAAACCGTCAGCGGTCAGGACGACATCGAAATCCTCGCCACAGGCGGCCTCCCTGCAAGCCTCCTCGCCAAGCTCAGCCTCCTCCCCTACCCCATCAGATACTCCCCACGCATCGAAGATTTCGCCATCGTCAACAGCACCCGCGCTGTCCCCCTGGTAGGCGTAGACGTTTTCGCCAACGCCCTCCTGATCGAAGGCCAAACCGAAGCCGAACCTACCCAATTCGGCGAACACGGCATCTTCACCACCACCACGCTGGGCAAGAAAGGCGACACGCTCCGCCTACAGATCAATGACCAGCCCCTCAGCTACAAAATTCTCGGCACCATAGACGCAACCCAGGTCAACGGCGAACTCATCCTCATGGATCTCGAAGATGCCGAAGCTGTCACCAACCGCCTCAACCGGCTAGACCGCATCCTCGTCTCGCTCCCTGAAAGCGAAAAACAAAACGTAGATCAGTGGGTCGAAAAACTTCAACCCCACATCCCCGCCGGTGCCACCATCCGCCCCGTCGGCGCACGCAAAGAAGAGAACCGCAAGATGCTCGAGGCCTTCCGCTGGAACCTCCGGGTGCTCAGCTACATCGCCCTCATGGTGGGCGCATTCCTCATCTACAACACCATCAGCGTTTCGGTAGTGCGTCGCCGCGCAGAGATCGGCATCGTCAGAGCCGTAGGCGGCACCAGGCGTCTGATGACCCTGGCCTTCCTCACAGAAGCCGCCATCTTCGGCATCGCCGGAGGCGCACTCGGCCTCCTCATGGGCCGCCTCCTGGCCGAAGGCGCAGTCAAACTGGTAGGCCTCACCGTACAAGCCCTCTACGTCTCCTCCACAGCAGCCCCGGTAGAATTCAACCTCAGTGCCGCCGCAATCAGCCTCGGCTCCGGCCTGGCCGTAAGCCTGCTGGCAGCCCTCGCCCCAGCCATCGAAGCCGGTCAGATCCCACCCACAGAGGCGATGGCCCGAGGCCGCATCGACACCAACCTCCAACAAGCCTCCAGCCGCAACCTCCTCTACGCCGCCGGCCTCATCGCAGTCGCCGTAGCCCTCTGCCAACTCCCACCCATCTTCAACAAGCCCTTCGGCGGCTATCTGGCAACTCTGGCAATAGTAGCCGCAGGCTCCCTAAGCGCCCCCAGCCTCATCCAGTTTGGTGCCCGCCACATCGCAGGCCTCGGCGGAGTCCAATCTCTCTTGGCGGGCCGCAGCCTCGCCGGTGCCCTCCGCCGCAGCAGCGTCCTCGTAGCCGCCCTCGCCACAGCGATCGCGATGATGACCAGCGTCGGCATTATGGTGGGCAGCTTCCGCGAAACGATGCTCACCTGGATCGACACCCAGATCCGTGCCGATTTCTACCTCCGCCCCGCCGGCATGGCCGCAATGGATCGCCACCCCACCATCGCCGAAGAAGTAGCCAAGCGCATTGAGGCCCTCCCCGGAGTCCTTGCCGTAGATCGCTTCAGAGCTTATTCGATCCGCTACAACGGCCTACCTGTAACGCTTGCTTCCGGCGACGTCCAGGCCCAGATGCGCTACGGCCGCACCGCCCTTCGCTCTGGCAGCCAACAAGACGCAATTCAGGGAATGCTCAAAGGAGAAGCCGTCATCGTCAGCGAACCTTTCTCCGAAAAGCACCACGTAAAAGTAGGCGACACACTCACGATCCCGCTGGGCACAGAGCGCCCCACCTTCCGCATCGCCGGCATCTTCCGCGATTATTCCAGCGAAAACGGCTATATCATCCTTGACCATTCCATCGTCAAGAAATTCCTTCCCGACGATGAAGCTTCAAACCTCGCCGTCTACACAACACCAGATGCAGACCGCCCCAAGCTCCGCCAGCAAATCGAAGCCGCTTACGCTCCCCGTCGCATCGTCGTCTTCGAGAACCGCGCCCTCCGCAACGAAGCCGTCCGCATCTTCGACCAAACCTTCGCTGTCACCTACGCACTCGAAGCCGTAGCAATCTTCGTAGCGGTAATGGGCGTTGCCGGAGCCATGCTGGCCCTCATCATCGATCGCCGCCGCGAGATCGGCCTACTGCGTTTTCTGGGTGCATCAGCCTCCCAAGTGCGAGGCATCATCCTCTTTGAAGCCGCCTTCATCGGCCTCTTCTCACAGATCCTCGGCGTCATCTCCGGCGCACTCGTCAGCCTTGTGCTGATCTTTGTCATCAACAAACAAAGCTTCGGCTGGACGATCGAATTCCACACCCCGGTCCTGGCTCTGCTTTCCGCACTTGCCTTCACCTACATAGCCACGGTAATCGCCGGCCTCTACCCCGCCCGAATCGCCACCAAACTCAACCCCATCGAGGTCATGCACGAAGAATGACAAGAAGAGACTTCCTGGCCGCAGCCACCTTCATCAAAGCCCTACCCGGCTACAAATATGAGTTCCCGCGCGACCACTTCTCGCACCCTGATTTCCAGACCGAGTGGTGGTATTACACCGGCAATTTAACAAGCGACAAAGGCCGCCCCTTTGGCTATGAGCTAACCTTCTTTCGCGCCGCCCTCCAACCCGTCGTCGAAGCCAAATCTATCTGGACCACCCGCGACGCCTACATGGCCCACCTCGCCCTCACCGACATCGAAGGCAAGCAATTCTTCCATGCCGAACGTCTCAACCGTCCCGGCCCCGGCCTCGCCGGAGTCGACCCCAAAACCCAAACCATCTGGAACGGCAACTGGCAATGCCGCCTCACTCCCAGTGCCCACTATCTAACCGCCACAGACCAACAATTCCAAATCAACCTCACGCTCACCCCAACGAAACCCCACGTAATCCACGGCCAAAACGGCGTCTCCCAAAAAGGCCCCCAACCCGGCCAGGCCAGCCACTACATCTCTTTCCCAAGACTAGCCACCAAAGGCCAAATCACGCTCAACGGCGCAATCCACCAGGTTACTGGCAACACCTGGATGGACCACGAATATTTCTCCAGCGAACTCGACCCCAACCTCGCCGGTTGGGACTGGTTCTCGATCCAACTCGAAAACAACACAGAGCTGATGCTCTACCGCCTCCGGCAAAAAGACGGCAAATCAAGCCCCCACTCTGCTGGCACCTTTATTGATGCCCAGGGTCAAGCCATCCACCTGACGGCCAATGAAATAGAGTTCACCCCAAGCCGCCAGTGGAAGCTCTACCCCATCGAGTGGCAAATCAAGATCCCGAAGCTAAACCTCGACCTCAAAGCCACTCCGAGACTGGACAATCAGGAATTAACCAGCAAGAGCAAACTCACTCCCAGCTACTGGGAAGGCGCGATGCGATTTGAAGGCACCCACCGCGGTGTCGGATATCTTGAAATGACTGGCTACGACAACAAGGTTCAATTTACCCGTCGCGAAGCCGTACGCAAATAAAGTGCAGCGAACCCTAATACCCACAGCAATCTTCGCAGCGGTAGCCATCGCTCTCTTCATCCTGCAAGGCAACCGCATGGTGCTCGACGCGATCGACGAAGGCATCCTCCTCGAACCCGCCCAGCGCATCGCCAGCGGCTCAATCCCTTACAAAGACTTCTTCATCCACATGGGCCCCGGCAGTTACTGGATCCAGGCCCTCGTCTTCAAACTCTTCGGTATCTCAATCCATGCCGCGCGAATCCCGGTAATCCTCGACCTCGCTCTGCAATGCGCCCTCGTCTTCTGGCTGGCGGCAAAACTCTCGACACGCGCAACAGCCGCTCTCGCCACCCTCCTCTTCACCTGCTTCCAGACCGCCAACACCGCCGCGCTCATAGGCCAACACCGTTGGGACAGCGCAACCCTGGCTCTCATCGCCATCTGCTGCATCCTCGAAGCATCCACCCCATGCTACATTGCCGCAGGGGTCGCACTAGGTGCCGCCGCCTGGTGCACCCCCTCGCTAGCGCTGCTCATCCTCACCACCCTCGTCTGCTTAGCCGCTCTAAAGCAATATCGAAAAGGCTTCATCCCCTTCACCGCAGGAGTAGCGATCACCGCAGCCTCCGGTGCGATCCTCCTGGCAGCCCAAGGCGCCCTCCTCCCCTTCTGGGATCAGATGCAATGGCTCAGAGCAAACTATTCCTCGGTCAACATCACCCCCTACGGTGCCGTCAACGGGGGCATGGCCCAGGTCTTTGAAGGCGCAGAAGGCATCGCCAAACTAGTGATCCTGATCATGCTCACCTGCATCGAGCTACCGGCAATCCTGCCCATCACGGCCACAGCAATCTGGGCCTATCTGGTCTTCAAAAAACAACAAAACATATTTCTTCTAGTTTCAATGGAAGCCCTCATCTTAACCACCTACCCAAGGCCCGACGTAGGCCACTTGGCCTTCGTAGCCGCCCTGCCTTATGTGATGACAGTAGTGGGCATAGCAACGCTGGTACCGGCAGGAAAAGGCATCCAATACGCCATCGTCCCAATGCTGCTGGCCCTGGCCTTCGCCAGCAACACGATAGGCACCTGGCGAGGCACAGAGAAAGTGGAGAGTCCAGTAGGAACCCTCAGAGTAGACAAACCATTCCAAGCCCCCATGCAGCAACTCTTAAGCCACGTCCGCCCCGGCAACACCCTCTACGTCCACCCCTACATGCCAATCCATTACTTCATCACCCAGGCCACCAACCAAACCAAATTCTCGTATCTGGGCCCTGGCATGATGACCGTGACAGAAGAGACAAAGGTATTAAACGACCTCAAAGCCAGGCCACCCGAGTGGCTGCTCTATCAGCGGCTCACAGAAGCGGGCTTCCTCCACGTCTTCCCCTCAGCCGTCGGTATCGACCCTCACTTCAGAACGCTGGAAGCCTGGCTGGAGCAAAACTACCAGCCCCTCAAACAGCCCCTCAACATAGCGGGCTACGAGCTCTGGCAGCGTAACCCACTGCAATAGCTAATCCGCCTCGCGCTCCCAAACCAGCTCCAGCAAATTGGTAGTTTCTACTGACAGCACCAGTTGCCTGGCCGTAAAGCGGTACTTCCGTTTGAGGTCGGTCCCCACCCAACTCGGCACGAGACATGCCTCAACATGATGGGTCACTGTCGTGGTCGCTTCATCAATGTCGAAACGCCCGTAATAAGCAATGAAGCTTTCTGCCGCCACCCGAAGCTCATCACAACCAGTGGTGCCCGCGCTAAAAGTAATCCCGGGGGCAACGGTCGAGCGACGGCCCGGCTGCATGAGTTGCGCCGACATCCTACCCGCCTTATCGTAAGTGATCCGTCCAACGGGCTTCTGCCCATACGGATACTCAATACGGCTATCCTTAAACTTGCGTTCACAACTGATGAGCTTGTAAACACCAACAAACTGATCCCGAATTTTCGGTGCCGCCTGCGCTGCCACCACACTGCCTGCTATGCCAATTGCCTTACGTCGATTCATGACAAAAAGAGTTTAGCTTAAGCATTCGGCACACATCCGCTTATTTTGGCCAAAGGCGCTTCCCGTGCCCGTAAAGCCGATTCTCTCGATAGAGAATCATGTGGCTCGGAAACACCGTCGCTTGCCAACCGGGCAACTTCTTCGCGGCAAGTCTCAACAATTCATCCGCCCGCATTCCGTCACGCGGCACCTCTACAACAACACCAGAAAGCGATGGATGCGGCGTCCTCGATTTCTTCTCCAACATCTCGAATCGAAGCAGATAAGGCAGATTACTCTTCAGCATCTTCAACAACTCCGACGCATCATAGGTGCCGGCGGAAACCCAACCGCAAACCCAATCCTCCCGAATCGGATACTTGGCATCAAATCCCTCTGGGGGCTTATTCGTAGTCTCACGATCCCGCCCCGGATCATGCGGCCCAAATCCATTCCCATTCCAGGCGCATTCCGTCTTCGATTCACTCTTGTAATGCTTGATCAACGCATCTTCAGGCGCGAGCGCAGTCCAGTTCGGGTGCACGTAAAGACAAACGAATGCCATGTCGTCGACATCGATATTTTTACGGCCAACAATCTTGAACCGGTGTTCATTCAGCCGCTTCTTGATGTTATCGGCCTTCCCCACATAGACGAGCTTCTCTCGATGAAAAAGCTGGTAAATTCCTTGCTCAGATGAGAGAGCGCTCAGAGACTCCGGATCTAGCGGAGCAGGGCTCAACTGCGTGAGCTTGTCCAGCAACTGAGTCGACAGTGCCGAAATGATATCGATCTCGAATGAATCGAAGTAAGCCAATGGCTCACGTTAACATATGTCTTACGCTCGACGGGAATTCAAATCAAGGCTAGTCCGCACACCCATGGCAACGCGCTGTCCAAGCAAAACAGGGACGGCATTTCCCAACTGCCGCATCGCTTCGCTCCAGGCCCCATGGAAGAAATAGTCATCGGGAAAGCTCTGCAAACGTGCTGCTTCCCGCACCGTGAAATAGCGCAATTCTCCACTCGGCAACACAACACAATTTTCTCCGCCCGGCACACCATGGTCGCCAGCCTTCAGCGTCTTTGCGGGTTCATCCAGCGGGCTGCCGGTGTGGCCGGTATAGGCACGCGCACCAGGCGTGAACTTGTGGTTCAAGACCTTGGCACCTTCCTTGCTCTCAGGATCTGGCAAATCCCGAATCGCATCCCTCACCGTCCGCCAGGGCTGCATAGCAGCAGTGAACAAACTTCCGTTCCGTTCCTGCCGCAACGCCTGCACTCTGGCACCAAACCGCTCCGGCATAGCAGGGCGATTCTTCTTGGCAACCTCATGGCGCTCCCAATATGCGCCGCTGATCCACTGGTCCACCAGCAAGGAATCGAGATCATGCGTTTCTTCTGGGAAACTCCACGCAATCCCAAGATCGGTGCGAAACCCCACAAAAAACACCCGCTCCCGTTTCTGCGCCACACCGAAGTTGGCCGCATTGAGTAGCCTTGGAACCACGTGATACTCCAGTCCAGACCAACTACCCTTAGTGTGATACTTCTCCAGGCGATCCCGGTGTTCAGTCCAGCTTTCATTGCCGCGTTTGTAAACATCGGGGTGGCTCAACTGCATAAGGATGTAGTTGAAATAATTGGCGAAAGACTTACGAGTCAACCCCTTGACGTTCTCAACCAGAATGGCCCGTGGCTTCAGTTCACGAACAGCGCGAACCACCTGCGGAAACATATCGCGATCATCATCGAAAGCCTTGTGTTTGCCGCCAATGGAGAATGGCTGACAAGGCGGCCCTCCTGCCAGCAAATCTACCTGCTTCGAGATCGAAGAATAGTCGAATTCCCGAACATCCCCAGGGAAAAGTCGCCACCCTTGAAGAGCCGCAAATCCCCGCTGCTGGTTCTCCCGGATGGTATCGCAGCAGTAGCGATTGCGTTCAACGACGGTGTCGTGGCAAAAGCCGGCAGCTTCGGTGCCAAGAGCCAGTCCACCAGCGCCGGTAAAAAGTTCGACTGATCTCAATTTCGCAGATCCATGAACATGAAGATCTTTTCGACGACTTTTTGCCTTTGTTTGAATTTTCACTCGCATATCGCCAACAACTTCCATCCTAGCCTGGGCAAAGTCCACGGATTGGACCAGTGCTGCCAGTCTGATGCTTCTGAGCTTCGCCGCCAACCATTCCGTATTTTTGCATGATTCTTGATCATGTCAAACACCAACCAATCGGATTGAATCCTGCACCTACATCCTATTCAAGCCAGAGAACACCTTAAGATTTTTGAGTGAATGGACGATACCTGCTCATGCCACATATGATTCACGCGTTCGGGCTAAGCCGCCAGAAGAAGGACAAGTCGAAGGTCCGGTGGACAATCCAAAACTCTTACAAACACCTCAAGGCAGCGCGTGATTTCATAGCGAAGAATGTTCGTTCGGCTTTGCAAAATTTGGTGTCGAGAGGAAATCACTTGAACCAATTGGGAACATTGCTAAAAAGGGTAGTCGTTAAATTTCCAGAAAACAATCTGATACTCGTATGTAATAAGAAGTCTGAGCACAATCTCGTAGAGTGCATAAACATGTGCGCCACAGTCGAAAGATTACTCGATGCTCTTCAATGGGCTGCAAAATCAAAGTTCTCCAAGTACTTGGTCCATATTTGCCATCCGGCCGCCAGTTCAGATGGCCAAGCGCGTCGCATGGGAGAGCCAGACAACGACCTAGTGCTTGTTCCCGGCCCACGATGCGAAGGCGCTACGGCTCGCTTTGAAGTCTCAGATGTTTCGGGCAGCGGGTACGGCAACGATAAAGAGCGGAAGGACCTAGAAAGGTTAGACGTGTTCGGAAACGCAAACGTTGGCCAGGGCAATCATCGCAAATTTCTCGTGATTTCTAGGGAATTTGGAGAAATGTTGGAAAGGCGTCAACCTCCATGGAGAATCGGCGCACCCCAAAACCCGCCAAGCTTAGTTTATAAACCTTTCGACGCTGATCACGGAACAAAGATCCTCGAAATCATTCTCCAACCCTGATCACGGATTCAACTGAATCCTTAAACTCGGATCAGTCTCAATCTCATCAACAATTGCGTTATAGCGCTCCACCAGATCCGTTACCGCAACTCGCCGCCCGGCCGCAGCAAACCTTCCCAGTTCATACAAATTCAACGCGACAAATTGCTCAATCTCGAAGATATCGATCCGCTCCGCCAACCCAACGTTTGCAGCCAATCCATCTGCAACAGAAAGCCCTCGCGAAAGAGTCACCAGAACTGGTCGAAGCCCATCATTCAAATTATCGGCACATTTGCTGATTACCGCTTCCCCCGGCGATGTTGTCACGTGTAGAGCTACATCTCCAATTAGAAAATCGCCAGCCCTTCCCCCTGGTGCATCTGCTGTCGAAAAACTATGATGCTTGACGCTCCCCAAGCCAAGTATGCACTCAAGCTTTGCTCCAACCAGGTGTTGCAATACAGCTCCCGCGCATTGCATTCCAGGAGTCGATTTCTGCCGTTCTTGCGCCTGCTCAATCACGTCTCGGATGACAGCCCTTAAACTTTTCGATGCGTCCAGCTTGATCTTAAATGGCTTGCCCGCGAAGAATTCATGTACCCGGTCGATCCAGAAACCCTCTATCGATTCTAGACTCACGTCGCCCTGCTGCTTAAGCCCATTCAAAAAGGCAACGTAAAGCTGCATATTGCGAATGCTACCCCTGGAGGTTCGGCCACCTTCTGCTGCGAGCACTCGATCAATCCCGTGGCGCTTTAGAACCGATTGAACTGCAGCTTTCCCCAAGCCATAGACTTGTCCGCCTCCATCTGTCAGAAGCTTTTCAGAATCAAGCGGCAATCCATCCGTTTTCGCATGTTGCGTCACGACCAAAGCAACCGACAATTCACCCTTGCCACGAAATCGATGTTCGCTCAGAAATGCATCGAGCTCGGCCTGATGAGGCCTCGCCATACCTAGGCGGCGGCCCTGCGCCGTTTTAGCATTGGCCGCACCAAAGCTTCAAGCAAGTGAGCAGCGAGAAAGCGAACTACAGGTACTGCCAACCCATCACCCACCAGGTGATAAGCCTCGTTATAGTTCTTGGGCAATTGATATTCATCCGGTAAGCCCATCAATCGTGCCGCCTCACGAGGAGAAAGCAGCCGCGAACGAACGTCTTTGCCTTCCACCACAAGAATCGACTGTCTGCTGGAGCCTCCAACCGGAGTCCGTAAACAGCCAGCTATATCGTCAAATCGAACCTCCGCCCTTTGCGTACGAACTCCCAATTCATTTACGCGAGTGCGCTTGTACAACCCGCCGACGACACGCCCACCCACCCTCTTGGCGGCTTCAACCTTTTTACGATTTAAGTCGCTCATCATTGCCAGTAGCCTTCGCGTCTCTGCTGCGGTATGCCAAGCGACTCCTTCGGATTCAGGCTCAATCAGATCCAGGAATCGTGACTCTCTTCGAGGAGGTGGCGGCAGGCGCCACCACACCCATGACGCACGGGCTTCCTCAGGCATCTTCGCCTCTGCTGCGATGAGATTGGCTGGATGCCACTCCGGATTCGGTAGCCTGGTCGACAAATCAACCGCAATCTCGGCATCTTTCGCAACGGCAACAATGAACAGTCTGGGTCTGGATTGCGGAACGAAGTGCACTGCATCCATCACCAGAGCACCAAAACGATAGCCAGCACTTGCCAGGGCCAACCCAATTGCCGCAAAGTCTTTCCCTTCATGAGAAGTGATTGCTCCACAAACGTTTTCAAGCACAATCACTTTGGGTCCCCGGCCCTCTAGTTTCAATTCCTCCATCAGCCGCCAGAACTGCCAAAACGTACCAGACCGCTCCCCAGCTAGGCCCCGATAGTCGCCCGCAAGCGAAAGATCCTGGCAAGGAAAGGATCCCCAGGCAAGATCCGCGCGGCCAGGCAGATCATTGCCGGTCAAGGTGCCAATGTCTTGAATCCGTAAATCCGCATCACCCCAATTTGCCTTATAGCTTGCCCCCTTCTTCTCATCGAAGTCATTCGCAAAAACGCAGGACCAAGAATCACCAAGGCCAGCCCGCGCCATTCCTCCTCCCGCAAAAAACTCGTAGAAATTAGGCATCTTCAGGTCAATCTTACCTGATGGTGGCTCGACCATCGGTGAGAGCTGTCCAATCCCAACAACGCCATCGCTGCCAATTGAGCATTCTGGCCATTCAAACAATTCAAGCTGCATCACAGACTTCACATCGGCAAGAATTTAAAAGTCTTCTGAATAGCAAATCAACGGATTACAGCAACCTAAAGTCAGAGTCGGTGTCCAGAGCGGCAATACCCACTGAAAGAGTGAAAGCCACATCCCTGATTAGCTTGAAGGAGCACCTCGGAGAGAAAACTGAGTGAAAACTCGAAAGCTCAATCGTTTATCGAATTGACGTCACCAAACAAGCGAGGCAGCAAATCAATCTGGCCAATTAATACGAGATAGTTGAACGGTGACGCGTCGTAGACGACAACCATCATTACATCAGGAAGGCTCGAATCGCATCTCCGACGAGTAACCTCGGATGTGATTGATCCGATGTGAACTTTATCGTTCACAAGTATTTTCAACAAGTTCTCAACTCCTATCCCCAACAAAACAAGCCACCCCACCCTCATACACCGCCAATCCAGTAAACGTGCCTTGTTAGCTTACCCACATGGCAACCCCATCCGCAAACGCAACAGCGAGCGCGCCGTCGCCCGCACCTGACACATCATCGAAGAAAACGATGACCGATGCCGCTCTGGCGGCAAACCGCTCCAACGCGCAGAAATCAACTGGCCCCAAGACCGCCTCCGGTCGCGCCAAATCCGCAACCAACAGCGTCAGCCATGGCCTCACCGCCACCTCTGAACTCTTTCTCAACCCCGAAGACCAACTCAACTACGAAACCCTCAAGGCCAGGCTCCGCGCAGAATGCCTCCCCGGCTCCCAACTCGAAGAGCAAGCCTTCCTCCGCTTCGCCTTCTCCACCTTCCAGGCCCAGCGCGCCCAAGCCTTCGAAGTCCAGACACAAGACCGTTGGCTCGACAATCCCGAAAACCCCAACTTCTTCAATCAAATGGAACGCTTCGTCAAACTCACCGCTCTCCTCGAACGGCGCGCCGACAAAGCTCTCAACGAACTCCGCAGACTCCAGGCAGACCGCATCACTTCCATGCGTGTTCACGGCGAACTCTACTGCCTCGGAAAAAAAGTCGACATCCCGGCCAGCTTCCCCACAACCGAACTTCTTAAGTCCAACCTCTCCCAAACCAGCCCTGGCATCCTGGCCGTTTACGCGCTGAGTTTCCTCCAGGAAGTCAAAGACATCATTGAGAACCAAACACCGCCAAAGGATGACAAATGACCCCCTCCTTATGGCTCAAGGTGATAAGTCAGCTCGCCAGCCTCTACAGCCACCTTCAGCGAATTCTGTCGCGGCGGCAGGGGGCAGGTAGCAAACGGCGTATAAGCGCAGGGCGGGTTATAAGCCTTGTTAAAGTCAAAACTCACGGTGCCATCCTTGGCCAGATCCCCATACAAAAAGCGGCCCGCTGGATAAGTCGCCTTACCACTCGAACGGTCCCTGAAAATCAGCCACAACTGGCCCTCCCCGGCCTTCAACACCTGTGCCCGATGTGTCGCGCCAGCCAGTTGAAACTCAATCTCCCCGGGGCTCTCATGCTCCTCAATCACACCTTCAATCACAGTCGGCACGCGCAGCTTCTTCGCCACAGCGTAAGGCAAAAACTTGCCTTTCACGTTGTAATCCGCATTCACGGGGTACCAGCTCCGGTGCGTAAATTCTTTACGATACTTGCTCGACTTATCGCGCAGCCGAATCCCAAACTTCCCGCCCCGCTCGATCACGATCATCGACAGGTCACCCGTCGTCACCAGATCCGGCGTCTTTTCCGCTCCGTCGTCGATAAGAGCACCTTCCGTAAATGCCTTGCCGTTCACCAAAATCTTGGCCGCAGGCTCCACCTTCAGCACAACCTTCTTGCCGTCAAACTTGAAAACGCCCCCCTTGGCCGCCGCTTTTCCACTCGGCAAAACGAAGCCACTCTTCGGGTCACTTCCAAAACTAGTCTCACCCGGCTTTAGCCAATGCAGACCCGCTACCGTCAGCCAGCCCGCATCCGACTTCAGCGTCGCTTCCATCTTGGTCCGATATTCCTGAACCGACTTCTCATGTGCCGGGTCAGGCCCTGCTCCACTCATTCCTATCGCCATAAAAACAATCACCATATATTTGATCGACATTGGTATCTTTATACTCTCTCACCGTTACGATGTAGAATCAACCCCATGCGATTCGCCATTTTGGGAATCACCTGTCTCGCCTTCGGACAGGACTTCTCCAGCATCCAAATCGAGAAAGCTTCAAGTGGCCTCCGCTTCGCCCAAGCCCCGCTCTGGTCCAAAGCCGCCACAGCTTTGCTCTTCTGTGATGTGCCAAACAACCAGATCCTCGCCTTTCTCCCCGGCAAAGGCACTGCCAAGTACCGCGAAGAGATGGCCGGCCCCAGCGCCATCGCCTACGACAAAGAAAACCACCTCGTCGTTGCCCAAACCAAAGCCCGTCGCATCATCCGTCTCTACCCCGGTGACGAAAAGAAATTCGACATCCTCGCCGACCGTTTCGAAGGTAAACGCCTCAACGCCCCCAACGACCTCGTCATCCGCAAAGACGGCCAACTCTACTTCACAGACCCAGCCTTCGGCAACCAGGCCGATACCCGCGAGCTCAACTTCTACGGCGTCTACCACCTCAACCCCAAAGGCGAGCTCACCGTCATCGCCAAGCCTAAAGGCCGCCCCAATGGCCTCACCCTTTCGCCCAACGGCCGCATCCTCTACGTGGCCAATTCCGACGAGCGCAAAGTCTACGCTTACGACCTCGACGGCAAAGGGTTGGCCACCAACGAACGCGTCTTCCTCGACAACATCGACGGCCCGCCCGACGGCCTCCACGTTGACGAAAAAGGCAACCTCTACATTGCCGCTAATCACATCTACATCGTCTCGCCGCAAGCCAAACCGCTCCACACTATCCACATGGGCGACAAGCCTTCCAACATGGCCTTTGGCGACGAAGACCGCATGACTCTCTACATCACCGCAAAGACCGGTGTCTATCGTGCGAGGATGAAGGTTAAGGGAGTTACCACCGAATAGCTGTAAAACTCGACATTCGGCGCTATCCAGCAAAACCCATTTTGGGTGTCGGCGCGCTGATCTTTGATGGCAACCGCATCCTGCTTGTGCAGCGCGGCACAGAGCCCCTCAAGGGCTTTTGGAGCCTACCTGGTGGTGCCGTTGAATCCGGAGAAACCCTCGAAGAAGCCCTCCTCCGCGAGGTAATGGAAGAAACCAGCCTCGAAGTCAAAATCGTCCGTTTCGGCGAAATCTTCGAACGCATCATGCCCGACACAGCCGGCGAAATCGAGTATCACTACGTCCTGCTCGACTATGTCTGTGAGATCACAAGTGGCGAACCCGCCGCCGGTAGCGACTCTGCCGACGTCCGCTGGTTCTCCCCCGAAGAATTGAAAGGAGTGCCCGTTACCTCGGGCACACTCGAAGTAATCGAACGATGCCGAACTGGAGCCAAGACCTCTTAGAGTACGAATCCCTCCGCGCCTTGCTTGGGCGCTACGTCTCATCCGCCGCCGGCCACCGCCAGCTCGATGCGATGCAACCCTCGACAGACCGCGAAGCCCTTATCGATAGCCTCGCCGAACTCAGCGAAGCCCTTACATTCCTTACCGAAGGCGACAGCGAAGACTCCGGTCTCCCCCGCCTCCGCTTCACCGATCTCGAAGATGTAAACGAAGCCGTGGCCCGCGTCCGCATCGAAGGCGCTGTCCTTGATGGTCTCGAAATCCTCGCCGTCCGTGCCTGGCTCACCCGAGCTACAGAATTCCGCCAGGGCCTCAGCGAATCGCCCTATCGCTTCCCGCTCCTCTGGGAGAAGGCCGAAAAGATCGGCGACTTCCGCCAGCTCCTCCGTGCCCTTGATGGCAAAATCCGCCCCGATGGTGGCCTCGAAGATGATGCCAGCGTTGCCCTCAAACGCCTCCGTCAAGAACTCGGCCGCCAGAAGGAATCCATCCAGAACTCCCTCGAACGCTTCATGCGCGCTCACCGCGACGACGGCGTCATGCAGGACGAATACGTCACCCTGCGCGGCGATCGCTTCGTCGTCCCTGTCGCGACCAACTTCAAAGGCCGCGTCCAGGGCGTCGTCCACGGCACCAGCGGCTCCGGCCAAACCAGCTTCGTCGAACCGCTCGAAACCATCCAGCTCAACAACGAGCTCGTCCGCCTGATCGAAGAAGAATTGCGCGAATGCCACCGCATCCTCCGCGAGCTCACCGGCAAAATGCGGGAACAACACGAAGAGATCGCCACAGCCGTCGACGTCATGGGTGCCCTCGAATTCGTCTTTGCCAAGGCCCGCTTCGGTGCCGAATTCCGCTGTACCATCCCCACCTTCTCGACTCGTCTCCATCTCAAGCAAGCCCGCCACCCGCTTCTCACCGACGTCCTCCGCCGCAAGCGCCAAAGCGCAGTCCCGCTGGATCTCGACCTCGACGAAATCAAACGAACCCTTCTCATCAGTGGCCCAAACACGGGTGGCAAAACAGTCGCGATGAAGACCGTCGGCCTCTTGTGCCTAATGGCCCAAAGCGCCCTGCCCGTTCCGGCCATGGAAGCAACCCTCCCGATTTTCGACCAGGTCCTCGCCGACATCGGCGATAGCCAGTCGATTGAAACCAGCCTCTCCAGCTTCAGCTCCCACATGCGACACGTAGCGGAGCTTCTAGACCAGGCCACCCCCTCCAGCCTCGTTATCCTCGACGAAATCGGCCGCTCGACAGACCCTGAAGAAGGCGGAGCCCTCGGCGTCGCCATAGTCGACCGCTTCCATCGCGACGGCTGCTTCACTCTTGCCTCCACTCACTTGCTCGCCCTCAAGATCTACGGCGTCAATCACGAAGGTGTCCTCAGCGCCTCAATGGGCTTCGACGACGCAACCCTGTTGCCTACCTTCGAGCTGCGAGTAGGCGCACCCGGAAAGTCCGCAGGTCTCGACACTGCCGCACGCTTC